>Ga0209611_10006380_pt1 | contig 19359 bp, 14 predicted proteins | sample S1TSphgellanicum_3_FD_187693 | JGI IMG/M metagenome (GOLD analysis project Ga0209611, IMG submission 187693) | Host-associated microbial communities from peat moss isolated from Minnesota, USA - S1T2_Fc - Sphagnum magellanicum MG (SPAdes) (version 2) | ecosystem: Host-associated > Plants > Peat... | reverse complement strand
ATGCAAAAAAAAAAAAAAACACGTAAAGGTTTATTCATGGTTGGGTAGTACTTTTAGGACAAAGGAGTTTATGACCTTCTTTTCATTATTTAACAAAAAACATTATATGGATAAAATGTAAGTAAGAAAATTTGAATAGTTTAAAAAGAAAAGGACATTTTTTGGGGCCATTTTGTTGATTTTGTATTCACTTAGGTTTTTATTATTCGTAACCCCAAGTAAAGGTCCACATTTGAAATGAATTTTTAAACAATTTAAATATTCATATGGTTTGTTATTTAATCAAATGTATCCAATATAAATTGCTAAATATAAATGTAAAATATTTTTATTTTTATATTTTTTGAAATCAATTGCATTGTTTAATCCATTCTTTTGATTCTTTAAAAAAATTACGATTGAGAAAATTAAAATCATTATTTAAAAACACTCAAAGTGGACATCCATATTTATCCATTTTATTTTTAGATTATTTTTTGTTAATTTAAAATTGCATCATTTCTAATTATTGGCACACAACAATGCACAACAAATATAGTGCAATAAATGTTATAATAATTCCAATTAGTCATTTGTGGTCTTTTTCATCATATATATATTTTAAATAGCCCAAATAAGCTTGTAACCTCATTTTTAAAATATAATTTTAAAAATCATACTTTATGATGGGTATTAAAATATTTTAAGTAATCACCAAATATAAAATCATTTTTTGATTTTTTTTGAAAGATTGATTAGGCCAAGTTTCAAAATTTTCCAATCTAGATAAAACTCACCATATCATTTTCACATTTGTTGTAAAAATCTTGAAAAAATATTTAAATGCAAGAAAATAAAAATTATGACTAAAAGTTTTGGGGGTTTTAAGGTGCTAGAGGTGCAAATAAAGGGTATCAATGGATTTCATTTTATGCCAATCTTTTCAGGTGTGATATTAACAATTTGAACCACATTTCTTTTCTAAAGATTTAAAAGGATTGAAGTCAATATAAAAAGTTGGTGAAGGAAAAATACATTTTTAAATCATTAACCAAATTATTCACAATCAAATGGAATGGTGGATAATCTTTTGTCAAGTGGAATATCATCACATTAAGGTATTGCAATGATATAAAATATGGCTAGTTCAAACCCAATCCACACAATTGTGGTATTTGAGTTGAAGTTAAAGAAATATGATGGTCTTAGAACATAAGAAGACTTAAATAAATCATGTATGCCACTTAAATCCATATTGACAAGCAATGGGCAACCTCATGCATATTATTGTGAATAGTTAGCCCTTGTTATGGTTAGCTTGTTTAATATTCTGCTTTATCAAGAGCACTCAATGCCATTTCCCTTGTGAGGCGATTCAAGTTTTTTTTAAAATGTCTTAATAGACAACATGCTAGTCAATGTCCTCACCAAGTCTTTGTCAACAACAAAACATTACCATTGCTTACAAAAAGCTTGGAAAGCTATTATCACTCAAATTCCTAGTTATCTTTGATAACATTGTCAAACTACTCTATGCCTTTGTTACTTTTATTTGATACATTGCATATTAACCCCAAAAATCACAACACCTATCACACAACTACATGCATTCCTAGTTCATATGTGGGAGGTTCTATCAAACTACCCTATTACTTTTGTAGCTTTGACACTAATTATATTATTTCCAGAAATTTCAACATGTTGAACATAGAACATTCCATGAGATGGCATTACAATGAGAGAACTTACTTGATTTGAAACTTGAACATCACAAGCTTGCAATTGGGAAGACTTTCATTGTCCCCAAATTGCCTCCCCCTTGTATGTGATCAGTTACCCAACATGACTGTCTGCATTTGCAACACCCAACAACAAACTAACTCCAAGACCATCATCATTTAGTTGCAACCCAAGAAATGTTTTAAGCCTTGGTAGACAAACAGACAGCTCCTGTTGCCAACTGCTTGAGATCCACTTTAGCTGTTTCTCATCTGCTCCATTTCACCCACATTCCATAAAACCCTAAATTGGAACTCTGATCTCTCTCTCTCTCTCTCTCGGTCCACATGGCACAATACCAAGTCCCACTAATTCCAAATTGTCAGAGCAAAGATGTCCAAGATGTGCATTTCAAGAGTGTGTAAAATTCACACTTGTAGATTCTGCTGACATTCTACTTGCAGATATGGCTGACATTCTTACAATTACAAACCCCACATCCAACACCCATTGCGAAAAAACCCCCAAAAGGATTTAGCCACGTGGGATAACATGACACCTGGATGAACTTAAAAAGGGTCCTTTTTCCTTTCAGACGCGAAAAAAAAAAATGCTTGTAAAAAGAAAAGTCCGCCCTAGAAATTCGCCCCTTTTTTTTTGGCCACTTGGCGATCAAAAAAAAAGGGCTGTGACTTGTACAAAGGATTTTGTTGGAAATAATGGCCCAAATTCGCCATATTTCGTAGACCAATAAAAAAGTAGAAATTGCGATATTTAGACCACAAGATTTTGGCGTTTTGGCATGTCGAGCTTCAAAACTTTTCTAACTTTTCTCTCTGACCGACCTGTAGCCAAATTTGGCTAAATTCCTCTTGTGGATGATCGCCAGTCCACTTACTACCTCCAAAATGGGAAATCTAACGGCCACGATCTCCCACTTTTTTTGCCCCATTCCCAATCCCCAGGTCCACTGCCACGTGGTGTTTGTAAAGCAGCAAAAATAACCCCGGGTTGTCACGAATGGCTATCTTCCACGTGGAAATAACCCCAAGCCACGTACTCCTCATGGGCCCCACTTTATTTAATTGAGGTTTGTAGCGTCACGAGTGGATTCTAGGGCGAGGGAAATCCCAGTTAAAAAGTGGGGTGGAATGTAAACCGAAACCCACTTAAATCCAAATTAGCCCACTTAACAACTTTGGATTTTGCCCCTGGCGGCACTTTGGTAGCGTCGCAAGTGGAGTCTAGAGTGGAACTTTAGAGTAATTACGTGGAATGTAAACTTAACCCACCGACCCAAATGCACCCACTTAACAACTTCTATTAGTTTTCGGGTCTTTTGTTTTCCTCGTCCACTTTCGTAGGTCTCCAAGTGGATTCTACAGGGGGATTCTAGTCTTACGTGGAATGAAAAGCCCGTACCACCTACTCCGAATGCACCCACGTAACAACTTTTATTATTTCTCGGGTCTTGGCCCACTTTCGTAGCGTCTCAAGTGGGATTCTCCAGGGGATTCTAGTACTACGTGGAATTGTAAGCGCCCCCGCCCCCGCCCCCCATGGGCCAGAGTGTGGTACCCACCTGCTGCTTCTCCAGCTTTTATTTTTGGCGAGAAGTTTCACCAAAATGAGAAAAATAAAAAGAGAATATTCTTTCATAATTTTATTTATTTTTCTCTGAATTTTTCTTCCATTTTTTTTGGGGGGGAACATTTTTCATCATATTTGGACTCTGATTTTAGTTTGGTAGCATTTTCTTAACTAGTGCTTTTTTACCATGTAGACACAGGCTTTAAAAATTCTAATTCTTGCCATATGATGCTAAATCCCTCTTGGGAGGCTAGCCAATGACGCATGCTACCAATGATTTTTTTCAACAATTTTGACCAAATATTCTTTGTCTTTTTAGTGTAAATATGAAAAAAGAATTTTTTTTGCAAAATTTTGTCAAATTTTTGATATCACAATTCTATAAAAAAAATTTAATAAAAAAATTGTCAATTAAGTGGATTGGCAACCATCTACAACAATAATGAGCCAAAAATGTCAGGTAGGACAATAAAACTTTGTGAAAATCTTGGTTTGTACTAGCAACCTCCATGACCTCAACATCTAAATGTGATGACCTAGGCATTAAATGTTGTAATTTGTGACCACTAACAAATTTGGACTTTGAACTTTGATAATTGATTGATGGTTTGGGTGTGGTTGACCATTGATGCACATTGCACATTGCATCATTTTCAAATTAAGATTCTTTTTTGGTTAATACTTGAGATTCGAACATCAACACTAGACTTGGGATTTTACTGGTTTTGGACCTTACAACTTTGGATATGCATCTTGATATGCAATGATATTTATTTGTTTCGACAATGTAAAATAATTGCAAGCATGCAATGGTTAAACCTCATACACTTGTGAAAGCAATAATTCACATCTTAAATTATTGTGTAAAGGATGTCAAAATACATCAAATTGATTGAAATTGTAGTTATGCAAGTTTTTGGTTCTACAGAAGATGAAAGATGTTTCAATACATTGAGTTTTATAAAAGACAAAGTCAAAAATTGGTTAACTATTCATTTGCATGTTGTTGTCATTTAAATGTTTGCTCAAAAGTTTTATATTTTTGAGAATTTTTATTATGATTGAACTATTAAGGAGTGGAAGGTTGTGTCCATAGTTTATATGCAATTGATGTATAACTTTGATATTGGGAAACATTGTTTTTATTTTGTAGATGGGCAATGGGTATGTAGCATACCATTTTTTCTTAAGTTTTTTGGTTTGTCATTTGGTGCAATTTTTTGAGGTTTTTATTTCAAGCTCTTGGTCATAATTTAAATTTATGGTGGGTTTTGTATATGTGGTTGTGGTCACTTTGCCTTCAATCCTATTCAATTTTATAGGAAACTTCGTTGTTGTAGCATTGGCCCTTGACAATGGACATCCTTACAACATGGCATGAATCTTGATTCTTAAAGGTTGTAGAAACTACTTTATACTAACCTTTTATTTATTTATTGTCATCCACTAATTTTGCATGTATATGTAGATCCGACATGTGTTATACAAGGTAGGACCAAATTGGTTAGAGTTCGATTCCCTCACATCAGGGTTTTCATAATTCAAGATTAAAAAAATTCAAGTCATCTATCTATCTAAAAAATAAATGCAATCTAGCAAATGAAAAAAATATTAATTATTCATTGTTACCCATACACCTACTAAAATCAAAGTTGTCTCATTAATGCAGAACTTTTAAAAAAGAGGGTGGCAATCACTTAAATCTTCTTTCCTTATTTTGCAAATAACTAACCATTTTGACAAACTCTTATTTTAATGTAGCCAAATTGGCGACCAAAGGACCCACTAGGAAGGGCCCACTAGGTAGCCAACTGGGCAACATGGGAAATATGAAAAACAAAACACTTTAAATGGCCATTTAACCAACTTTTATTATTTTCCGGTCTAGGCCTTTTTTCCTGGTCCACTTTAGTGGCGTCACAAAGTGGATTCTACCGGTCTAGGCCTTTTTTCATGGTCCACTTTAGTGGCGTCACAAAGTAGATTCTACAGGGATTCAAGTAGGCTAATTATTACGTTCTGGACTCGTCGAGGGTTCTTCGCGACGGACGGGGGAATCCGTTGCTGCAGTCTTCTTCGTGCTTTCGCGTCTTTCTGCTCCTGCTGCTTCGCCCGATGCTGCTGCTGGATCAGATCAGTCTGGCAGTTGTTGTGTTCACGCAGAGCTGAGATAATACTTGTGCACGGGTTTCTCTTGTTCTCTATGATTTCTTCTTTTCGCAATCGATGTATTGTTTGTTGCGTTTGACTCGGTAGAAACTGTCAGTCCGTGTGGTTTTGTTGATCCCTCGTTTTGTGATTGTGCGTCTGGGGTGTTCTGCTGTGTGTGTGTGTGTGTGTGTGTGTTTGTTTGTGTGTGCTTTGTTTCTTGGAGTCGATTATTCGTTCTTGTAGGTCTAGTCGTTAACCATGGGGAACAAGGAGGTATTGGCAAGCAATTTGAATTTGTCGAATACGTGTGTTTGCGAAGCGCCGCCTCCTCTCAGACTCTTTCTTTCGCAGCAGATGGAGTTGCTCGGATTTCTGTCGTGACCTTTAAGAGATCGTAAAGTAAGCTACAGTTTTTGTTTTTCGTTTTTTCGTTTTCTTCCCCTGGTCATTTCGATTGAAGAAGAGCGCAATTGGATTGGAGAGCAGCTGCATAAAGGGCTTTTCAAGATGGAGCGGACGGCGTCAAATCTTTGTGAGGAAGAAACACCACGCCTAATTCATGGTATGTCGACATAATTTTACTCTGAAATTTCTTTCGATAAAAAATCTGCCTGAATTCTTCAGGTCAGTGCTCAGAGCCGAAATGAAATATTCTCACGGCAGTTGCAAAAAAATCATGAGGCCGTCATATTCGTGTTTGTACCGCGAGGCACACCGGGTACAAGCTCCTTCTTCTTCAATTTTGTTTTAGGGCTTGATTTAGAATTCCAGACACAGGTTATTATTCCATGCACAGCTCATGTAGTTTACACGCGAAAGGATTTCATGGTTTGGTTAAGGGAAATGCAGATTTGCATCCTGTCTTGGTGAAGAATCTATTGTGTTATATCATTGGGTGAATGGATTTTTTCAGAGCTGCTAGCTAATCAAGTTGGATCACTTTGTCCTGTCTGTACAGAGACTTTTTTTGAAATTTAGATTGCTGATGCTGCTCTCAAAGCCCTCCTAAAGACATTGCAGTTTTTTGCTTATTTCTTGGTGACAGCAGAACTACCTTAACAGATTGATTCAGGGCATAACATAGATCCAGAGATTCACAGAATAACATAGATTGCCAGCATAACATATATTGCTTATCTTGCTCTCAAAGCCCTCCTAAAGGTATTGCAGTTTTTTGCTTGTTTCTTGGTGACAGCAGAACTGTCTTTACAGATTGAGTCAGGGCATTACATAGATAAACAGATTCCCAGCATACAATAGATCCAGAGATTTCCAGCATGACATAGATCCAGAGATTCCCAGCATTAACATATATCCAGAAATTCCCAGCATTTAACAAAGATCCAGAGATTCCCTGCATTTAACATAGATCCAGAGATTCCCAGCATAGCATAGATCCAGAGATTCCCAAACAAGTTTCCATGTGGTCAAAGATGGGTAACACAAATAGCTCAAGAGTAAAGTGTTGTTCCTCCAACCATAAGGAACAATATGTTTTGAATAAAAAAATGTGTGTAAGCATAGAGTTGAGAGGTTAAGAACCAGATGTTTCCATGGTTGCTTACATAATTCCAATTCTCTCCTAGTGTTGATGAGAAAACACTTGTAGTAAAATGTTGCCTGGTGCTTGTCCAGGCATGAATGATTTGGTCTCTGAGGGAGCTGAATTACCACCATCCATGGGGCTGAACATACCAAATCTGAGACCTGCCCCTAAGCCCACTCGCCTGAAGCATGCCCCCCCTTCAACAAAACTTTATCATGCAAGCTCAATAGATGAAAGCCAGGAAGTGGAATCGGAGTCAGACATGAATAGGGAATCAGAATCAGAGGGAGCTCTTTCTCGATTATCGAGCTATGATACAATGGGCATCCATTGGCTTGATGCCGAGAAGTTAAGGCCAGTTGATGGCAACAGGTTGGAAGCTCCAACAGCATTGCAGGCATGGGATAGTGATATTTTAGATCTTCCGGTTGGTCAAGGTCGTCCAGCCAATCAGAAGAAGCTTTGCATACTAAGTTTGGATGGAGGTGGAATGCGTGGTCTCATAGCTGCCCGGATCCTTACTCGTCTTGAACACTTGATTCAGGTCAACTCTTGAATTGCTCTTATATCCTCTTTGCAGGCATTTATAGTTCCAAGTGCTCTATTGTAGGGGCAATACACAAGCTGTTCCATGTTGTGCTTTTTCTAAATAGGACACACTACTATAATAGTGGTACAATTGATCCGCAAGCTGCATCATAGTGCAAATAGATGAATCCATGCAGTGCAGTGGCATGAAACCTAACATTGAACTCTTCTCTGAATTGTGTTCATTTTCACAGGCAAAGGTGGGAACTGCAAAGGTGCATTTAGCTGATTATTTTGATCTCTTCTCAGGGACAAGTACAGGAGCAGTGTTATCAACAATGTTAGTCACCCCAGATGAAAAAGGTGAACCTCTGTTTACAGCAGAGGGGTGCTGTGAATTTTACCAAAAGCATGGGAAGTACATATTTCAATCACGGTGGTATGACCCATTCCATGGTTCCTTGCGCCAGTTATACCGTCCCAAGTACTCAGCCCGGCGTTTTGAGAATCTCCTGAAGCTTTACACAGTTAGGAATGGAGAGGCACTTACATTGCTCGACACACTTAAACCAATTGTTGTCACCTCGTTTGACATCTCAAAGGCCACCCCATTCTTCTTCATGCGACATGCTGCCATGAAAGACCCAAGCCGTAACTTCAGGTCTGATTTGTGCCTTTCAAATTACTGTTCTTGTTAGTAGGGTAGCTTGTGGTCATTTTGATAGTATTTACTGGGACACATTTTTTGGCATAACTCTGGTACTTAGCCATCAGCTTATGCATTGAGTCACTAATCAAATAACTAGATGCAGTCCAATCTATTCAGCATTTTAGCTTTCTTTATCCATTTCTCTACCCTTGTTTTGAAACCAGTTCAAGGTAGAGGAGCTTCTCTGGAATTTTTTCTGCTTCAGCATACATGCATTTGGAGTGTGTTCATGCATGCAGTGAAATCTGTACTTGAGGCAGCTAATTGAGAAGCTTTACACATTTGAATTTCTTTGATGCTGATTGCTATGGTGTGAAGACTATGGGAGGTGTGTCGTGCAACTGCAGCAGCACCAACCTATTTTCCACCTGCTTATGTCACCTCAGTTGATGGTACAGTCAATGGCACTCTCATTGATGGAGGTGCAATCCAAAATAACCCGGTCAGCACTCCTGCCTGATTGCCTGACCTTGAACCCCAAACTGAAGGCTTGGAGATACTGTATTGTAAATGCAAGATTCAGTTGTCACACTCTAGTTATGCCATCAAAGATTTCATGGCTTCTCTTCCCAAGTCCATCCCTCATCCCAATGACCAGGTTCAGCTATAAGCTCATATGGGTGATTCATATGTATCTCTAAATAAAATGATTTATCTAGGTTTATATTTCTGTATATCCACAAGTTCAATCCAGTTCTGGATCAAGTTATCAGTTGACTACTGGGTTAGAACACTGTCCTCAGTCAAAAGCACGTGTTCCAAGTTGGTAAATGTGCATTGAACTGTGCATGTCTGATTTTTGGAAGGTCTACAGTTTAGGATTTGGATTTAAGAGTATGAGCACCTGGTGTTAAGTCATGTAAAATGGACCTGGATGAATTGGAGAGGGTTGTATACATTGTGCAGATGACTATAGTGATTAAGACACTAGCATTCTCTGCAGTAGGAAATTCTGACCCATCAGGGCCTCCAGCTTCAGCAAGTACATAACTTTGGAGAGGAGCATTATGTCAGCTAATTCCATGCAGAGTCTTCTCATGCTCATTTTGAGTCAGAGTAGAGCATACCAACTTTATGGGAATGTCTATTTTTTGTCTTCTGTGTCAGGTCATGCCTACTTCAGTGCTCTGAGAAAACCTGTTCTGCAACTGATACTTTTGATGTTTGCAGGCTTTGGTTGCCACCACTCATGCATTGAGCAACAATGATGAGTTTCCAGACACCAGCAGTCTTCAAGACATTCTGGTATATGTTCCATTCCCTTTCTGGTGTAGATTTCTATCATAATTATAGGTACTATTCCTGGAATCAAGAATTTAATCTTGGAGATCTTAAATTGAGCTAATTACACCACCCGACCTTATGAGCAATCACAACTCCATAACTTCTAAGCCTCTGGATTCCCCTTACTGGAATCTTCTACATTCTTTGCTTCTTAATCATTGGTAATAATGGACTGGATGTTTAAGGCAGAGCATTCCAGTTGGACGTTTCATTGTTTATTGTTTGGAGGTTTGCCTTATCTGTGGCCAAGTGGTCAAGTTGTACTGTGAAATTTCCAGTTCTATGACAAAGGAGTCCTCCATTAAACACTCCTCTTGATTCTTTTATTTCAAGTCTGGGAATGTGACCTGCTCAGCTGAAAGTTTTATCTTGCATTTGTTTGCAATGCATGATTGTGTACCAAAAATTCTTATTCTTTTCATTCTGATGGTGCAGATCTTATCCATAGGAGCAGGCCAAATGGACAAAACACATGAGTTAAGCAGAGCCAGAAAGTGGGGAATGACTGGTTGGGTTCGTCCCATTATGAATATCATGATGGATGGCACAGCTGGTAGGCACTCTTGCCTCAATTGATCACAGGGAAGTTTTTCATTTTGCTGTATGAGATTGCTGTAAACATGAGCTCTAAACTGTTCTAGGCAAATGTTTACTTCTTAGCTCTAAATAAAATGCAGCATCTGGTACTTGTGTCACATATTCAATGTACCCTAGCATCAAATTGTAGCCTAACACTGAATAATCTGGTCATTTGTGTACAGTTAGGATCTCTTGTGCACACATACAGTGAATTGTCCTGATCAGTACTTTCAAAACTCTGCAGACACAGTTGACTATCAATTAGCTACTGCCTATGCTGGCCACAAGTGTGAGGAAAATTATCTCCGAATCCAGGTACAGATTCTTTCTGTTCACTCCAACTGTTGTAAGATATTGAATCTTGTTTGTATGTCACTCTACGAGGGTTGCCCATGGTGCCCTTTGTCCCTTGGTTGGGGATCTCCAAAGATCTCCAAAACTAGTCTTGTGTGTCATTTCTTAGACTCCTGTCTATGTGGATGGTTGAAACATTTCTAAGCAAGTCGTCCTCAGAGAAGGCTCTTTAGACAATAGAGACCAGTAGCCTCAATGTCATTCTCTAACCAGGGGTGGTGTGATTGACAACAGATGTCAGGGCTTCCAAAGAAGACGTATGTCATGGACTGTACAACACAAGAAAACATCAGGGATTTGATTCAATGCAGTGACGAATTATTGAAAAGTCCAGCAGTGATGAGGAATACATCTGGAGAGAAAGTATCTCTACAGCAAACAAATGATGAGCGATTATCATGGTTTGCTGACCAACTCTTAATGCAGAAAAAACTACGAGAGGAAGCTCCAAAGGATCCAAGTTTCTCTAATCATTCATTACCACCCTATGCTAGAGAAGGTCTTGGCCCTGCTGCTAGATTAGTCTCCCCGCTATATGCCCAGTTATTTGAGCACCATAGGGACTTGGCTACTGATATAAATAAGGCCCGATCCTTACGATTCTAGATTGAACATATTAAGACATGGAACTGGTTAGAAAGCTGACATTGAACTGGTCACAGAGAAGGAACGACACCACAACCCATCTTCTTTGTGCACTCCAAAATCTTCTTCAACGTTTTTTACTGTCTTCCAGTAACCTTGCAACCTTGTAAACCTGTAATTCTATCAACTTGTTTAAATGTTGGTATATAGGAGATTATGATTTTTTTTCCTAATTGTTAAAGATAAGAACAAGCTTGTGTAATGAAGTACTTTGCATCTCCATTCATTTTGGTTGGTAGGCTGGTTACTTTCAACTCTGTTTTTGCTTCCATGCAGTGGTATTTTTGTTCCTGCTTTGTGGCTGGGTGGTGTTTAGGGTTCCACCTAAGTCATCAGGAAGATCATTGCCCTTTCTTTCTTTCTTTGTGGTGGGATTTTTAAACACAACATGAGTTTTGTTGGATTTATTGTTATGCCAAGAAGTCAATATGTGGTTTAGATCTACCAGATCTTGATGCACTAGTTAATACCAACCTCTTTTTCCAAGTGGGTACTATCAGTCTAGACCTTAGGGGTCTAACCCTGAAGTAGATGTGAATAATAGAGGAGAAATTTGATTTTTTTTAAAAAATTCCTTAACCTAAGATGATTTGAGTATTTTTTGTTTCTTTTGTTTTTTTCTTTGTGTTTTGCTTGCATTTACCTATCTAAATAGGGGCCTATTATGTTATGGATACTTAAGGGAGACTTGGGGATAAAGCCTACCTAAGGGGTTAGTTATGGATTTTTTTAAAGTTAGAGGATACTTATGGATTATTTAGGGAGATACTTAGGGCCTACCAAGGGACCTTACCTAGGGAGACACCTAGGGACTTATTTAGGTTATGGGATACCTAAATATTATTTATGGGACTATTTAGAGTGCTACCTAAGGAGACAGCTAGGGATGTATTTAGGTTATGGGATACCCAAAGATTATTTATGGGAGTATTTAGCATCTATTTAGGATGCTAACTAGGGAGACACCTAAGACCTACTTAGGTTATGGGATATTTGAAGCTTGCTTAAGGTGGTACATAGAGCCTACTTGTGGGACTAGTTAGGGATTTCTTAAGTTAGGGTTATTTAAGAGGCTACTTAATGTTTATTTATATTGCAAAAAGAAGTTACATATGGCCTACATAGGGAGCTACTTAGAATTGATTCATATTTTTTATGTAAACCTTATTAATTCTTTGAGTAGCTTTTAGGTATCCTCTAATTTAGGTAGGTCTCTATATAACCCTTATGTAGCACCCTAAATAGTTCTATGTAAGTTTTTAACAGTCCTTATCTTTTAAAACTCATGATTTAAATAGACCTTTAGATGGTCTTTAAGGTTTAGATGGTCTTTAGATAGTCCTTAAGTTACCCCCTAGGTTATTTAAGTAGGCTCCTTACAGAACCTCAAGTAAACTTTATGTAACCTCTTATATAGTCCTTAAATATCCCCTAACTTAGGTAGCTCCCTAAATAACTTTTTAAGTAGGTTCCTTGGTAGGTTTTAGGTAGGTGAGTAAGTAATTAGGTAGCCCATGGCTAGGTAAGGGAGTACCCTCTAAATAAATAGAGAGTTAGGTAGGCCTTAATCTAATTATCCCCCTACTGAAATAGTTTCCTAATCTATGTAGCCATAACCTAGATGGATCATAACTTAGTTAAAAAAGAAATTAAGATCGTTACTTGTGGGAGCTCACCTTTAGTTTTGAATAGTGATCCTTGCTTTGATGAGCTTTATGGATAGCTCAAAAGCAAGGATGAAGATGAATGAGTTTAGTGAGGATCAGCATCAAACCCAAATAAAGATTTTTTATAAATAACTTTAATGTCTAAAAGTTGTACTCATGCTTAGCACATTGTTTGGATTATATTTATGATCAATTTAAGAAAGGAAAACCCCAATTGGTAGAAATGCATAATTAGTCTTCGACAACTATGGGTGGTTACATTATCAAACCTTGCTCACTCCTTGGTGTTATCAACTATTAAGTCTATTGAATTAACAAGGCCTACCAATTGGTCTACAAGGTGAACATCTTCAACATGAATATTGGTTTGTTAAAAGGAAGAATAATATCTAGTATGTGTGCTTAACATTCAATTAAACATGAAAATTGGTCAATTAAAAGGGAGAATAAAATCTCATAGGTGCTAATCAATGTTTTTAAATTATTCTTTAACATCAAATATCAACATGCAAGTTGATCAATATGGATAGAATCATGGATAGAACCATATCTTGAAGTTGTGCAACGTCTAAAATTTGGTGTTATTTCTTATAGATGCATATCTACAAATGACCTAACATGTATTTACATTTGCCTTAGATGTGCATCTCATCTACAAATAATAACAAAATGGTAGGGTAAACATCATTGTTTCTTCACAATGATGAATGTCAATTGAGTTGATGTAGTGGTAGCCTCCTCAGCGATTTTCTTAGGTTTGAATCAATGTCACATTTTTTCATTGGTGTAAGGTTTTTAGCTCACAATATCTCTTGTGGTTTTGCAAATGTTTTTGTGTGCATTTGTGAATTTTTCCTTGGGCAAACTGCTTGCAATTTGGGAGAATTAATTTGTTGTGTATTCCTAGCAAATCCAAGCTCCCAATTGTTGTGCATGTGTTGCGTGTTCCTGTGCTCATACCAATATGAACTTGGAGCTTTCAAACTCTTGCTATTGCAATTATGTTTTCCGCACCAAGGTGATTATGTTGTAAATCCATGTCATTGTGACTTTCTAATAAACATGGTATTGAGAGGCATTGAAAGTTCAACACTTGCACTTTTGCTTGCAATTCTATATTTTGCAATAGGTGAGCCATTTTGCCTTTTTTTTTGGTATTTCAGAGTTTTGTCTTGAACTAGTGAGGGGAGGTGTGCTTAGGTCCTTGTTGTGGTTAGTTTTTTCCTTGTGTGATGGCAAAAGGTAGGTTGTTGTTGAAGGTGTGGATAAAGTTGACAATAACTTCCTTGATGTGACTAACACACATTGTTAACAACTTGTTAGATGTTGAAAATGTGTATCTTGAACTTGGTAATGTTGAAGCAACAAAGGCTATGCAACCAATGAAGCTCTAAAAGTTCATTGAGTTACAATTTGGAAACTGCATGTTAATCATGGATCTATTTGTTGGGGTGTTTTTTTTTTTTTGTTAATGACCATCTACTTCTTAACTTTGTAAACCATAAGATGTTGCCCATGCATTATTTGAAGATTGGAACAAGCAATTTGTAATGTTCTTCCCTAGAGATATATTCTTAAGAAGGGGCTTATCAATACAACAAAATTAATGTGGTTAGTCCTATGAGGACATATGTTGAGTGTGTGCACCCCATGTTGCTTGTTGCTAGAAAATTGTAGCTTATTATGAAGGTGATTTATGCAAATCACACTTAAGAAGTAAGAAAAAAAGGTTGTGTAATTTGTAGTGTGGTGACGAAAGTTTGTGGGGCCACAAATCTTCACAAACAACATGATGAGGTGAAATAGAAGTTTTTTGAAGATTTTATACAATATCCTCAAGTGCTATAAGGTCCTTTCCACTTGTGTGAACATTTGGCTATGAAAGTTATTCTTATGCTCATGCCCTCATGTTGGATTTTCATCTCATTCACAATTGTGGAGGAGTGCTTCCTACTATGGTCACAAAGTTGTATAGACTCGCATGTCTTGTCAAATCTTGCGAATGCAACAGTTATTCCTACAAGTTTTGATTATGGATGTTTAAAGGTGGCATGAACAAATTTGCTTTGGTAATCAACTCTCTAAATGAAACTCAAGAACCTATGCATGTTATTGTTGGGTTTTTTGAGGTGTATGAAACAACTAGCCTTTGCATGGCATGGGTGCATGGCACTAGAATTGCAATCATTGTGCAACTTTGGTGTGTACTCTTGAACATATATATGTTTTAAGCTTTGCATGGTCCCATAGATCCAGCCCGCTAACTGTATCCGCTGGAAGGGTTTTCAGAGACACCTCAATAACATGTGTCAAATTTGTGAATTTAGTGGATAGACAAAAGTTTGTAAACTCATGGAGATGTCGATTGTTTCTCTTTATGAAGAAAGGTTACAACATCCATAATTGGGTAGCTTTATATCATCTAATATGTATTTGTTTGTCCACCAAACATAGTTATTGTAAGGAGGAGATGAAGTCAATTGGTAAGTTTGTGGTAGATAAGTTGCTATCATACATGCTGTTGATGATCCAACAAACAAGTGAGGGGCTTGTTACTCTTTTACAAGTGAGAGGGCTTGTCACTCTTTTCTGGCTTGTTTCATAACTGACTAGGGATACCCCTTTTGTTTCTGAATCTATTTTTTGGTTTGACCTGCCTTTTTCATATCAAGGTTTCAAATTTTTTGAAACATTGCCAAGGTCAGTATTTCCAATTTAACATCATATGCTCATTTCAGATTTAAGATTATATGCTTAAATCATAGATGTGACTAGAATTGCTTAGGCAGCAAGAAAATCCATTCAAGTTTGATTGCATATGAAATTGGCATGGTACAACTAGTTTTGGTACTTTCAATCACCACAAAAGAGTTACTCAATATTAGATCCAGGTTCCATATGCAGAGTACAATTCATACCGATCTAAGTTCACTAAAAAAAACCCATATGGATTCAGTCTGCATAGATTTGTCAGAACCTACATATTTACTCCCACCTTGCATCTCCTTCAAAATTAGTAGCCAGCTACTAGTCAAGAAATTAGTATGAGAGACTTTGGGACAATTAAATCAACAAAACACAAATATAAATTCATGTCTTCTTGCAGCAGGGTGAATCCCTCAAACCACTTTATACAAAGACCCAAGTTCTAGCCTTCAACTTCAGAAGGTGTTGTATCATCAAGACCTCATTGTCTGTGCACCTACTAAACTTTTTTCATGGCTATAATGCAGATTCTAACATTGACAGACAAAACCTCCCAACTTAGAAATTGTTGGGTTTTGTCAGAAGCTCATGGCACCTGCAACTTGTACAGAAAATCTACAGATAGGTTGTTAAGGATAACCATAAGAAGAAGGAGCATAATGGGTTGGTCGGAACTCATTATCATATGAACGGCCTCTGTATGCTGATTCATAAGCTGGAGTGTAGTTTGTATGTCCCCAGTAAGAATAACTGTCATCATATGCTCTAGTAGGCTGCCCAGAGAGGCCAAAAGATGGCTCAGGAGCTCCGGCACCTGAGGAGTAAGGGTTGATGTAGCTCACAATGTGTGCATTTAGAAAGACTCGCCTTACAAGACCCACAATTGTTTGTGGTGACAAATTTGATGACACCGTCACTGCCTGCTCTGGAATGTCACAGACAACATTGTAAACCCCTGTCCAGAGACAACCACCCATACCAGATTTATCAACATTGAATCATCTGTATAATTGACAGCCAAAGGGGGAGTCAGTGTCATACAGTCGAGCTACATTAGTACCCACTCCTCAATGTCAACACAGATTTGTACTTCAGTCTAGATCAGAAATGAACCATGTACAGAAAGCTAGTAAGAGAAAGCTAACAACAGTTCTCACAATTCATGTGTATTGACTGTTGAACATACCAGCCCCGTCAAGATATTGGGTTACTAACCTGGTCTTGGTATTTCGTACCTTTCAAAGCTTTCATACCAGCCTAGTCCTGGTATCGGATACAGGATCAATTTCTGGCTGGTATGAGGCAGGTATATTGTTCCTGGTATTGAAATGGGTATAACACTGGTACAAGGTTGGTATCACCTCAGGTCCCTAACAGGCTGCTATTGCCTCAGGTTATATCAGAGCCTGGTAGGGTGCCTGCTACCAGTGTTGATACCATGTGCCACAGGCCAGTATACCATACCAAGACTGGTTCTCACCCACAGGTCAACAAATCTTTATATTTGGTATACCATGTACCTCCACCAAGGTCACAACTTGTGGAGATCTCAAAACTATGGTTGATTTCAGCTCCAGTGAATGCATTGTGGATTCAAGTCAAGCTATGATGACTCTTGCAGACCATATTCTATCCTTCATATGGTGGCAAAAACCCATGGCAGTTCTCATCTAACCCATCAATCTCAGAAAATTGGAAGACTAAAGGAATGTAGTTTCAAAGAAAATTTGAATGTGCGAGAGGGTCTTGAGAATCATGATCATTACCTTCAACACTCAAGGCATCTTTGATTCTTGCAACATCTTCCAAATTGATCAAAGGAACCCTTAGCACAGTGTCCTGCAGAACTCCCATTGAAACAAAACACCTGATGACATTAGTGCTTGGATTAATACCAAACTACTAAAACTCAAATTCCATCAGATTTGAGGCAACTAACAAACCGGAATGAAGCTGTTGGAGAAATCTCTTAGTGAATTTAGAGGGCACCTTATATCCATGAAAAGTCCATCCCTCCTAGAAAAGAGGAGCTCGGTATTACACCTATTCCTTAAGACTACTGTGAGGGAGCTTATGCCTCCATATAGGTGTAAGCACCCTCCCTCTCCTACACCTCCAGATCTATGGATGTTTAAGTGGTAGGTAAGGCCTGAGGACAAGGGCATTACCAGAATAAGGGTACAGCCCAAGGTGGCAGCCAAGATTGATACCAGCATTCTGGTTACACCCTTGTCCAAGGGCCTTACCAAGCATAAAGCACCACTAGAAATGCAAAACAGGAAGGAACAACAGGAAGGAATCTTATGTTTTGTATGAACAAACATTTTAAATCATAAGGTTCCTCCTTCAAAATGTAAGATACTTTCAGTGGGGACTCCAAGGAATTTTTCGTTTTCACAGTAGCCTGCAACCACACTAAGAAATTTCTAGCAGTGCTTTCCATTCATGATAATGTTTGCCTCATGCTTTTATACAATGGGTTTAAACGCCATGGGTGGGTGGTGGACATTCCCAAAAAGCAGGGCTGGAGTTGGCCTAACTTTTTCATGACCAAAAGGGGATACAAGAAAGACAGAGCCAAGATCTGCTCTCTCTCTCCCTCAATCCCACTAGGGAGCACTCATGTGCTTGCAGAAAGTGAGACCCTAGTGGTTGGTAAACAAGACTACTACTACTGCTGCTATTAGTTACTGTCAATGAGTGAGAACATGATCTTACAGGTAGAGCAGAGCCTTGAGAGTAAGGACCAAAGCTTGGCTGACCACTGTAAGAGCCTGCAGAGTACTGAGAATCTCCATACTGTCGGCGGCGGCTATTGATGACCCATGCTGGCTCTGGCTTGCCATAAAAGAGCTGCCCCCCATCAACGTTCAAAGGTCAAACCCATTCTGACGACTAGTATTACAATCACCCATAGCGCTATGTACTAGTATACCAGAGTCAAATTACATAGCAAGTCCTGCATGATCTAAGCTGCAATTTTTACTTGATTTGCTGCTGCAAGAGCGCTTAATCCCGGCACAGAGAAGACACTTGCAAAAGACACTCCAGGGAAAGATACTACAGAACAGCAGATGGGTACTGTTGGCCAACAGAGAAAAATGGAAGTAGTGTTATGGAGATTCCTAGCTAGTGAACCAGCTTCAGTTTTTCCCAGTTGCCCAAGAGGAGGAGGCTTTTTCTTGAGTCATAATGCTAATAATTCTCAGACCGAATTATGTAAGGAACACTAAAAAAGAACAACACTCATGAGCCGAAGACAATAAACAATTTTTTGGTACATAGCAGATCATCTGCAACGCCCTCCCACTGCAAATTAATCGCACAACAAAAACAACAAAGGATTTGATCATGTGATTTAGACTAGAAAAAACGTGTGCATACCTCCGTCATGTACCTCGACATGATTTTTCTCCGTCCCAAATCTTCCTTTGCAGCTGATTATATTGCAAGTTGCCTGACTGACTGACTGACTGACTCTGAAATTAATAATAATCACCTTCCCACAGCCCAGCCAAAAAAAAAAAAAAAACTACTCCTTCAAACAAACTCCCGATCCATATAACAACACCACACCACCACCAAAAGCTAAAATGATAAGAGTCCTCTTCTGAGCTTGTTTGCTTGATAGACTTCCCACTACAGTAAACTTGGGACTCCTTTTCCTTTTGTGTAAGCTTGATCAACTCCACACCTGCAAAAAGAAAACACACACACACAAAGACCTTCACAGTTCAAACCTCTTGTCAACTTCTTCACAACCACACCACTTCTTCACTTAAAATGATCAGCAGCTCAAGGACAAAGTAGGTACTTGTTTTCCTATTTGCTTCCTTTGAGTTGGATAACCATAATGAAGGTGAAGAAAAAAGGGGGAGGAGCAGCTCCTTTTTTCTTTTGGG
>Ga0209611_10006379_pt1 | contig 19368 bp, 15 predicted proteins | sample S1TSphgellanicum_3_FD_187693 | JGI IMG/M metagenome (GOLD analysis project Ga0209611, IMG submission 187693) | Host-associated microbial communities from peat moss isolated from Minnesota, USA - S1T2_Fc - Sphagnum magellanicum MG (SPAdes) (version 2) | ecosystem: Host-associated > Plants > Peat... | reverse complement strand
AAAAAAAAAAAAAAAATCGGGCAGGGAGGATGGGATTTTCGTCCATCCAGAAAACGGCCTCAACGGGCTCATCCGCAACTGGTGCATTGGTGGGTGCTAATTCACTCCAGCCCAAAACTGCGACACAAAAGTCGTCCTGGTCGTCGTCTACAGGAAGAAACAGCATAGCAAAAGCGACGCGACGACCTTGAGGCTCTCATGATACTACTCGTCATCATCATCATGTCCCCCGGAGCGCTGCAGGAGTTCTTTCATTAGCACCTGCATCGGCGTCTCCTAAGTAGTCTTGTAGATCAGAATTCCTCTCTTCTTGATGATGATGATGCTCCTGCTGCTGCGGCCACAACAGACGGAGAAGTCGGTTGATCTAGCTTCTTATTACAGCAGCTAGGGTGGTGGGTGGGTGGGTGGGTGGGGGGAGGCGGGCGGACTCGAGTGAGGAGGAATTGCTGCAGCTCGTGAAGCAGTTTTTAGAACCGGAGCTGATCTAGTCAAGTTTCTCTAACTTGTTGGGAATTAGTAGCAGCTGCTGCTGATGCAGTGATTGTAACCAGCTTCTCACCGGGTCGAATATGGCGAGTAGAGCAACAAGCTTATCGCAGTTGCGGTGCCGGATCGTTAATGAAGTGGCCAAGATCATCGTCGTCGGGTTGCTGCTCAACGACGTTGTTGAGTTTGCATGGGCTCAGACGGGTTCGTCATTCTTCAATAATTATCGACGTTACTAAGTCTGTATTAATCTGGTCTCCTAATTAGCTAGTACTTCGAGAATGATCAATGTACCAAGTACATGATGCGATAATGTTTCTGCAGTTCGCGAGCTCCCCACTTGCTGGAGGTGAATAATCACCTCAAGGCTTCGAGTACTACAAGTATGAGTTTAGAAGCTCATGCCTAAGTACTGATGATCACAACTTTCTTTTGGGTACTAGTTTCCTGAGCTGCAGCTCCAGCTGATCATGGACACCGCGGCCGCGGGCTTGCTAATATTACTACAGTCGATCCTGCAGCTGCGCCAAACTCTAGAGCTTAGTGACGATCCAGTACAATTGATATTGTTTTGTGGGTCTTGTCTTGATTTCTGCAGGATTCATCAGCATCGACTGTGGTAGCACGACTCCCTACACCGATGCCAACAATATAAGCTGGGTGCCAGACACTAGCTACATATCCACCGGGCAGAATTACAACGTGCAGGATGTTGCAAGCAACGAATCCAGTACTCTGAAGACGTTAAGATACTTCCCGGAGAATCAAGCCAAGAACTGCTACGTGCTGCCAGTGACATTCAACCAGACCTACTTGATCAGAGCCACGTTTTTGTTCACCAAGAGCTTCCTGACTGCAGCTGGCTACAATACGTCTTCTTCCACGACATTCTATTACTCGATCGATGCCAATCTGGTATCGATGCTGGAGTTCTCGACCGCCAATAGTGCATCACTGCAAGACGCGTCCGTCTTGGAGACGGTACTCGCTTCCACCAGCGACAACTTTTATGTTTGTGTTGCTCGCTCTACTTCCACCGATGTCCCTTTCATCTCTTCCTTGGAGTTGAGGCAACTGTATGACGGGATGTACGCGGCCGGCGTCTACTTTGGATACTATTTAGACCTTGTCAACAGAGCTAACTGGGGTTCAAGCACTCCGGTTGTAAGGTACGTAGATGCAGGCGCAATCGAAATCCTGTTCAAATTCCAACGTCTTCTCAAATCTTTCTCAGAACTTGTTCCATAGCTGCTATATTGCTGAGCTCTGAGGTCTTGCAGCATCAAGCGGCCGGGTGTCATGAATCTATGGCGCCCGAACCAGGTCGTGGGTTCTTTCCAGAACCATCGCTACCTACCGCAACCTGCAGTCGCACCATGAGCAACCCATTTAGCAAAATTTAGATCCAGCGAAAGTTTCTAACAAGCTTGAGCTGCGTTGTGTGATCTTCTTCTTCTTCTTCTTCTTTCTTCCAGGTATCCGGATGACCCATATGATCGGCTATGGTTAGGGGCAACAAATCCTACGGCAACGGCGATCAACACGTCGATTACCATCAGCACTACAGCCGGAGGAGGACCAACAGACCGAGCTCCAGGGCTAGTACTGCAGACGGCGGAAGTGTGGCCGCCGGGAACCACCGGAAGCTTGTCGTTAACGGACTTGACACCCAACAACAGTGTATTCTATCTCGCTGCGTACTTTGCGGAGATCGATCCAAGAGCTCAGAACGAGTCCCGAATCTTCGATTTGGTACTGAATGGCGTGATCACGTATGCGGATGCTTCTGTGAAAGACAAGATCATCCCCAACGAAGTGGTCTTGTACGCCGCGTTTGAGGTCGCTGGTACCGAACTTCTACTCAACTCCTCAAGTACTCTCACCTTCGTTCCGCATCCCAACTCCACTCTTGGTCCCTTCTTGGGCGCCTCAGAAATCTATCAAAAGAACCAAGTGCAAGCCCTCACCTTTGCACCAGACGGTGAGTCGTTGTAGTCCCACTACTTACTCATACTATATGAATCATGCTGGTGAAAATCCCTTGTGATCTTAACTTGTTCCTTTGAATCTGCTGAGTACTCGTGAGACTTGAACTTCCTTTGGGTCTGAGAATTTCTCGTGAGTCTTGCATTGGATCTGCGAGTTTCTTATGATGATTTTGATGATATGGGTGTTTTTGGGCATGGATTCTTTTGGCTGTGGATCCACAAATTGATCGAAATTGTGCTGAATCGATAGTGAATTCGGTGTGTGGAATTGTGGGTACCAGGGATTGAATGTGTGTGTGCGTGTGTGTACCTATGCAGCTTCCGCCATTGAGAGTATAAAGACGCAGCTCAACCTGAGTACTTACTCTGGAGATCCCTGCGTATATATACCGTATGACTGGATCAATTGTACCCAAGTGATTTCTCCTCCACGAGTCGTGTCAATGTAAGTTCATGAATTTCCATCCATCCATCCATCCATCCTCCATCTGCATTTTCCCATTTGTTCTTGAAATAATTCTCACCACGAAGAAGACTAGGAAAGTTATTTACATTGTAAGGCAAAAGCCCTAAGGTGCAAGTGGGTGTTCCAGGCCTACAATAAGGAAATGACCGTTTCTCATTGGCTAATTACAATGATTGGCCCACGTGGTGAGAGTTAAATAGTCTCTCACTTTGTACAGTCCATCTTTTCAGGTTCATGGGTAGGTATAGGGGAGAAACTAAACCATGCAGACTAGATGTGCTAAAATTTACTGATAGAGGGCTGCTGTTGGGCACGCTTTTAGCCACCATATCTTGCACAAGGCAAACCATACCATAAGCCTAAACATGCGTAGATGATGAAGCAACAAGAGTGGGAGGCTCCTTACCCCTAAGGGACCACAAAGGACCTTACACCTATTATGTAGGCATAAGATCCGTCCAGCTCTTAAATTGTGGGCTCATTATAGGTGTAAGATCCTTCTCACTACCCTAAGTGGATTTGTAGGAGGTCAAGAAGGTTTTATGTTGTTTAAGAGTATTACCGCCTTACACTAATTTACCATGCCCCAAAACAATCCAACCCTCTTGTAACCTCCCCTTCCCCCCACTTAAGACATGTTCTTTGCCCTTTCCACCTACTATTTACAGGTAATTTATAGTCACGATACAGAATTATATTATGGTTTTTCTCTACTTTAGCAATTGGCTTATGACACATGTGAGGTAAACTATATTTTTCATCAAATATTTTATATTTATTGTAATTTAACATTAGCATAAGATGTGACATAATTCCTCCAAGGCCTATACTGCTGAAGGAAAAACCATACATTGTTGTACTGAGTGCGGAATATTTTACTTTCTTGTCAATTGTCAATTCTACACTTGGAAAGACAAAAATGGCAATGAAAGCTGTTTATGCCAAAGTTTATGTGTAATTGTTCTTAAAACAACACTTTTGTTTGGATATAACTCTTCTTTTTCTTTCTCTTAACAAGGAAGAATTTTGTTTGAAATAAATTGCCAACAAACTTGATTTATCATCATTCTTTCTTGCAAATTTTGGAGATTACATTGACTTCCAAAATTTCACTTTGAGATCTTATTTGGTGTTAGAAAATGGTCATTTGGTTGAATTTGTTTGTGTATGGATAGCATTTTACAGTAGGCAATAATGTAATTGTGATTAGAGAGAATATTGTGCATAGTGATATATTAATATTTTCTTCCTGTGTGCGAATTTCACAGAAAGCTTTCCAATTTTAACTTGAGCAATGTCATACCAACAGCTCTAAGTCAGCTTACCTATCTCAGTGAATTGTAAGTTTCCTCAATTGCACATGCTTTCTTCCTTCTTGGATTGACATGCTTTAAAACTAGGTTACTTTCCAAAATGGAAAAAATATGTTACATTAAAAAACATTCAGGTGATTTTTTTTCTACAATGTGCTAAATTTGCTCTATTTGACAACATAATGTAAACTAAGCAAAAACATAGTCATAAAGCATAATTTTGGTTAACTAACGAAAGTGGAAATTCCATGCAAAGTTCAATAGGAAATTCATATACATGATGGAATTTCAGTTAGCACTAGGAAAGGAACCTCAGAATAATTTTGAAAATGATTACCGTGAAATTGCTATTGTAACACCCTTTGTGTTCATCTTATATTTTTGTCACATATATTTTCATCACATGTTTAAGTTTTTTATGAAACTGATTTCAAAATATTACAAGCTTTAGTGAACACATGCAATGCCAGTTAGGATTATGTTAGAAAGTTCTTAATGTATCATTTGAAATGTACTAAACATTTATTTAATTAGTTCTAAATTTAAATACTAATTTCAGAATCCATCTAGTGTTTGGTGCACACAATATCCAAATAGTTTGCAATAAGTTTTTAAACCTAATTTTCAAACAGTGCAAATTGGAGCTCTTTATGACTTGTTCCATGCATAAAACCTTAAGCCCTAACCACACGTAAATTTCTTGTCTGTGTAGATGGTTGGATTCAAACAACTTCACTGGGACCATCCCGGATCTAAGTACTTTAACACAACTTCAATCATTGTGAGTCGATTTTCCACTTTATTCATTGTTGTGGTAGTTTATCTCAATCACAACATCCATTTAATACGTGTTGGTGGGCAAAGTGCATGGTGGGTTTAGCATTGTTATGAAAGGCCATTTTAGAAATTTAATGTATTGAATGAAAATTGGAAAGTTGCATCTAAATTTTGCATTATCCATCAATTTCACAGAATCCAATTTGAGCCTGATGAGGAAGTTTCTTTTAGTGCAAAATTACCAAATTCAATGATAGATCTATCACTTATTTCATCTTGGAATAGGTTAATGACTAATTGTTTTCCACGATCATTTGGAACGAATTTCTTTTCGAAAATTTGAATCAAGTGTTTTGTGAAGGAGGTCAATTAATTAGTTCAAAACATTTATTACTCCTTGTTTAGTCTATCTTTGTGATAAGAAGTTTTGGTATTTAGTTTTCTGGTTTTTGGTTGTTTTTAAAATTTGTGTTCAGTACTAGAATAAGTCTAGTTTGCTAATATTTTCATGTGTGGCATTGCAGGCACTTAGAAAACAATGCACTTGATGGAAACCTTCCTGCATGGATTGGATCTTTACCTGTTCTGACTGAGTTGTATGGTTTGCTAAACACCTTACTAAGGACATTGTCAATTTTTCATTTTTTAAATGTGTCAAAAATTACAACTTAAAATATGTGACAAAAGTCCCCATTATTCTGGATTGTCAATATTTGACTTAAGGAGATATGCACTCAAAGACGTAATAAAATTTGTCCTAAATACACGTAGATGAGTCAAGTAATTGTATACCTTCTTTTCATCTTGACCTCAAGATGAAAGCATACTTTCATATATTATAGTACATGAGAAAATAATCAGCCCATTAATTTTGGGACACCAAATTCAATCTATTATAATTATAAAACTATCCACAACAGTAAAATGTGTATACTAAATAATTTTTGCATTTGAATGCGGATTAAGACAAATGTATAATTTTCAAAGTTCTAAACATTTTGTCACTCTAGGGAAAGCCTGCAAATTCCCTATTCGAGTGGAAGGCTTCTAGATATAGAGTTTTTAAACGGAATAATTTGGAAAACTCCATGTTCACATGTTGAATGACATTTGCTCATGACAGAAATGTGACGAACAACAATCTAACGGGAGAAATACCTGCAACAATTCAAAACAACTCCAAGTTGCACTTCCAGTAAGTCAATTCTTCCAACTCTTTTCCTTGGGTTAATATATTTTGGTGCCACAAAAGAAAAGGAGTTTTGATTAAACCCTAAACCCGATTCATTTACTAGCTTTTTCAAGTAGTATCATTCTAGAATATAACTTGAATATTGTAGCAAAAAATAGTCTAACAAAAATTGATAACTACATTAATAGTATTCTTCAGTGATCAAAATTTCAGATTGGTTTCTAAAAGGTAAGGTTGATGATGTGTAGAAATTGCCTGAGAAATATCCCATTAACTTGTGTGCTCTATGGTGTGTTGTGTTTTACAGATATGCAGGAAATTTGTTATGTAATGGGACTATCTGCAGTATTTCACCATCACCTTCTTCAAACCATAATTCCAATAATTTAGCGGTCATAGTTGGAGCTACAGTTGGGGGCTTGTTGGTTGTGGCCGCCATCATTGTTCTTGCGGTTTTCCTTAGCTACAAAAGACGACAAAATGATGAAGACAAGGAGAAGTTGGTTGAAATCGCGGGTGGCATAGCAGCTGGTGAATTTACAGGCCTTTTTTCCTTTCATCTGTTTAATGAGTTTTATTTTCATAATTTATTTTCATCTGGTGCACTCATAAATTTTGTTGTGGAACTCGAAGGAGACTTGCTAGAGTGCTACAATGAAGGCTAATTTTTTTGTGTGGTTTTCAGAAGGAACTGCACTTCCACCCGGTTCCAGTTTCTCTCTTGTAGAATTGGAAATTGCAACTGACAATTTTAAGCAACTCCTTGGAAGAGGTGGTTTTGGGGCTGTGTATTATGGCCAGTTACCAAGTGGCAAAGAAGTGGCGGTCAAAAAATTAGTATCTGGTTCTCAACAAGGTGCTGGGGAGTTCTTCAATGAGGTATGCAACATGGCATATATACCGTAAGTTGTTAGCCTTTTGCTAATGGCCAAAACAAACTTACGTTGTATGTTTTTTTGGTCAAATTGCTTTTCTTCAAGAATCTATAAGCACGGCTCTTTTTCATTCAATCTTTTCATCACTTTTCTTGTTGATGTTTGTAGGTGCATCTTTTATCGAGAATAAGACACAAGAACTTGGTGTCTCTTGTGGGATTTTGTCAAGAGGGAGAAGAAAAAATCTTGGTTTATGAGTTCATGGCATTTGGAACTTTGCGGGAACATCTCTATGGTATATGATTCTTTTACCCTGTTCCCTATGTCTAACTCAAGCATCTAACTTGTTTATACTTATTAATGTAGGTTGATTTAGTTTTGCTTCATTTAATGCAAGTGGAAGCAAATATTCCAAGGGAAAGTTTTGGGGCTTGAGGTCCTATGTATTTCTTGAGTATTCTTGCTAATTTAAACTAAAGTTCCTTGTAGATCATTTGACTTTAGAACTTGTCTGTATGTATTTCCTACAATCATATTGAAATATGCACATAAATTTGAACACTATATTTATTTGAATTGTAGTTAACAAAATTGAGACTTTTTTTATATGATTTATTTAATTTTTCATGTGAATAAATTCATTGATGTTGCTGAATGGTGTTGTAGGGACTGAAAAGGCAATTCATGAACCAATGAGCTGGAAAACACGACTAAGCATTGCTCTTGATGCTGCACAAGGTGATTATACCCATAGAAATAAATTTACCCATATCATGAATTGAAGCTATTTTTTGGACTTAAAGTTCCCTGAACTCTTCTCCAACAAAATGGCTTCAATTCATGATATTGTTAATGCAAAATGCATTTTGTAATTTCATTTTGTGGGAAAGTATGGTGCGTAATTACACAATGCAATTTCCCATCGTATGGGCTTGCACTATGTGTGGGCAATTCATGAAATGGAATGCCCACCCATAAGGTTACTATGTATGGTTGAGAACATTCGACACATGCACTTGGTGAAGTATGGTGTAAATTTCAATCAGTTTGATGTGTGTTATTAGTTCATATCATATATGAAGGCATCCTCAAAAAATTTGTTGACAAATTTCAACATAATTGCAGCATGTAATCATGTAGTCCTGTAATGAAACTTTTGTTCATTGAAGTTTCCACTAGTTTGTTTTGACAGGATTGGAGTATTTACATGAAGGGTGCATGCCCTCAATCATCCATCGAGATGTGAAATCAAGCAACATTCTTCTTTCATCGAAGATGGTGGGTAAAATGGCAGATTTTGGACTATCAAAGCTTACAACTGTTGACGGCGCCAGCCATGTCTCCACCATGGTCAAGGGCACTGCCGGATATCTTGATCCAGAGTAAGTATTCTCTTTGAGATCATGAATTAATCATCTATGTTGAATTTTGCACGATAGTTCTTAGTTCTAAAGACTCACCTTGAAAGCCTAGTGAAAATAAAATTAAGCAATGAGAATTAGCAATTCAATTACTATTACAGAAACTCACAATCTCAGCAATTTTGCAAGTTTATATATTTTTATTATGCAATACGCATAAAAAATTGTCATCTTCACACTATTAATGATCTGTTTCTTTGTCAACAATTTCATGTAGATTTTAGGTTCATGGCACAATCATATTAAACATTGTTATCAGGAGATAATGCCACTCCATTGGCAACATACATCTCAAATATTTTTTGTGGTGTAAGATGGGAAGTTATACTTGCTGTGGTAGAAAACAGTTCAATCGACATCATTGTTTATCAGCATTCACTGTAAAGTTGTTCTTTTGGCCTAGAAGGCTACTATGTGTTCCTAAGAGCGTGGATACCTCTTTGTTCAGGTATTACATGAACCAGCAGCTCACTGAAAAGAGCGATGTTTTTAGCTTTGGGATTGTGCTTTTGGAGATCATATGCGGACGTGAACCCATTAACACTGCATTACAAGATAGAAACCAGTGGAACATTGGAGAATGGGTAAGTCGGTTTTTTATTTTCCAAGATAAGAATCACAAGCATTTTTTCTGAAGGGTTGCACTTTTGGAAATTTCAGCACGTTCTTTTGGTTCTTGTGTCTCCATAGATGCTTTAAAGAGTTGAGAATGTATTGTGAATAAAATTGCCATGTGTAGTTGAAGCTATTAAAACCTTGATGCACATAATATGAGAAGCACTTGAAGTGAATGGTTGTTGTTCAATATTATTTAATGCTCAATTAAATGCTTGAACAATTTAACATTGAATGAGGCAAGAAAATCTCATGTACTAGAACTATGTTTTCTCTCACCCATCTTAATGTAATGTGAGGCTAAAAGATCTTGCTATTTGGTTCTTGACAATCATGCAGGCAAAACCACATTTGGAAGCTGGAGACAATATTCATAGAGTAATTGACAAAGCTTTGGACAACAAATTCAATGAAGAGAGCGTATGGAAGGTAGCACAAACAGCAATGAGGAGTATTCACCCTCATGGTGCAAAACGACCTTCTATGAGAGAAGTGGTGCACGACCTTAGGGATGCAATAGCAATGGAAGGAGAAAATTCTATCTCTATCCCTCCTACGAATTCAACAAGGTCAAATTTGTTCCATCCCCATGCTTCCCAATCTAGTGCATCAAGCACTGGTGGTCGCCGATCTTTGAGAGGTATTGTAAACAACTCACAAACAAACAAACAACAAATATACAATTCACAAGCTTATTCTGACTTCTCCCTAACTCCAAGATAGGGTGAAACCAAATTGGCTTCTCACATTTTGTCAAGATTCATTGTAGTTCTTTTCAAATACAGCTTTTCTTGTAACACAGTTGCAATTTAACATATATATATATATACTTGTCCATACTTATACATACATACATATACTTGTCCAACTTACTGGCAGCAATGATTCATCATGTCAAAGGTCTAGACTTTAGAAATCATTTGTTTGGGTACCCGCATTTGTAGTGAAATTTCAAAAGAAATGTTTGATGACAAACCTCTTCATTACACCATAGGTAATATAGCTTGCATAAAGCTGGGCTCTACATATATATACATATGTATTCCTGGAGCAAAATGTCAGTCAAATCATTTCTTACACCTATAAATTGTGAAATTTTTGTTTTTTGGTTTTGAGTGTGTAGCCAAAGATATAGAGGGATGATTAAAGTTTTGTACTTCATATTTGGTTTATAGCTAGATATGGCTAAGTCTTTCTAGGGATGATTGCCACTTTTTCTATGTCTTCCTAGCAATCGCCACTTTGGTTACAAACAAAAATCCTTTTATAAAAATACACTGCTCCTACCAATCTGAACTTGGTAGGTTGAGAATTTTTCAAATGAAGACTAGTCTAATATAAGTACCTTTGACTACTAGTGTAACACCACTAGTAGTAATAGTGGTGATTTTTAAATTTTGATTCCAAATCAATATCAATAGTCATTTGGTATTCATGATGACATTTTACGTTCATTGAAGTGGTACATCACATTTGATTTGTTTTCTATAGTTATGATAGGAAGAAAAATGAAAAATAGAATACATATATGTTGTTTGTTTTGGTGATATCTTGAGTTTCAATCTCAGTTTTCATTATGTAATAAGCACAATTCAATGTTGAAAGTTGTCAAAACAGACAACATCCATTCTCTAGTGAGTTCATTAGATAAAGATAGAAAGTAACGCTCCATGCCTCTTGCTTTGCTGGATGAATAGCGAAATGCCATAAGGAAACATGGAACTTTAGTATTTCATATGCCATTGGTACAAATTCCATATGTGAAATGGCATGTTCCATATGGTAAAGATCGGGTGGCGGGGATTTTTTTTAGACCTAGGTTAAAAACAATTTTCACCACCCAATCTTTAGTATCTATAGGGATAGGCAAAGGGAGACATACTCCAATCAGGTAAGGTATATATATCTGGGTGATCAAAATAAGTACAAAACAAATATATGATATGCATGTAGACCAAGTAAGCACCCTATGGGTACATATTCTTTCAGTTGTGGGTACTGGAGTTCACCTCTCTAATTGCACAACTGGGGCTAGCACGGCTCTCCAGAGTTTGGAACTAGTGCATTTCTTATGTCCTGACGGCCATATGACCTAGTCATACTCTAGACAATGAAATTTGACACTCGATTTATTCATGACAATTTTAGTCAAGGTTTATCTCCATTTAGCAACTTGATGTTTTTTCCTCTCCCAACACTTGTGTGATGTGATGATCCCAAGTGCAAGTGTACTGCATGTTTTTCCCCAGGTTTAGGGTTTAGGGTCATTTCCAGTCATTTCTCTATTTAGCAGAATTTGCAAGGCTAACTTGCTATTAGAAGGCATATCCATCACAGACCTTTAATTTTGTAGTGCAAAACTAAAACTGCTGGGGAATTTGCCGGTCACAGCTGGACTTTTATCATGTTACCACTGACTAATAATTCATAGCAAAAAAAACAATATTCCAAAGTTATCTAGTAACACCACAAGGTGGTCGTACAAAGGCAGTTTTCATACCTCAATTCTCACATTTGAACAAAGAGAAGAGAGGTGTGTGAGCTTGTGCATGTTGAAACACCCACCGACTCAACTCCCTTTTCAAGTGCTCTGGTCGCTCTTTCTTGAGTTCTCCATATTCATAAGAGATTTTTCCATCATTCCCTTGATCTATTCGTTCTCCTTGGCGCTCCCACAGCAGGTCTCAGCTAGAAAAGGTGGTGTGTTCTCAATGTTCTCAAAAAAACTTTCCATCATTCTCTTCATCTCAGCATGTTCCCAAGAGATGTTTCCATCATTCCCTTCATATCTTCATTCTCCTTGATGCTCTAACGACAGGTCTCTGCTGGAAAAGGTAGTGCATTCTCAATGTTCCCAAAAAAACCTTTCCATCCATCATTGTCTTCATCTCAGCATGTTCCCAAGAGATGTTTCCATCATTCCCTTCATATCTTTGTTCTCCTTGATGCTCTAATGACAGGTCTCTGCTGGAAAAGGTGGTGCATTCTCAATGTTCCCAAAAAAGCCTTTCCATCATTCTCTTCATCACAGCACTGTCCTTTGGCACTTTCACTTGGAGTTTAGGCTGAAAATGGTAGAGAAAAATGGACTGAAAACAGAAGAAATTGTCAGATGGCCTGGCACAGAGAGTACCTTACTGCTTACTTAATTTATTTTAGAGACAAAGAATGGAGCTGCTGCAATGCGATCATGTGTGCTCGCATGCAAGAATTCCATATCCTATGAAGAGGGCAGAAGAAAGATAATGGGGTTTAGTACCAGACATTTCTTGTTATTGTTCTTCCTTTTGGGTATGCTCAGGCTTTTTGACCACATGGTGGTGTCTGGAGCAAACTGTTTCTTACTGGCAAAACTTTGCCAAAAAGAAAATTTTAAAAAGCAGAAACTCAAAAAAAAAAAACAGATTTTGGAGGGTTTTGATTGCCAAAATTGAGGGGGGAATAATATAGTGAAAATAGCCAAATGTTTTAATTTGAGTTTCAGTGTGTATAGCCAAACACATAGAATCAATGGTGAAAGCTTTGAAGTAGGCTTATGAAATATCACACGAAACCCTAAGGATGATCACCACTGTTTTTTAACATCTTCCTCCTATGGATAAGATAATCACCGCTTAGGTTGCATTAAAAAAATTCCTTAAAAAAACAAGGGGTCCACCAAACTCCTACGTCTTCACCACTTGGACATTGGACTCTATTCACTCCACGACTCCATTGCTCTTTGATGTCTGTAATCTCCATATCTGTCTGTTTTACTCAGATGTAAGTAACTTTGGTCCCATTAATTTAAACAAATAGAACAAGAGAAATGAATCGGCCCATCATCTGTACAGAAACCCCATTTGGCACTTGTTGTAACTTGTGGACCCAACTAACCCATCTGCACCTTCTTCAAAAAAAAATTGGGGTTGTCCATCCACATTGCTGTTTCAAACTCCATTTGGACCTGTTTTTTGGGCCCCACTAACCAACCCAGTTTGCACCTCTTTTTTTTTGTTATAATAAATGTGACCCCACATTGCAGCTTCTGAAGTTTCAAAATCTTTTTTTGTCAACAATAATTATTGGGGTTTTGTTCTGCCACTCCCCTTTCAATTATTAGGACTTTTTAAATTTGCTTTGCTCGATTGTAGGGTTTTGGTTCTCTGGGTTCTCCTGGTCTGGCAGGTTGGTTTCTGGCCTGGAGTCCATAACTTTGACACAGAAGTGTGGATAAAACACAATTATTTCTGTTCATTAAATAATTGTTTTTCATCGGGGGTACGGTTCTTTAAAAACAATGGATCCAGTTCTGGTTTCACCCAAAAAAAGGGAACATTGGGTCCACTTTTTGAAGAAATTTTTTTCAGGTTCTAGTTCCGGATCTGGAAATGAGACCCAGTTTTGGTAACCTTGTCTGAAAACAATACCTGCTGGTTAACCCGTGGTTAACCAGCAGACCATTTTTCCCCCCTGACAAAATATTTTTCAAAAATTCTGGTTCCAGTTCTAGAATCAGGTCTGGGTTCCAGTTCCAAAACTGGATTCAGTTTTAAACCCCCTTCTGGTTGCAAAGAATCGACAGTTCTAACCAGCCAAACCAGGTAACCGCCCAACAATGATTTCAAACCAATCTCGTACTAGGAATAGGGTGTAACCTAGGTGTATAACTAGGGGTTTGGTTTTTAATACCCGTCAGTTCTGGTACTTCAAAAACTTCAAAGAACCGTTGGGTTTCATGAAAGAATCAACAAAGACTTGAGTGGTTTTAGGCTGATATTTGATTTTTTTTCAAACAAAATTATATAATAACCAGGTATTTGATTTTTTTATAACGATCATGATTATCAACTTTGATACTCGACTTGATACCCAGCAAGGGCTCGGTGCAATCTCCAATGCCCACGCTACTCTGGTATATACTTGCTTTATATTAGTATCACTACCAAGTTATGCCTATCTTATACCAAGGAACAATAAACCTTGGACCTAATACCAGTACTTACTTACTTACTTACTTACAATTTAGTGTCATTAAGTGGGCCAAACAGCGCCCGGGCCAGAGCCCAATTGACGTTAAGTTTGATGAAGCAATTCAGATCTAATTGTCTGACATTGCACTAAGAATCTAGCAAGGATGCCTTGCTGTTGACAACTCAATAATTCAGCCAAAGGTGTGATGGCAGTTAGTGGCAATGAACCTCTAAACCTCTCTCGAACACTTTGATAAGCAGGGCAAACCAACAAGAAGTGGTCCTCATCCTCAACTGCACCCAAGTTACACAATTTGCAATAACGCTACTGCATTGACACCTTCACTGGCTTGACTTGCCTTCCTAGCTCAATCTGCAGATTGTGATTCACACAACCAAAATGTGCCAAGCTTCTCCTAAACTGTGCATTGTCTACCTTGGAAAGGTATTCCTTGTACCCATACTGTGCTGAGCTATTCAACCCCAGATAGGCTCTCACCCTACTGGAGTCAGTTACAGCCACTTGATGGTGTACAATGTATTGTCTTTCAGCCAACTGCTTAAGGCGAGCACATGGTGGCAGCTGATCGCTATCGATGCACAAATTGTACGTTGATAGTCGTTCATCTACTTGTGCTAGCCAACAAGTAGGCAATCGGCTCTTTCTACCCACAACACTTTAGTTCTCGAATAAGACTTTTCGCCTAGCTGCAAGCAACTGCAGCTGTACATCATAAGCTAGCCTGAGCATGCGATCTGAGTCTACCTTAGAACTGACACATGAGAAAAACGCATGGTCTGTTGCCACCAAAATATTTCTAGGGGAAACTTGCCAAATTGTGCCAGCACGACATAATTGGATGTCGTGGTGCTGACCCCTAGTGACGACTTCAGAAAAGCCCGATTAACCACCTCTAAACGTTCGCATGCCATGTGGTCTGACCATACTTCATACCCATAGCTAAGCACTGGTTTGACTAGTGCATCAAACAACTGGCATTGTAATGCTAGGTCAAAGATGCGCAGTTCTACGCATTTGTGCCGCAATGCAAAAACTGTTTTTTCCCTTGCCATTTCTAATCGTTGTATTGCCACTTGCATACCTTTTGTGTCGTGCAGCTCAACACCTAGATACTTGAAAGATTTTAGTTGCTCTATAGCTTCGCCCTCATACTGAAAAGCCTGACACACAAACTTGCGTGTTTCAAACACAACAACCTTGGTTTTCTTGACATTCATAGTCAACTGACGCTCATAGCAAAAAGCTTGCAAGACATCCAATTGCTTCTGTAATCCAGCAGGAGTGTGTGACATGAGAGCTAAGTCATCTGCATACAAAAGCAAGCGAACAACTAGCTGTCCCAACATTAGTGGTGTGTCACCCTCCAAAACATTCAGCCATTTCTCTAGGCCATCTATGAAGAGGCCAAACAGGAGTGGGCTGAGGGGGCATCCTTGCTTCACTCTGATACGGCAGAAGAAAGTGGGCGTGAGCCCCTCCTCTGGATGGTGTAGGCAGGCCTAGTCTTGACGGTACATGGAGCGCAAGCACTCCAGTATCTGCCCATTGATGCCAAGTCCTTCCAGCACCTGCCACAACAAGTCTTTTGGTATTATATCAAAGGTTTTTTTGAAATACACAAAACAAGTGTATAGCTTCTTTTTCTGAAATCTGGTTTGTTCGGTCAAAGTGCGAAAAATAAACATGTTATCTATTGTCCTAAAGTCCTTTCTGGAATTAGCCTGTCCCTTTGCGCGTAAATCATTGGTCTCCGCCCATTGACTGATGCGGGACTCAAAAATCATTGCAAACACCTTGGCTAAGACTGGTCCTACTATGATCCCCCTGTAATTGTCAAACTGATTACATTCACCCCCTTTGTACAGTGCATGTATGATCCCAACAAAGGGTGATTCACAATAGCCCTCACACAAAATTTTGTTAAAAGTAATCAATAGTGATTGTTGCAGGGCAACAGCCGCACCCAAAAGGAACTCTGGTTTGATGCCATCAATGCCTGTAGCTTTGTGTCATTTTAGCTTTTTGAACACTTGTTGTACTTCAACTAGTGTGATGTCAACATTCAACTGTTCGTAATCAATACCATTGGGTGGAAAAGAGACCACCTGGGCTTGAATAGCGACACCTGTCACAGCTCCTGTTATGGCTGGTGCCGCCGGAGGCTGGAGCAGTTGCTGGAAGCCATCCCTGAGTGTTTCGCTCGTGATGCTATTGACACCCTCAGCGCACTTGTGATACTGCTTCTAGAATGCTGCAAGATCTGCCTTCGTTAAACCACATAGCTGTTTAGCCTTGAGCACATCATAAGCATGTTTCTTCCTTTTGTACAACTGTTTCATTTGCTTAAGTCTGACCTGCCTATCTAGGTGCGCATGTGACAATTTAACAAACTAGCTTTTGGTCTGGCGACATTCTGTGTTAAACCAGGGTTTGTGGTTGTGCTTTATTGCTTTTCCTAAAGCCACTTGTTTATTTCCAAACACTTCTTCTGCAGATTGTGTGATGCACTATTATAACATATTAACTGTTGTTTGTACGTTAGATGCATCAAGTACATCTGGGCTTGCCCAGACACCGATGTTATGTTGTACACTCCTACTAAACTCAGTTGCTTTGGTAGTGTCATATTTGAAACGTGGTAGGTGTTTGATTGCCTTTTGCTGAACAGAAGGGGGTTGCCACTGTTGTGTGATTATAAGTACCAATGGTCTATGATCAGAGTGCACATCTTTGTGACCTGAGTACTTTTCATCACAGTTAACCTCTAAGCGCTTAACACCCTCTAATTGGTCAGCTGTCATAAGAAAATAGTCCACAGTGTTAAAACCTTTATTGGATAGGCATGTGTACTCCCCTGATATGTCTCCTGGTGTGCGGCCATTGAGGATGAACAACCCAGTAGTTCTGCAGAGATCCAGGAACTCACGATGCCAGCCAGCCGTGACAGTGTCGCAGTTTTGGCGCTCCAACATATCGTTGGGCAGGGTGTCTTCAATGGCCTGTGGCACCAGCAGCACATCTGCTAGTTGACTGTAATTAATGAAATCAGTGTTTGTGCCTGTCCTTGCATTGAAATCCCCAGCAAGAAGCTTCTGCCTAAGCTCATGGCTTCTCCAACCTCTTGGCATATGTGTTCAAACAGGCTGCTGTCCGCATATGGCGAGCCTTGTGGAGCAGCATATACTATGCACAGGAACAAAGGCCTTTGGAAAGCATTGCCCAAGCGCAACCAAATCCTAGTCCTATCCCTTGTAATCTTCCAAACAGCAGTACTATTTGCCCATGTTTCCCTGACTAGTACCACAATGCCTCCACTGTGCTTTCGAACGACACCCTGTGGAGTCATAGCCCTGGCAACATCAAAACAGCAGAACCCCAGTAAAACCAGGAATGTATCGCCCGGGAAGTGATGTGTTTCTATCAAAGCAACAATGTCAACATGTTGAAATAAGTCAAGCAAATGTTCATGTGTTTCTAGCTTTGTGATAGCGGCCCCATGGATGTTCCATAGGCACACTCGCAAGTCTCTCTGGCCCCCGCCCCCCTATGCAGTAGGAGAGTTTATGACTTTGTGGTTGATGTAGAGATCGGCCTCACGCTAGTAGACCCGTTTGCCAGCCTCTTTGGCCTCCTTGAAGGTGGCCCAAGCAGCTCGTTTCTAGGCCTGCTAAGCAGGAGTCAGGTCTTCATCGAGCCTAAGCTAAATGCCCTGTAGGCCTTTTCGAGCGTGTAGCACCATGAGCTTGTCGTGTACCGATGCCAGCGTGATGATGACTACCGGTGCCTTGTCAATGGCCTTATCCAGTCGCCCTGACGGCATCTGTCGGTGCACCTTTTCCACCTGCACATGATCAACAACCTTCAACCTGTCGAGCAGCTCCATCTGCAGCAACTCCATAAGTACAGGATTAGTATGAACGTTTTTTAAAAGTACCCAATACCAGTACCTACCTGGTATGAAAAAAACAAAGAAACCCCATATGGGTACCTAATAGGCTGGTATGTTCAAGGTGGCTACTTGCACAACACTGGTTCACACAGATAGTGCTGGTGATTATGAAGGGAAGGACTTTTGCCACAAAGAGCTAGCTCCTTATTTTTGTACACAACTGGTTTGGAGGTTGTAAAGCAATCTGAGAAAAAACAAATTGGTGTATAACAAAGGCATGGGTGTAATTTACCTCCAAAATAGGGCAGAGAATGATGAAAACTTAGCAAGCTCCAAAAAAACAAAGCACCCCGATACGGGGGAAAGAAAGGTACAAGACGGATGGACCCAAGTCAAGGCAAAAAGAAGAAACCACCAATGAGGGCAGGTTGCAAGGGGAACATGAATAAATCAAGTACTTAAATCCCTGGTTGCAAGGAGCATATTAGTTAACAAGAGAGGAGGAACACCTGAAAGAACATTTAGCCTAGAAAACCTTCACCTACCATAATAGCACGCCTCCAAATAGAGACCAGGAACATATCAGTTAACAGGAGAGGAGGAACACCTGAAAGAACATTTAGCCTTAAAAAGCCTTCACCTATATTAATAGCATACCATGCCTCAAAATAGAGGTAGAGACCACCTCTGCTTTTTGTAACACCATTGAGACCCTCTATTTATAAAATGAATGCAAAACCAAAAAAAGAGGGCTCCAAAGTCCTTTGCTCATACCATGTTGGCACATCGATGAAAATAATTATTTATCTATTGATGCAAACACCCAAAGACCTCTATGACTAAAGGAAAAACTAATTTGCTGCGCATTAATCATGATAAAAGTCGTCTTCAACCTAAGCTGCAATTATAGTGGCAACCTCACGTGATAAAACTGCCCTTGAAATCAAATATGTTCATATGAGATCAACAATGACAATGTTCACTAAAATTTGGATGTCATCCACCAAAAATCACATGAAAATAAGTGACAAAAAAACATGGATCTGCTCGTGTAAAATTTGAAATCATGTATTTTTCTTGATAAACATAAAGACATCCCACAATGAAAAAGATGAATCCCTATAAAATCCAAAGGTTGACCAAAAACAAATATATGTATATTTCGTTTCAATGAAAGTTCTTACCAATGTTGGGCAAGTACTCAATTTGGAAGGTTAGAACTGCATCCAATTAGTAAAACTGAACCTTTGTAGCTCCTCGGGATTGTTCATTCTCAATGGCAGGATCACAGGCGATGTATCAGGGGAATGCACTTGCCTTGCCAATGGCGGCTCCAGCCTTGTGGATTATATGGTCGCATCACCTGCTC
>Ga0209611_10006377_pt1 | contig 19370 bp, 9 predicted proteins | sample S1TSphgellanicum_3_FD_187693 | JGI IMG/M metagenome (GOLD analysis project Ga0209611, IMG submission 187693) | Host-associated microbial communities from peat moss isolated from Minnesota, USA - S1T2_Fc - Sphagnum magellanicum MG (SPAdes) (version 2) | ecosystem: Host-associated > Plants > Peat... | reverse complement strand
TGATGAGCTAGCAATTTGCTCCTACTTCATTGGTCAAGCATATGTCATGGAGTGATACTTTGACCCTCAATATATCATTCCATCATTCCAACTTTTACTTCCTTTTTCTTCCTTTTGAAATTCCTTATAAGCCCTAACCAATATCATGTTTTATTTGAGGATTCATGTTTTCATGACTTAGAGTCCTTATTAGTAGCACCCCAAATAGATTTTGTGGAAACATTGTCTTGTGAAGGAAAAAATGTGAAAAACAATTCAAATTGCACCTTCTATGGACTTATGAAAATATGGTCTAATTCTAACCATTCAAAAGTTCATAACTTGCATTTGGTTAAAGTTTACATGTGAAGGCTTCTTGATATGAATTGTTCATTTCATACTACACCTCAAACTCAATCACTATAACAAATTTAAAATGGTGATTTAACCCATAATAACCTATAATTTTTTCTATGTTTTAATATTCTAGTCAATTGACGAGTCCATATTTTAGGTTTCAAAAATCCATTACTATTAATGGATGAACATTTTTGCCAAAACTAACAACATGGATGTGTTCATAATAAAGTTGTTAGTTTAAATTCCATTATCAATCATTATTATCAAATATATATTATGACCATATGCATTTGAACAAAGAATACACAAAAAAAATGTCCTTATGTCACAATAATGAAACACTCAATTTTGCATCCACCTTTGTTTGGAACCCTATTGAAAACCAAGTTTTTTGGTACCATGATATTGTTTTGCCCAATCCATGTGCTTGGCAAAATGAAAAATTTCAGCTCCAAAAGTGATTGGAAGAATTGCAATGGTTTCCCAAAAAAAAAAAAAAAATCCAATTGTGGGCATGTTGTTCTTTCATTGACGATAAATATCATGGATGAAAGAAAATTTCAACAAGAAATTCCAATAACTCCCATTTTCAATGTAAAAGTATATTTTTCTTATACCTCACCACTTTGTTATTTATGCCATGGGACTAATCATGTCATAGGAAATTGCTTTTATAGAACTAACCAATTCTAACTCCTAACCTTAAACCTATTTTGTTCCAAATTTTTCACTGAACCTTTTTCAAACTGCTTCATAGATAATTGTACAACCTATCCCAATGGGTAGTTTGTCAATTGCATTAATAGAATTTATAGGTTCAATTTACCTTTAATTAACAATTATGTTACCATTTTGTTACCACTTAATCACAAACTTTCAATAGAATCTATGCAAAAATCATAAAACAATATGTTTGTGAAAAATTCATCAACTTCAAAATGAAAAAATGGCATAGAATCAAAATTTTAATTTCTTAAAAAATAAAATGATATATATACATATAAAGACTCATATTTAAATGATGTGTTTTTTTTACTTATGATGTTTTGATGTGAAATACATATGATTTACATATTAATTAAATTTGTGCAATTGTCATGATGTATTTTTGCATAAAAATATGTGATTTTTTGGTAATAAATATGAATATTCACGTATGTCAATTCAAAAAAAAGTCTCATCCATTTGAATATTTAAGATATTGAATACATATAAATGTCATTCATATTAACCATAGTATGGAATTCATGTGATTTTTATACAAACCTATGATAATCAAACTTTGCATGGAATTTGTACAAACCTATGAAGCTTGGTGAGTATGTGATGTGATCATTGAAATCCCAATTGATATAAATCTAGTAGTACCTTTTATTGGAAATGTTTTTGACAACCCAACGACATATTTCCCACCTTATGATCCTCATTTTGCAACATTCAAAAACATTCCTACACCATGGTCCATAATGGGTAGCCCTTCTTTTGGTGGGTATCTTCATAGTTCCTACCTAAGGCCACTTCCATTGATGATAATTTTTGTGAATTTGATAGCCATTACAAAAGTAACAACAATTACATTACTAACTTACTAAGCTTCATAAGTTTGTACAAATTTTGTATGAAATTTGATTTTCATAAGGTTCATATAAAAATTGCACAATTGTATGCAAAAATATCAAAATAATTGCACAAATTTAATAAAAATATAAATCATATGTACTTCACATCAAAACATCATAAATAAAAAAGACACATCATATATAAAAATGATATATTTTTTTCCATGCCATAGATATGAGAACGCCTATATGCTCAAGGGGCATGGATTGTTGTAAATGCATGGAGGGCAAAAGCAAATGAGGTTATTAATTGAACTTACCTATTATGTAAACACGGTGAAAAATCATTATGCATAGATTTTAGGAATGCCAATGGGCATGGGTCACTAAAGGTATTTTTAATCCAATACATGTTGGATCTAACTTTGATCTACTGGCTAACATAATGCAATGGAAGCATTGTATACGTGTTCCTAAAGAGCCTAAGCATTACCATAGCCTCAGGGGTCTGTGGTCCCTTGTGAAGGGGCATTACTCATTAATTAGACTTTCTAGTTAGGAAGAGATGATTTAGTGTTCAATAACAAAAAGTGGGGCCCTTAAACTTACAATTACTCATATGAGAATCCTTTTTAAATTATGGTAATGCTGCTTGGGGTAAATATTTGGAACTAATTAATTCCTCTCCAGAGGAGAAATAGAATCTCTTTGGCATTTTTGAAAGAAGCTAGGGAAGAAAGGAGGTTGTTTTTGTTAAGATGGGTAGGTTTATTACATTATGAAAATTTGTGTCTGCAGTAATTAGACTACCTTACAACTAGAGCTCCAAAACAACTAATATACAACTACATTACAATTGTCCCATGGAAATACAACAATTTAATAAATGAAATGTCATGTCAAAAAATCAAGGAGTAGTATTGTAATTGAAAATTAGTTACAAGATGTATATTTATATAATAAAACATATGCACTATATATACTATTGTAATCAACCATGTTTGACTTTATTGACAAGTTGCATTTTAGTCACATGTAACAACTACATCACAACTAGAATAAATTTAGTTAATAACCAATGACTACTTTGTAACAAATGTATAGCCTTGAATAACACATACGATCATGCCACGTGTATACATTTCCACCACCTAACATATATGACATTTCAACTTGTTTGCAACTAGTATGCAATTGTATTTCAACTTAAAATTTGAAATTTAAAGATCTGAAATTTAGGCGGGAAACCTCTAAACAAGTGACACATGGTAGTATATCAAAAAATATGCCCCAATGAATCAACAACCTTCATGTGCTTATGCTTATTGTGAAGAAATTCAAATTGATTTTGTGTATTTCTTAATCTTTTTGTCACGACTTTAACTTTGGGCTTGTGAACAAGGCAAAGGCATAGAAAGGTGTGGGCCAAGAATGCAACCCAAGAGTCACATTTACACCCTTGGGAATGTGAAGGAATGTGTGAGGGAATGAGCCCACACACTTCCAAGTGAGAGCTGTAGTCCCTATGGAATCCTGAATTTTTAAAGAATGATTTCAGGGGTCAAAACTCATTGGATTGAAAAAAACTTTATACAATTGGAAAGCTCTTAAAACATAAATATCTAAATGGGATTTCATGATCCATTTGAGTACTTAAAACATAAGTTATGGCTAAGAGAAGGGCCGAGAGCCAAAGTGTTAATTTGACTCCCGATCACTAAAAGTTGGGAATCGCCCTGATTTACTTATGTGCACGTTATGTGCCACATATTGTTGGAAAAATCTCGAAAGGGATCCATCTTTGCTTTAAACTTCACTTCAATCGAAGGTTTTCATAATAAATTATGCGCTTCCAAAATGGTGAGAGTCCCAATCTCGAAAATTTCGAGACTTTCAACTTGAGAATCCCGAAAAAAATGACATTTGGGTGCAGCCCCCATGGCTAATCACAAAGAATACCATAAGGGGGAAAATGGTGGTTTCCCCCAAATATGGATTATGGGAGAGGTACTCTTAAAGAGGTTGAAGGCTTTTGTTTTTGCTCTTGCAAGTTGAAGGTTTTTATTCTTATTCTTAAAAAGGTTGAACGCTTTTATTTTTCCACTTGGAGGTTGAAAGTTCTTGTCTTTGCTCTTAAAGAGGTTTAAGGTTTTTGTTGTTTCTTTTGAATGTTGAAGGTTTTTGTTCATACTTTTAAATGTTGAAGGTTTTTGTTCATACTTTTGGATGTTGAAGGTTCTTACTTTTATTTTTTGATGTCAAAGGTTATTACTTTAACTTTTGGATGTTCAAAGTTCTTACTTTTGGTTTTAGATGTTGAAAGTTCTTACTCTTACTCTTGGATATTAAAGGTTCTCACTTTTGTTTTTGGATATTGAAAGTTTTTGCTCTTACTCTTAAATGTTGAAGGTTTTTGCTTTTAAATGTACATCAAAATTATGTATACAAGGTAAGATTTTTTCAAAAATACCTAAAATTGTAATTCAATTACCTGATTATAAGCACAATATTTGATTCTATGTGTAAGTGTACAAATTTTAATTTAGTTTATACGAATGTTTTATACATTGCATTTTAATGACAAATAAGTTGCATGTTAGTGGCGGTATAATTATAAATTAGTTTTATTCAAGTTGAAGGGATTATTTACATATTTTTGACATTACAATGTTATGATATGCTATTGATTTCATTTCACATGTGGAACTAAATGTCATAACATGGAAAATTTCAAGTAGATAAGGTGCATTGAAAAACTTGCATTATTCAAACTCCATTTTAACAAAAATAGAAAAAATACATTCATTTATGAAACCTAGTGTTTTCAATGACAATATTTGATTATTGTGGGTAATCATTTTTATGATTTGACCTTTTGTTTAAATAGAAAAAAATGTTTATTAAATATAGCTTGGGCATTATGCCTAAATTCATAGTTAAATTGTCTTTTGATTAAAACATTTAAATTTTTTTTGTAATGTATTTTGCAACATGGAATGTAAATATATTTAAAGTTTCAAATCCATTTCATATTTATAAATAATGATGTCCAATGCAATTCAACATTATCTATTATAATTAGGATAACATAATAATGGTTGTGTGAAGTCTGGATAGTTACATTGTAAGTTGTAATTTAGTTGTTTAGTATTACTAAAATCAGCTACCATATAATTGCTTTGAAACCCAAATTTAAAAACCTAGTTGTAAATTAATCACTAAATCCTTTATTTTCATTTCATCTTTAGTTGTAAGTTAGTTGCAAAGGATAGGAACAAAATTCATTGTTCAAATGAATGAATGAATGAAAATATATATTTGTTGAACTAGTTGTAGATAAATTATAAAATATAAAAATATAATTCATTCATCCAATGGATGAATGAAATAATTAAATATTATATTCATCAAATTAGTTGTAAAATAATTGTAAATAAGTTGTAAAAGGTATTAATGTATGTCATTTGTCAACAAATGGATGAAATGCCACATTGGCATTTTGTTCGCCACATTTGAATGTGTGGGAATTTGATGTGGAGATTAATTGCAAAGAAATTGCATATAGTTACATGTGAATTACACCATATATATGATATTGTATACGACATAGGGTCTCTTCTATAACTACTGCAACTTGTTCAATAGCACTTAAGGCTCTATAAATACCATGAGTTGCAAGTGTCCGTTACAATTGGAAAACCCAGTTGTACGCCCAATTATAAAACCCTATTTTTTTCATAATGTTAAGTGTTGTTTTGATAGCCCTTGTGGGGCTTCTTTAGTTGAATATTTGGGTTGAACATGCGGTCGTACTCCCTGTTGTTGGTTGGCAAGCCTTTTCTATGGCTTTTTCTCTTTGCAATTAATTTTTTTAGTTGTGTTCCAAGGGAAAAAATAAATAATTGTGTCATATATGTGTAAAGTTCCCAAGATCGCCTTTGTTAGCCCTGAGCTTATCTATGGATGATGGAAGGATTTGTGAGGTGCACGTGTAGATTATGAACTCCATATGTGTAGGCTTTATGGTTTGTTACAAGTGGTTTATTGAGTTTTAGAGCATTCTTCAATATGCTTAATATATATGCCATGGCCCCATATATTCTTAAGGCCACTTTAGACAAAGGTCCAAGGTCCAAAATTCCAAGGACCGATTTGAAGCAAATTGTACCTTTAAATTAGACCCTTCTTCACATTAAAAAAAACATGTTTTTGTAAGCTACAATGAGTGTGTGTGAAGGCATAGGGTCCAATTAGTAAAAAAGTGATATTCACATGTGGGAAGATTAGGTTGTCCTTTGTTGTTCTTTTTTTTTTCTTTCTTCATTTTTTTCATGTTCTTTTATTTGTTTCTTGCTTTCTCTCTATTTTTTTGTGATTTTTACTACAAAAACACAATGGATGAACATAAGCACAAGATGTTGGTGGTCTTAGTTTTAATATGGCCATACATCAAATCATTACACAAGTGGTCTCATTGCAACGAGTAGTTATTACACAACATTGGAACATGATGAGTGCATTGTTGTTTTTTTAAAAGTTTATGGACATGCCACCAAGAGTTCAAAGCATATGGAGGTATGAGAGGGCAGTTCGACATATGAAGAATCAACTTTTTGGAAGTTTTTCAAAAAAAATGTTTTGACAATGTACAAGGTTAAACTTTGAGACATTTCATGTTTTGATTAGGGTTGTAGGTCAAAGTCTTGAATGAAAAAATACAAACATGAGAGAAAATATCCCTATGGAAGTTAAAGTAGCAATGTTGGTTTCAATAAGTTGGAATTTACCTTTTTTTTTTGCATTTTTGATAAATTCAAGCTCCATTTTTCCTTGCAATGCAATCATACGTGGAACTTCACCATCCTCGCAATTTTTTCCAACCTTCTTAGCCTTCTCACCTTCCTCTTGTTCCTCTTTCATTGTAACTATAGCCACCTTTTTCTTTGTTGTTTTTTTTCTGGGAAAGGGGGTTAGTTTAAGGATTTATTGTAATCCAAATCTTCTTCCACTTGCAAAAATGAGTGTTTCAACCTTGCATAACCAAAACTTTTTGTCCTCACTTCTAAAACACCATCATTTTGAACATTTCCAAGAACTGGAAACACATTCCTTCAAAACAACAACCTTGTGTGGATTTACAAAAACAGCCATGCCAACACTAGATCATGTGTTTGAAAATGGAATGGTGGGTGTACACTCAATAATGTCCTCCTCCATCCTTGAAATGTCTTCCATTCTTGGACAATTTCAACTTCAAGAACAAGTGAAAAAAAAACCTTGAAAAACAATGAAAATTATGCAAAACAGTGAAAAATAATGAAAAACAATGGAAGAATTAACCTTGGACCTTAGCTTACATCTTGGTTTTCCAAACCATGGGCTCTCCTTTGAGCTCCATTTTTGGGTTTGGACCAATTGAATTTCCCTCCAAAATGGTGCCATGTAGATGCCACTTCAATTTGGCTTCAATTGGTCTTGGATCTTCATCTAAAGGCCCTGGGTCCAATTTATGGCTTTCGACCAATAGGAATGCTCCATTTTGTTGGACCTTGCACCTTGCACCTTCGTCTAAAGTGGCCCTTAGTGACTTTTGATTACAACCCTTAGACTTTAAAGGCCCTAGGGCCCAATTGATTTCATTGACTTTGTTTCTTCTGTGCAATTCTTTGTGAGATACTAAATATCGTAAGTGTTAAACACCCCTTAACAAACTTTGTCTGGCATTGGTTTCACTTGTGTTTTTGCACACCTTTTTCAACTTTGCATTGTTCTGTAAGAAACCATGCAACCCAAATTTTCAATGTTCTTCAATTCTTGTTATTCTCCATTGCCAATGTTCTGGGCACATGTTTTGCATTGTAGGCCCAAATATCGAACCCACGACCTCCCATGCAAGAATTGTAACACTAACCATTAACATACCATCAAACATTACAGAATGAGGTTTTTTTTTAAAAATTTATTGTAGACACAAAGTCAAGGAGGCAAAAAAATTAAAAACGCTACAATAAACAACATTTTTCTCCATAGGGCTACACTATCAAGCTAGAAACTAACACTAAATGGAGTTCATTAAGGGGTATTTTAGCATCTTGCCAAAATACCCCATGTCGAGCTTTGTTTGGCACTTGTTTTTCTTGTCTTTTTGCACATGTTATTCCGCCCTACATGGTTCTACAAAAGAATTTAATAATGTTTTTAAATTTAATTTGAACTTTCTATTTTGCAACAATTCATAGGATTTGAAATCTAAATTGACATCCCTTTTTGTAGTAAAACAAAAAACCAAGCCAAAGCCCCAACAAACCAATACAACACCACCACAATGAGTGGGGGAGGGGGGCCAACAGGCCAACACCCAAGAAAAAAACCAAATCCAAGAAAACAAAACAAAAATGCCCAATCCAAGAAAAACCCTAAGAAGAAAGGGCAAAAACTAAGTCACAAAAATGGGAAGAAAAACTCCCCAAAAGACCAAAAAGAATAATGAACAACAAAATGGTAACACCACCTTTTAACCAAAGTAAATAAAGTCACAAAAAAGGAAAAAAATATGTGGGCAACGGAAGGTGAATACCTACCTCTTAACTAAATAGAACAAGTAAACCCACTAGATAGGATTACTTTGAGGTATTTCTTCAGGCTATTGAGAGCCATCATATGAAGTAATTAATCCTCAATGAAGCATGTAAGAAGAAGCATTTTAGTTTCATTGATTACCTTGAAGATTAGTCTCACTAGAATGCATCCTTGGTCTCACTAAAAAAGTAATTCTTCAATTAAAGCTTCCATCTTTGGACTTGGTGTTTGGCTATGCAAAGGCAATTGAGTACGAGTGCACGTGCTTCCTTAAGGCAAGGGTTTCACCCTTGGTGTTCCTTGCATGTGCTACTCCACCCAAAAGTCGCACATTTTTGTTAATGTCTTTGAGGATTGCAAATCATTTAGGAGTTCAAGGAAGGGACAAGAATCCTCCAATTAATCTGATTCAGATAAAATGTCGATATCATGCATTTCTTCAAAGATGGGTTTTTCTTGAAGCTCCTCCATGACTACCCTCAAAATCTAATCAACCAATTTTTCTTCATTCCCCTGTTCTAATTGGGAAGCTTGAAAGCTTTGGGGTGTGGGGTTTCTTTGTAGCCTTTCTTCATCCTTTAAACTATTGTTATTAGTGTTACTTTCATGGACACTAAACACATAAACTAAAGGCAGAATAAAGGTGAAAGCACACGACACAATCCCTTTTTAGGTGTCACACTTGTAGTTTTTCTTACATCTTTTTGAAACTTAAATATTAATATTTTCATTGAAATGTGAAGAAAAGGACTCACATATGTAATGCTAATAGAGTTGGCATTTTTAAAAATGAAAAAAAACACATCAAAATCCTAAATATTTAATGAGTAATGGACTTTTGAATCTTAACGACAAATTTCATCATGCCCTACAGAACTAATGGATATGCATTTTTATCTTACAATGTGTTAATTTTATGTGTTTGAAACTTTGGGATATTAGATGAATTATGTTTAAGAAACTAAGGTCCATTGAATGAATGGAATGTGATTTTAATTTATTATGTTATGGACTTTTCAAAATCCCAAATTTTAATTATTTAAAAATCTTTTTTAAGCATTTAAATTTTTTTTTAAACAATTCTTTTGTGATATTTTTTATATGTCTTATAACATCATGACTTGAAATTAGAAATGGGGAAAAATGTTACTTTCAATATAATCTAAATATGCATATTTTAAGCTAGTTTTCAACTACATTAGAAAAGGATTTTGAAAAGGGACTTTGATCCGCCAAAACTTAGCGACCTTAATGTGTTTTCACCCATAAGTAGCCCAGATCTATGGTTAGCCATATGTTGAAGTAGGTAATAGCTATTTAACACTATTTGCCATTGTAATCTACCTAAGTCTTTACAAAATAGACCTCCTTGTGTCCATTTTTTAATAAATTTTGCAACTATTTGTTCTTGCTTTCTATCTAATATCTTGAACCTATGTAATTCCTTCCAAGTGGCCATGCCTACTTGAATCGTGGTTTGCCAAGATTTAAATAAAGTTATTCCCAAATGAAAATGCCCTTATCTAATATCCTATTCACATTTTTGGCACCAAATAAATCGTGCATCATCTCAATGAAGACCCCATAGGATAACACCCCATTCCATTTTTTCATCCACGGACTCATTATGAGGTTGGTGGAGTTCCCCCAACAAAATTTCTTCCCAAAAATTATATCTTGGCACCAAAAAACTTTTAACCCTAAGATCTCTAAAGTTGTTCCATGCCTCCTGAACTACTGAACATTACATTAGTCCATGTTCTGTAGTCTCCAATGTACCTTTAATACATAAATTACATATGCCCTCTTATCCTATTTTCATATGCCATGCCCTAATCGGAAGGCCTTCAACCATAGTGAGGCACACCATAATTGAAATTTTCCTAGGAAGCCATGGATGCCACACCTGTGGGAAGATCTTGCTTCTTTCCTTTTATGCAAAACCCTTTTCCTACAATGTGATATCCATTTTCATAGGTTTGAATTGCTTTTTAATTACAACTCAAAATCCCCTTTTTGTAGTGTAGTTGAAGAAGATTTCCGAGTTCATTTTCCCTTGCCTTGTCCAAGTCCACTCCATTGGATCCCATTGCAACTTTTGTGTGACCCCTAATTGAACTACCCACAAAGATTGCCCATCCTCTAGCTATTTCTTGGGATTGAATTCCACACATGTGCCACTTCCCCAATTTCTTATCACCATTCTGGCTTCCTGAGTCCTCCAATTAAATATATTTATTGGCATTTGAGAGACATTTTTCGTATTGTTTACTTTTCTATACACTATTGCCATCGTCCTCCCATTTTTTTCATTATGTACATGGTAGAATTCTTGGGTTTGGATATCAGCTTATGGCAAGGCTGAAACCTTCCACTATTTTGCTAGAAGTTTAAGAAGAACATTAAGTCTTGATAGATTCCAAGACACACTACCAATTAGTGAAACTCTTTTTTCTATTGTATTCCTTAAGCGTGTGATCCTCTTGAGATGATTGATGGTTTGCCATGCATTCTCCTCTTCATTCCAAAAATCCTCAAGACGTTGAATCCCTTTTGTAGCCCATAAAAAAAATTTGGACTTAGGCTTTGTACCCCATGGATGCCCTATTGGTTACACAGTTTTGCATTCCCATACAAGGGTTGGCTTAAAATCTCCTTTTTATTCAATGGTTTTTTTTGAACTAGCCCTTTTCAGACCTTACACCAAGCAAACCAAATTCCATTCCACAATGGGGAGCCCTACAATACCAACTTATTTTTCTTGTCATGAACCATCCTATTGTGGCATGCCACCTCCTTTTATATGATTGTTTCAAATTATGTACTTGATGACATAAGAAAACCTTCCAAGGTTTTGGCCCTGCGGTGAAGCCCCTTACTAACATCTTTGCTAAAAGAGCTAATATTTGGGCTTATGGGTCAAGAATCTTAATCCCGCCCCTTAGCTAAAGGCAATATTGCGGTGTCCCATGCCACCTTTGCCATTGCCTTTCCATCTACTTAACTTGACCAAACAAAATTCTTGATCAAGTTTTTCACTTTCTTCATAGCAAAAAGTGACAGGTCTATGCAGGAAACTTCATACCATACAGATGCAGGGATCACTTGGTTTGCCACCAAATTTTTTGCAACAAGTGACAATTTATTAAACATCCATACAACCAGTTTTCTTTTCACTGATTACAAAACCTTGTTATCCTTTTCTTTTTGTGGCATATTGTAATTGATGGGAAAACCCAAGTATTTATTTACTTTGCTTGCTGCCAACCAAACTAGGCCTTTGTCCTTTCCCCAAGACCATTCTCTTGGTTTCTTAGATGCCCATATGGCACATGATTTATGTTAGTTGAACTTTCCTCCAAATGCATGACAAAAAGTTTGAAAAACTTGAAATGATTTTTGTAAATTGTTTATTGTGCCTTTCAAAAACAAAATTGTATCATTTGCAAACATCTAATCCCAAACTTGCCTCCCATTTAGAAAAATTAATCCTTCAATTTCATATGAAGGATCCAAAACCATGTAGCCCATAACATCTGTTATAAACAAATACAAGTATGGTGTTAGAAGGCATCCTTGATGAATTGCCCTTTCCATTGTGAAAGCTTCTCCTCTCTCTCCATTCACAACCATTGAAGTCTAAGCCTCCTTGTACAAGGATGTTATCCAGTTGATCCATTTATATGAAAAACCAAGTTTTCTCGTGCTCTCTTAAAGAAACGTCCAATTTAACTTTGTCATATGCTTTTTCAAAATCTAGGAAAAGCATGACTAAGTCGTGGTCACTTTCTTTAACCCACTCCATAACTTCAAAAGCCATAAACATGATGTCCAAAATACACCTCCTTTAGACAAAACCTATTTGTGTTGGCCATATCCATGAAGGCAAGAACAACTACAACCTATTAGCCAGAGTTTTGGTAATTATTTTGTATGTGGACCCTAAGACCAAGATTGGTTTGTAGTTGCAATAAAATTGTGTTCCCCTAGTTTTGGTATGAATGTTTGTAAGCCTACATTAAGGTCCCTATGCATAAGTCCTTTCTAGAAGGTTTCTTGCAACAAGTTCTTAATGTCATCCCTTACTTCACACCATGCTTCTTGGAAAAATTCCACTAAGATTCCATCTACTCTTGTAGCCTTATGTTTAGCTAGGTCAGAAGTTGTTTTCTTCACTTCTCCTCCTATGAATTGTTGTAGCAAAATCTTATTATGTTTTTCAATTACCATAGTGGATACATTTTTTAAGCACTACTGCCTAGCTTGAACATTGTTCTCCACTTTTAAATCCTTAGTGTATAGATGATGGTAGAAGGATTGTACATTTTGACTATGTCATCATTTTCAATGAGCGTTTGCCCTCCATGAAGCAACTCATTTATTATGGTACATGGCCTATGACCCTTGTGGAATCCAAAAAACTCCCTTGAACATCTATCCCCCACCAAGGTCCATTTGGCTACCATAGAGTTCTTTGTGGAGTCCAATTTATCCATTCTATGTTTCTCCAAGAGCTCTTGTGCCTTATTAAGCTTATCCCAAGCTTGCACACTTTCCTAATCCAACATGAACTCCTCCTCAACTGCTTCTATGTCTACAAATTGCTTTCAATTTTCCTCCTCTTTGCCTTGCAATTTGAGTTGCTTAATGATTGCATCACTTTCCTTCTTAGTGAGTAGAATAGCTCTAGCCACTTGAGAACCAACTCCTTGATTCTCTCCTTCTACCATCCCTTGCTTCCACGCATCCAATAGTTGTTGCTTGGTATCTTCAATTTGTAGAAGTTGAAGGTTGAACCCCACCTAAACTGAATTTTTATGAGTCTTCAAGGAAATTTATAAAAACATTGGAGAATGGTTAGAGATGTGCACCATTATTTTTACTAATTATTTTATATTCATTAAGATCAAAATCTCTAATTGTAGATTTAGATTGCAAATGCAAAAAAAATAATCATGCAAAAAACATGTTTTGTTGATTCTTAAAACTTGTTTTGGTTTTTTTTTTTTTTTTTTTTTTTTTGCTTGTAAACCTAAGACTTAAGTTACGGGATTTTTAAAGACTATTTAAAGAACTAAATAAGTTCTACATCTAGGGGATTATGAATCAACCCTAGGTAGATCATGTTAAGTAATTCGTAAGTAGCCCTTAAGTCTTGAAAATCCAAGTTCACTTAGTTAATCTTAATTAGTTACTAAATTTAAAAAAGTAAATTGGTTAATTTGGTGATTATTTCCTTATCTTGTTGAGTTTAATTTTTTTTCAGCCTTGGCATTTTGGTTAAGTTTCTTGGTGTTTGGATCATTTTTTTCATTGTTACAAATTTGTTTGTCTTGGGTGTGACAAAAACCTTGGTGTGTTCTTGAATTTATGCTCCATGTTTGTGAACATATTATTTTGATGTCTTTAGTTTTCTTGCAAAAAAATCATTTATATTTTGCATTTGAGTTTTTATGTGTTAATATCATATCAAATCTTTTAAGTTGTTTGGTGAAAAGTTTGAAAGAAATCTAGGGTTGAAAAGTCTTTCTAATTAGATTGTTTGAAAGTATTTCATTATTTCATAAAAAAATTTCAATTGTAAAAGAGAAAAGAAGGAAAGAAGTTACGTGAAGGAAAATAAAAGAAAAAGTTACAAGATCAAAGGTTATGAAGGTTAAATTGTTTAAATCCAAACCTTGATTTAATTTCAAAGAATGTTGAAGTGGAACTTGGAGAGATTATTAAAAAATATGAATCCTTTTTAAGTTCAAAATTTCAAAGAAAATGGATTTGTTTTGTGAGAGATATCATTACAAGGATTTCTTTCCTTTGCAATCAAGAAATCAATGATTAAATGTTCTAAACAACTACATAATTAACTATAATAATATAATATTATTTCAAATCCTATGTAAAAAAAATTGTAATCATATATTAATGGTGCATTTGATTAGTAAATGATGATGTATGAACATGAAGAATGACATTGTTTTTTTATTATAAGTTTTCATCCATATGGCATTGATGATTGATAACAAAGTAAGCGGATGTGTAAAATATCATTTGAAAACGTGATTAGAATAAACTCATTTCAAATGTGATTAAATAATGACTATGCAAATGATGTGGACAAAATGATGTGTCATTGCATAAACAATGTGGTCATAAATTAATTTTACAATGATTAAAAAAGGACTAGTAGTAATTTAATATGAGTACAAACATACATAAACTATGACATGGATAGAATTGATTTTGATTAATCTTATACATATAAGTAATATAAAAACCTTTCTTGCATTTAAAAAATACATATTTGATATATGATCCATTTAAAATATTCAATGTGAATAAATTAAATATTATTAACAAATATATTAAATTATAATGTGTAAAACGAATAAATTTTATAATTTCCAATAATTAGTTAATATATTTGGTTCAAATTTTAATAGTCCAATTATTCTCCATATATATATATATATAGAATTGATTTATGATCCATTTGTAAATATTCTATGTCAATAAATTACATGGACTCATATGTCTAAATTAGTAAAATTATGATATATTGGGAAAAAAATGTATAATATAAATTCCTACATCAAATGAAGGTTGAAGATATGAAAGATATATTTTTATTGTTTCTTGTATTAGCCAAAAAGATTTTTCCATTTACAAATCATGTGTTTGAATTTATCTTTTCAAAGAATGGTCATTGAAATGTTATTCAATAACAAAATTAAAATATTTTTTTGAAATGAATTTTTTTTAAAAATGTGTATAATTGTGAATATTATTGAAAGAACTTTATGAAATAATTTTCAGTTTTTTCATTTGGACAAATTATCAATAAAATATGAATGATCAAATTTGAGGTTTTTCATAATCTTCAAATGAAGTATGATGTAAATAGAATAAACATTAGATTATTTACACAACAAGTGGGGTAGCTTGGTGGTAAAGGAATTGAATTTCTTCATTGAGGTACAAGGATCAAATTTCGTAATGACATTGCATTGTAATCAAGATTGGAATATTGATTGAATATTTCATATCTACTTAAACTACCTAGGTTAGGTGGTGACACACGTCAATAATTGATAAGATAAACAATAATGAAATAAAAGAATTTGAAATAAAAACATATTATTCATTATATCATATATAATATATCTATAATAATAAGTATTATAAATTTAAATAATAATGTTCCCCAAGTTTTTTGGTCTAATTTGTAATAGTAATTGAAATAAAACAATGACTAAACTATTAACAAACTATCATTAATGATTTCCCATATGCCCTTTATGATTGATGGATGAAATGTGCCACATTGTTGTGCCACATCATGTCTTAAATGACTATTGTCTTAAACAACTTGTTTGTAATGATTTTAGAGTTATTTATCATTTTTGTCCTTTATGATTGTCCAATACTAATCATAAACTCAATTATCGTTACATGTGAAATAATTTGGTTATGAAAACTACTTTTAAACTTGGAATAGCTAGTGGATGCTACAATTATCATCTGTTATGATAGCATTAGTAACATACTACTTCTTAATAATTCACTCAATTGTTAAGACAAAGCACATTAAGGTGCATTATCACTTTGTGAAAAAGAAGGTTCTCACAAAAGAAATTGACCTTGTTCATGTTAGTACTAAAAATCAAGTTAACATTTTTACAAAGTTTAAGTACATAAAAGTTGTAAAAATCCAAAAGCATGTTTAGTGTACTAGATGTGAATTTGAGCTTAAGGGGGAGTGTTGAAAATCCAAGCTCGATTAATTAATCTTCATTGTTACTAAAAAGAAAAAAATAACTTGGTTAATTTAGTGATTATTTCCTTAGCTAGTTTGATTTTATTTTTTAAAATGGCTTTTTGGTTAAACTTCTTAATGTTAATGTTTTCATTATTGCAAGTTTGTGTTTTGGGCATGACAAAACCTTGGTGTGTTTTTGAATCTATGTTCCATATTTGTGAGCATGTTATTTTGATGTCATTAGTTCTCTTGCAATTGGAAATGCAATTTGTGAATATGACATAAAAACAAGATGCTCACAAATTGCATCCCTTTAAGTAGCCCCCTTTTAAACTATGAGTCAACCTTAAGTAGCACTTCAAGTAACTCTTAAGTATCCTTTAACCTAAGAAATCTAGGTAACTAACCTGAAAGGTGAACTTTATGTAACCCACCAAGTAGCCTCTAAGTATCCCATAACCTAATTTAAACTCTTAGACATCTCTCTAAATAATCCTTCAATAGTGCTTAGGTAGGCCTTATGTAACTTTTAAATAGACTTTAAATATCCCTTAACCTAGGTAGACCCTATGGTGGCTTCCCAAGGTAGGCTTTAAGAAGCTTTCCAAGTAAGCTTTATGTAGGTCCCTTTGTAGGATTTTGATAGCCACTAGGTAACCCCTTAAATATTCTTTAAGTAATCCATAACCTAGGTAGGCCCCTAGGTGTCTCCTTAGATGGTCCCTAGCTATCCACATGGGTAGGCTCTATTTAACCCCCATAAGTATCCATTTAGTGGACTCCACAAACCAATTGCATTTTAGTACTATTTTCTAGCGTAGTTGCATTCAATGTGACAAGCACATTTTGTTGAATACGTACTCTATAAAGTGTTTTGGCTAATACAAAATAGGTTGAATTGATATACTAACATGAACATTAGTTGAATAGGGGGTGTTGCTAGTTGTCATTATAGGTTGATTTGGCCTTGGATAAGGCTATCATGCCATAGAAATTGTAATGGTTCTAGGATTAACAAGTTCAAACATATTCATCTCATTAAAATATCTTGGATACAAATTTGAATCTAAAAATAAATAAGGTGATATAACATTGTACCACATAAAATAAGAAGGAAAGGTACATTTTTTGTATGACTTGGCACTATTGGTGGAATAGTTTGTTGCCAACTTGTTCGTTGAGCATTTGGTATTGCTTCAATCCTTGTAACAAGTTGTTTGAAACTCTTTTGCACATGTGCAACAAAGAAGGTTGTTAGAGCGCTAAAAACAATTCATTATGAAGTGGTCATCTTTTCTTAATCAACAAAGTTTTTAATCCACAAAAGGACGAAATTTGAAATCATGACCAATTTGTTGACACAAACTACAAGGTATGATTTCAAAATTGATATTCTCCCACTGAATTACTTTGTTATTCAAGAGGCTCTTCTCACCAGTTAGAAATCAAAACTGACCCCCTTTATAGATTAAACTATAAAACAACAAAATCTTAACACACAACAACTTCTGTACACAAATATTTCAAAATATGACAAAGAATAGAAACTTAAGTTTGCATCGATGCGCACATCTAAATGAAAAATAGAAAATAATTTTTACCAAGTAATTCCAAACCACCTACAATTTAGGTGTGATCCAATTTGTTATCTAAAAATTTCCACCCTAGGTTTGAATCACCTAATGTGAGGTTAAATTAGTTTTAGCTACCTACCACCTAGTGTGAAGGGTGCATGGGTTAGTTTACTCTTTAAACTTTAATTGTTAACCCCCCAACCAAGAGAGGGTTAAAAGGAACAATAATACTCCTACTAATTATCCCTTGGTGTGAATTGAGCATAAAGAAGCTCGACCTTTTAATATTACAATTTACAAATCTGAAACAAGATTCAACAATTTATTTCTTCAAGAATTCTGCATTTGAATCTTTACTCTAAATAAAAAATAGTAGTTACAATCTGCAATCCCATTAAAATGTGCTGTTGTGCTTCCAAAAAATATATAAATAAATAAATAAATAAAATGTTAGACCTGCCATGGTACTAAGGCATAAGAGAATAGGCACATTCTACCCATTAATGAGTCACTAAGGTGTGGATTGATGCCCATTCTACACATTAATGAGTTACTAGGGCGAGGATGGATACCTTTTTTCCAAAATGCATGATGCATTGGAAAAGTGGTTAACCATAAGGATAACAATGATCCAAATGTGACCATTTTTGCATTCACATTATTGGAATATGTAAAGTATGTAAAGAGTTATAAGGATCATTAGCAAAGGGCATCCAACAATCACAAATGTTGTTAGTCAAAGGGTTTTTTTAACAACCGTAATTACATGGATGAGCTTCATTCCATCAAATTTTAATTTTTCATCCATGAAAAATTTGTTTATATTCATATAAAAAATCATCCATTCATCCATTGAAAATTCATAGATGAAATTTCCTTGATTCTCATCCACGGAATTGAGATTATTTTAATGCAAAAAACTTGTGGCGTTGGCAACCTGGGAATGCAAGCATGCCAATGTGACGGAACTTAGTTCATGACAACAAGAAAAATATCTCTCCAAAATAACAATACTTTTTGCAATCAACATCCTTTTCATATTTTATTTTTACAAAAATAAAATGTGTTGTTTCAAAAAAAAATTTGACTTCTCTCAATAGATATTCAGATTTTTTTGCAAGGAAGAATGTTTTGAGATGGTCTTAATTGGAAGGATACATTTGTATACAACACCATTTTATTTTGCCTAAGACTTTTCAAGAAAGAAAAATATTCTAAGGAATAAATTTATATGAAACATATGAAAATCACATGTATGTGTTTGTGCTAAAATTGAATTGGGATTTTGAGGTTTTAAGATTAGATGTATGTGATTTTAAGAATAACATGTTCATTTTACTTCAATCATAAGTTTGTTGCTAACAAATATAATCATAACTTTTAATTGTGTGATTTTTGAATTGACATTAAATAACCTTCCATTAATCCAAAGCTTTTCACCTAGTCATAGGGTTTTAGTCATAATTATAGTGGAGAAGAATTGAATTTAATAAAGTAGCAATTTATTTATTTGTACTCCTTTCACTTATTCTAAGCATGTCCTTACCAAGAAGTGTGATAAAAGAG
>Ga0209611_10006376_pt1 | contig 19373 bp, 19 predicted proteins | sample S1TSphgellanicum_3_FD_187693 | JGI IMG/M metagenome (GOLD analysis project Ga0209611, IMG submission 187693) | Host-associated microbial communities from peat moss isolated from Minnesota, USA - S1T2_Fc - Sphagnum magellanicum MG (SPAdes) (version 2) | ecosystem: Host-associated > Plants > Peat... | reverse complement strand
GCTTTTATTTTAGCTCCGACTTAGTGGGTGTTCCAAGTTTGAAGTAACCTTACAACCACTTGAAATGTGCCACACTTGAAAACCGTCTATGCCTTGCAGGCACGGGTAACCACTAGTAACTAATTAAACCAATTAGTATAAATCATAATATGTACCTAAGTTCTTATAAAAGCTACAATAAATAATATTCAATAACAAATGTTATTTTTGAATACTCATTATAAAAGTAATTAGTAATAATAAAAGTTGTACTCAATCAATGAGGTGGGGAAAAATGTGCATTCAAGATATTTTTTTGGAATAACACCACCATAGTCTCTCATGTTGGTAGAAAATGCGAATGTTTGGGGAATGTCAAAATATCATGATTTTTTTGTGGATGGCAAATCAAAGTGACCCATTGAAAAAGATAAAGTCAAACTTTGGTATGCACCCACAATTAATTAATATGGATTTGCAAGAAAGTATGATTATTAAGGATATATAATATTTACACTTACATGCCTCAAAATATTTACTCGGGGTAGTGTAAGTGCATTTGACAAATATTTACATTGACCTCTGTAAAAAATAATACTAGATACCACAACAATATAAATATAAGTGTAAAAAGTTCAAATGTGTAAGTGTAAATTATTTACACTTAAAACGAGATTTACATGTTGTATATATGGCTATTGTTTCTAACACACAACACCAGTTGAATCCTCACACATTGTTTCTTTGCTTTTGAAACTCAAAGAATATTTGTAACTCTTCACCTAGTATTTCCAATGTCAAAAAAATTGCTCAATTTGATAAAAAAATGGGGAAAATATGAGATGTTTGGTGTAACGTGGTTCAATCTTTAATGATTGGTGAATTAAAACAGATTAAGATTTCAAGCTTAAAGTGTTCAATCATTGCATTTTTGTCTTTAGAATACAAAGAAATTTTGTAAAGCCTTAGTTCGTGCACCCATTAAGTTTTAAATCATTAAAAATACACTCAAAATGAATGAGGAAGATATGGGGCTGGAACTAAAAAGAGAACTCTAAAAGTTAATTTTTCAAAAAATTTGAAGAAAACTATCATTCATCCTCTTCCAGTGTTTTTTGCAGTGCTCCTTTACTTCTGACACTCAAGGAACATTTGTAGCTCTTCAGTTTTTGTGTCCAATGACACAAAAATCGCTCAATTTGATTAATGAATGAGAAAAATATTGAAAATTGATCAATGATAGGTACGTGTTTGATGATGGGCGGTTCTAACCTGATCAACTGGAAGTTCTTTTGATTTCAAGAATTTTCATAAACCCAGAACCGGATGTTATAACAAATTCAAAGAACAGCCAGGTCAACACTGGTTTGGACACTTGTCATAAGGAGGGCAGAAGATCCCCATTACAGAATGTACTTATTATGATGTGTTACTGCTAGGATGAAACTAAACCCTAATGGATGAAAAATGGATCCAGTGCAGAGTTCTGGTCGCGTTTAATGGTGTACTATGATGTATTATTTCTTGGATGAAACTAAACCCTAATGGATGAAAAGATGTCCAGTACAGAGTTCTGCTCGCGTGTGGGGTTCTTAATGGTGTGTTATAGTTATAGTGTATTATTTCTTGGATGAAAATCAACCCTAATGGATGAAAAAAGGGGTCCAGTACAGAGTTCTGGCCGCGTGTGGGTGTTGAATTCTGAGTGAATTCGAGCTTTCATTGTGTGGTGGAAATGAAGTGCTGGAAGGGATCTTCTTTGTTGAACTGCAACTTTTGATTTTTCCCAAGAGGAAGAAGAAAGAAGAAGGGTTCCGAGAATTGTGTTCCAGGTAGCAAGCATTGTGGCGGTGTTGCTCGCTTGCTTTCAAGGAATTTCACAGCAATTCAAAGCTTAATTGCAGTGAAATCGTGATGGGAAATATAACCATAGAAGAGAATGCCACAAAACATTTGGAGGTTTCTTGTGCAAATTGCTTCAGAGTCTTTGTCTGTTGCTTCACTTTACTATGTTGTCAACAACTAGCTTGGAGGATCTTTTACCAACATGTGAGATTGGTGTGCGTTTTGCATTGTCCAAGAGTGTGAAACCCTAAACCCTAAACCTCAACCCAGCTTTTGTGCAATCTGAACAATTTTTAGTTTAATCTGTGCAGGATCTGAAGGAGATTCTGCGCTTGGATTGGGCTTTATTATTATTCCCTGGAATGCTAGACAATGTCCAGAAAAAAAAGGAGATGTGATACAAGGAGCCCGCCACCTTTTGAGACACCACCGCCAATTTCCAGGGAAGAACATGAGCAAAACTGGCATACTTGTTGTACATTTGATCTTGATACTCTTGAGTGCAACATCTGCATGGACTATCTCGTTGCACCCATATGTCAGGTGAATTTTCCAATAGTTCCACCTTTTGGACGTAGGTTGTTGGAAAAAACCCATCACTCAGAAAAAAGACCTAAACTCTTAAGATTCTACTACAGAGCTGACAATGTGCCAATCTATTCTCCAGTGAAACCGATTGATCTTGAAATGTAATAAACCCTTTTTGAAATGAATCTTTTGTCACCACTGAAACTCAGATTTTTCTTATATATATATATCCTGTTTTGGAATCTGTATTTGCAATATCTGAACAACTTGCATTTCCGTAGTTGCATCTCTGGTTCAACTGATTTATGGTTTTAGAGTGTGTGTATGTGGACAGTGTGAAAATGGGCATACAGCATGTTCAAGATGTTGCTTCAAGCTCACGCCACTCAGGATCTGCCCCACAAGCCAATTGATGACTGGAGTTATCTGCAACCTGCAGCTTGAGAAGTTGATTGAAACTCTCCATGTGGATACAAGTCCTTCAAATGCCCAGCTAGTGTTGGGTGTATATTGATGGGTTCAGTAAGTGGAATTTCTCACCACTTTCAGGTGAAGCATGCTGTCAAAACGGTGGAAGTGCCTTCCAATGAATGGGTTGAAATCCTGCTAGAATTCACAGTCGATTCTGCTGACCTTTTACTGAAAACAGTAGACATGCTGTTCCTTTTCCACCATGAAGAGCAACTATATGGGCGTGTCATTTACATCTTGTCCTTTGTGGAGGCTTCTCAAGAGAATGCTTACAGATACCACGCGGAGGTACACCTTGATGAGACAGTATTCTCAATGACAACAATTGCCAAAAGTGTCTGACAGCCTGGTAAGGATCAGGTAGCAAGCTCCCTTATCATCCCCGATGCACTTTTGGCTGGGAAGATAGGTATTCCTATTTGCTATCATCTTTATTGTGCAAAGGAGGAGGAAGAGGAAGAATATCCAATCTCTGCAAAGGAGAGCGATACCAAGTTTTCCCCAATAGAAGATCCAATAGATCTTTTTGATATCATTGGATACGATCATATTTTGCCAATGATGGTCTCCCCATCCTAGTTTTTGAATTTGCACGATATTAGTCCTCTTTTTGGAGTTGCAGGGCACTCATTGACCGACAAGAATTTGGAGTTGTCTGAATCATTTTGGTGTATCTTTAGCTCCCTCCTTCCATTCTGTATGTAGAAAGAGCAATCTCAACATTATGTACTCTATAATACATTTATTGGTATCCAGTGCTTGATCAGGAAATCTCCTGGGCATCTCACATCCATCAGATTCTGACACCTGTAAAGTTTGTGTGGCATTATGTTGGCCATGTTACTAATAGATCATATGGTCTTGGGAAAAACAATTCTGTATCTTTGTTTCTTTGGAAGTATTTTTGTTGCTCTTTCTACTTGCCATACTTCAGGAATGGACTAGTAATACTAATCCAAAGCATAGCACAACCACACTGATAGACTAGTACTGATCTTACACTACATATTCAGATAATCCTACTGGTCTAGTGCTATTTTGTCTTGCCTGATGCTATTCTGGCAACTTGGTGCTATCATGCTTTGATCCACAAGGTGTTGGTTTAGGGTTTAGCATCCAATAATGCACATTGGTGTTTGATTGTTATAACAGTTATATGCACAGCTGTAGGTCAGCTTAAATTATCTCTCAAGCAGTATGGTGCGGTTCTCTCTTTTTCAAAGAAGGAACCAGTGGGCAGCATTTGGGTGTATGGACCAGTGTTGGGCGGTTCTCATATTTTTGTGAGAACCAGCCGGTTCTGGTTCTTACATCATGTTATGAGAACCTGATCGGTTCTTTAATATACTTTTTTTTAAACTGGTGAGAACTGACCAGGTTGTCAAGATTTTTAAGTTTCCCACATTCACCTGGTTCTCAAATAGGGCGGTTGTTGCATATAGAATAATATTCAGTTCTCACAACCTGGTTCTCACATTTTCCAGAAATTAAAATTTAATTAATTAATTAATTTATTTTGTTCACAATAATTTTTTTGAACTTAATAATTATTGAAAATATATGGAAACTTGTAAAATAAATTTATTCAAAATTTACAACTCTAGATTTTCGTCCCTTTTAAAAGCTCCTTTCAAACTCTTTTTCTAAATTATGACCAGTCCGAATTAAATCTACGAAACTAAAAGGGGATTCACAACCTATTCTAGGATCAGTGGACCAATTTTTGTTGACAAAGATTAATTTGTCCAAATTTTTTGATTGGAAAGACATCTCCTAGGACTAGTAAGGATTCCAATTAATGAAAATATTTTTTTTGTTTCAATTTGAGATTCAATTATTCCTAAGATTTTTCTAGCACAAAAACCAAATGTAGGAAACATGCTTTCATGTTTTTCCCTCCATTGTAGTGGGCACTTGATGTCTTTAACATCCACTTGATAATGCCTGAAAATCAAAAGCTCTTTATTAACCAATTCCGTTGCTAGCTCACTTGTGCTGGATGTCATTTCAAAAATATCCAAACTCCTATCCTTTTCAACCCTTTGCTCAACAACGCCCGTTTTAAATTCAATCAATGGATGCAAATGATAATAACATTTTAAAACATAAGAAATAAAGATTTTTTTGTCATGTTCTTCAACAAATACCTTCCCTTGCTCACAACTCGTAAGTGAGGACACAAGATGAAGAGTTTTAAACCTAAGGTCTGACATTAAAGAAAACATATTATTCATATTGTTTTAAGAAAGAAATAAAAGAATCTAGAACTTGAATTTCTTTTTTTATGTTGGAGGCCAAACATGATAACTCATAAACAACAGTTCCATCTTCTTTTATTAAATTGTCAAAAGTTGCATAATCAATTTCATCCCTAAATTTTAGACTAATGGATATGGTAGAATTCAGTGCATCACTTAATAACCAATGACCTTTAGATTGGTTCAAAATACAAGTAGACACAATAGGGCTAAGAGAATCAACAACAATGCGACAAATGTGCCATGTCAAAGGAGGTAGTATTCTTGCATTCATTTTCATAGAATTTTGCATGCTATAACATAATATAATTACTTATTAGAATTGCAAAGCTTTTTGAAAAATGATAATTTTGCTAGCAAATTTGCAAAAGTAAAAGAAATTGTTAGAATATGCACAATAAGAATGTTCAGAACGGATCCCTCATCTTTCACATAAGTAATAATTTTTTTCCTCAATGCATAATTGTCCAACAATTTTGTCAATTTTTTATCCAAAGTTTGTCCATTAGTATTTGTTGGTTCAAAAAGGCCAAGGGTAATATGCTTTGGCTACTAATCAACACTTAAAAAATTGATTACCAATGCAAAACATCATGTCCAACTTTTGACATCCATAGATCAAAACTTGTTGTTGCAAAATGACATTTTGCTAAAGCTGGTAAAACATATAGTTGTTTAGTTTTATCCACTAATCCGGGCAATTATTCATGAAAAAATTGTTTTCTAGAAGGAAAAACGATTCTTAGACATAAATGCATATTACATCTCTTCAACCAATTATTTTCCACAAACTGTAAAGAAGATGGTTTTTGATAATTAAAAGACTCAAATCTTTCAAAAAAATTTTTTGCTACACATGGGCTTTCTTAAAAGGTTCCCTTGCAAAAGAAAACTAGATATGGAGTTAGAAGAAATATTTGATCTCTTTTTGCTAGACTTCTTTTTCTTTCAAAGGACAATTCATTTCTTCTTTAATTTTTTCAAAACATTGGAATGATTTGTATTAACATGTTTCTTCAATGTAGCTATACCATTAGTTATGTCATATATGATTAATCCTTTCCTACCTTGAGTTTTTGGATTTAAATTCAATATTGGATTATTATGACAAGGAATATAACACATAATTTGAGGAGTTATTACATTAATTTTTTTATTATCATTAACACAATAAAATGCCCAACATAATGCATTTCTACTATTCCTTTTCCAAAATGATCTTTGAGCATGAAACTGTTTAAAATTCTTTTTCATTTTCTTTTCATTTATTCCTAGATTCCTATTTTTTTCTATTTGAAGACTTTCATTTTCTTGCAAATTTACATTTTCTTGAGGTTCCAAGAAATGTTCATCTTCCATCCTTACTTCATTCATAAATAGATCACATGTATTTTCATTTTCAGAAGATTGTTGGGTGAAAGCACAATTAGGTGGACTCTTTGGATTGTCATAGTGGTAATTTTTTTGGATTATAGATGAACTTTAAATGTAAAATCATATCGAACATTAAAATTTTCCATTTTTTCATTATTCGTGTTACAATATACTTTATTGAAAATCTTATTAAAAATTATGGATGAGTTTTAAGAAAATAATGGATTAATTGTGGACTTTTGAAATGATGATGCTATGTTTGTCACACATAAAATGAAAATGTGCATTCAAAAAATGTGTCATAGTAGTATCAAAAAAAAAAAAAAAAAAAAATTCACCATAAAATGAATAATTTAATTGTAAGATGCATTGATTTTTTTTCAATATAATTTTTTTTCATATTTAAAAACTTAATTTGTTACGATTTTGTCATTTTTTACAATTGATATTCCATTTCACATTGAAAATTTCAAACTTTTCTCTAAATTTATTGACCAATCACATGTTTAAGGATATTTATAGGGTGGTCTATTAATATTTGTGACCAAAACCATAGGGAATAATTATAGGATTTATAGTATGATAATTATTTTAAATGTAAGAATTGTAGCTAATGTAAGATGTGGATTTTTCAAAATGTCAAATGTGAGCCACCTCACCATGTTTTTACCCTGTTCCATATTTACTTTTAGATTAAAAATTATTGAATTAATGAGTAGAAAAATAAATTAAACAACTTTATGATTTATCAAACACTAAACATTAAATAATTCTATAATGTATCAAAACCCACAAACTACCATTTACAAACAATTACAAAATATAATCTATTTTTTTTTGCATTTACAAAATACAAATAAGGTGGAAAAAGTATGGGGTTTATTATAAAGTTAAAAAAATCTTGCAAAAATAAACAACAAAGAAAAAAAATTAAAAAATTAGCACATTAATAACAAGAAACAACACAAAATGAGTGAAAAAAAACTCAAAAACCAAAATAATGAAAAAAAATGAAAAAACAAGTTACCTTTTTGTGTGTGAGCTCCAACCTTTGATCTCCAACTTGCACATGGCAAGGAGGGGAAGGGAAGTACCATATTGATGAAAGAAACAAGAGGACAACAATGTTAGAAGAACAAAAGCATCAATGTGAGAAGACCGACAACTTGATGGGCTAGTAGGTATTTGGAGTTGTGTGTGAGAAGAATAGTGCGTGAAAAAAACAACACATGAAAAAAGTAGTTCGCAAGGTAGGAGTGTGCGAAAAGAACAATGTGTGAGAAGAGCAACGCATGAAGTAGCAACACACAAAGCAAGAATGTGTGAAGCAGCAACGTGCAAAAAGAGTTGCAACAACACAAGAAGACCAACAACAACATGAAAAGACTTGCAGCAGCACGAGAAGAGTTGTAGCAATGCAAAAAAAGTTGCAATAGTGAGAGAAGAGCTGCAACAACACAAAAAGAACTACAACAATGCAAGAAGAACTACAACAACACAAGAAGACAAGAAGCAACATGAAAAGAGCAAAAGCAACACCAAAAGAGCATGCAACAATGTGAAATGAGCAATCCAATGCCATAAGAGCAACGTGCAATGTGCAATCCACAAACAAGAATAATGTCAAGCCAACAATGAAAAGAAAAACTAATAAGGAAATAACACTATAAGACAAAAAAATAAATTTGTGAAGTGAAATAAAGCTTGAGCTTTACTTTTATACAAAATCTTAACCCTAAACAGTGCCTCCGCCTCCCTAAGTAGCAACTGTTGTTTAGGAACCCTAAACCCCAAACAATGCCTCCGCCTCCCTAAGCAACAACCTAGGAACCCTAAACCCTAAATTGATAGACTGAGAACCGGATGGAGGTTCTTTGAGAAAACATGTCTAGCTCTTTCAAAAAAAAAAAACTCCGAAACTGGTTCTCATGATCGGTTCTTGTTCATGTGAGAACTGACTGTTGATTCTCACACATAACTATGTCAATTCGTTCTCACTGTGAGAACCAGGTCAAGAACCAGGTGACAATTCGAGAATCGCCCAACACTGGTATGGACCCTTGACCAACAGTTATCAAAAATTAAAGAACCAGTAATGACCCACAACCATGGTTCTCAAAAAATAAAAACCTACCTTGAACCACGGTTCATATCAAAGAACTACTCCACACTCTGTCTGGACTTTGGACCTTTTGAGTTGCAATCTGTTCAGATGACTTTTCCACAGCAAGAAATGTACCAGAAGAATTGTGTGTTTTATGAGCATTCAAAGTATGTCATGGATTCTGCCATGGCCCATTCCAGAGCAGAACTGGTGTTCCCAACAGGTGATTCAAAGTGGTGCTCCCACTGGCAGTTCAAGTGGAATGGGCAGAACCAAAAGTGGAACCAGCAGATGACCACCTCTCCCACCTAGGAACATAATTATGGGAATTAAGACATCAAGACTTGTTCCACGCAACAAAAAATATATGCTGACAGTCTAGTTGCTAAAAACTCATTTCATGTAGAAGCTTTTGAGCAAATGAATAACTTACTGGTCATCGAAAGGAAGGACTGCTCAATGTCCTAAAAATGGAGTTTTTTGGGGAATAATTGCTGTATATCACCCTAAACCCTAGATGATCAACACCAAGTTGAGAAACCTTAAAAGCCATTATACTTTGAGTCGAAGAGTTGGGTATTCTTACAAAACATTACTCACAAGTTATTGTTCCGACTTCCGACCATGATGAGAGAAGTCTGGTGCTTTGGAGGAAGCATGAAAGAGGTCCACTGACCATGAAGCTAAGGAAGCATTGTGTTCCAGTGCATTGGATGCAAGCTGAAGAAGAATATGGGGTACAAAAACAAACTTAACTTAATTTGTGGTGCACAAAAACAAACTTAACTTAATTTGTGGTGCACAAAAACAAACTTAACTTAATTTGTGGTGCACAAAGTTGGCAAATTATGTAGAAAAATATAAGGAAGAACCAAGAATCTCCCTCAATGTAATAGGCTCATCGATAAAACTTGTGACCATTTAATGTAGGAAGCTCCTATTTAGTCCATTGGCCTCCCAAGTAGAGCCTTAACTTTGGCTGTAAACTTTGGGGGTCTAGATTATCCATTAGTCTTGATTGATTGGTTGACGGCCTCTTTTGGACATCCAGTTTTGAGGGTGAGTAAGTTATGGGCCATTTTCCCCAAAAGAGTTATGGTCCAATCTTGGAAATGATTCGCTTACTAATGCTAAATTAGGCCAGTAAAAACCAAGGCAATTATTAGCCTCAAAGGTACTCCCATATCTGACTATGCACAAAACTGCTTTGGATACTTTGGCTCCAAACTGTTTCAGATTTCAGACTAGCTTAGTCATGCAAGTTCAGGCTTGGTTTGGAATGAGATCATGTTTGGTTTGGCACTTTGGAACAGTTACCAAGGGATTTACATTAGGGATATTATTATTTTGTGAAGACCTCCACTGATTTCTCTAGTGTATCTAGAGAGTGCCTTATCCGGTCAGGCATTTTTCATTTGAAAAATGTGAACTTCTGCTCCTCTGTGCATTCTGTTTTGTAAAGCCTAGCACGGCAAAACAGTAAAAAATAGAGTCGCACTTTGCTCTTGGTAAAGCACACAAATGAGGGCATTACTGAAATCAGACAATGCTTGCCTGCTGCCTTGCTCAAGCTCTAATTTCGGTGATGCCCTTGCCCACAATTGATTTAGAGAGTACAGTCGCGTCTCCCCAAGTAGCACCCACAAATTGGTTCCCAGTTGAAGACAAAATCTTGATCCCAAAATCCTACTCCAACTTGAAGTCAGGTAGAGCCAACAAACAAACAACGAGAGTCAAGAGACTAATATTGAAAGAAATGTGTTTCCAAAAAGGAAAAACAACCTTGCTTAGTCATCACCCATTTCGGCAAAGATCCAAATTTAGTGGAGTCATTACCTGGTCTCTTGCGCCAACATCGCATGGTAGCTGACAAGGAATGAGAAGTGTTTTTTTTGGTCGTGGAGCTGTAGAAGAATGATGATGATGTAAACCTTAAGGACCTTATTCGAAGGCCCAAGAAGTGGGTTACAAAAAAATGAGGAAAGAAGAAAAGAAATCAGTGGGGAAAAAGGGCATGGTCTGAGGATTTTTATTTTGGCAAAAATCCACCAGTTCAAGACAACCAAAAACAATTAGGGATGCTAATGTCCCCAAAGGCATTTTAAAAAATAAATCTACCAAATTCGCCATATCCCAGCAGAAAGCTCTCAATTCACAATATTTAAATATTGCCCTCTAGCCTGTTGCTGCAATTTAAAGGGACTCCTAAAATTTTCAAATTCCCTCTCTGCCCTGTAGCCAAATTTGGTTAGGCCCTCTTATAAATGATACCCAGCCCACCTAGTACCTCACAAAAGTGAAAAAAAAAAAAAACCCCGGTGGTATGGTTTAGACTAAGTTACTAAGTGCAACTAAGTTTGAAATCCCACAGATGAAGGGCCAAACTAGAAGTTAGAGTTCAAGTGGGAATATAGCGGGAAATTATTCAAGTTCTTCAAAATCAATGGTCCCACAGGGAATCCTAAAAAAAATTTCTTACAGTGATGGATTCCCTCAGGTATCTGACTGGGGATCTTCTTCTACTCTTTCGTTGTCTAGTAGGAAGCTTTGAGGACGCAATGCTTTTTTTTTTGCATTGTAGATCCTCAGTTGTCGATCAGGTTATATAGACTAGGATCATCATCATCTTCTCAGCTTTGAGTACTCAATACAAGTTTTGTATGCAATCTTGTATCCTTATTTTGTGGATGACCAGGTAGCTAGACCGGAACCCTCATCATCTTCTCTTTGTTTCTCTATTAACAATGAGCTTTGAGTACTCAATACAAGTTTTGTATGAAATCTTGTATCCTCAGTTTGTGGATGATCATGTAGCTAGACTAGGATCTCATCTTCTCTTTGATCCAGTGATCTGAAAGATCACAGACAGCAGCAGCAGCAGATTTGAGACGAAAGAAAGAATCGGACCAGCTAGCTAGTAGTAGCCAGGCTATATTCAGTGTTGAAGAATCATGTTACCAGGTGTAGTAGTACTGGGAAGTCATGTGGTAGCTTTTCTGGTGGAGGCGGCCGGTGTGCTAGCTGCCACATTGAGCATGTGCACCGCCAGAAGAAGTGATCCTCACGACAAGACTAGTAGTGCTAGGAAACGCGGCGCCGGCACCCAGCAGACGGATTATGAGCTGAACGGGTCGGCTCAACATAACGGCGACGGCGGGACTGCAGGCTCATCTGGAAATGGGACTGATGGCTGGGGTTCTGGAGGAGGACATCACGGAAGAGGATCAGCAGCTGCATATGATGATGATCATATTGTAGCTGGATCGGGAGGATCAGCTGATCCCGATGGAAGTCTTGATGGAGGCGGCGGATCCGGAAGAGGAGGAGCTGCTGGAGTACCCTTGTACTCAAGCGAGGAATATTCCTCAATCCTAGGAAATTCCTGATGAATCTTCCATACGGTTGCTGATGCAGCTCCTCGTATGTTTTTACATTGCCTAGTGTACCCATGAGCTGCATACACCCATTTGAGAAGAGCTGCCAGTGGAAATTTTACAGCAGTTATTAGTGTGTTTTGATCACAGCACACACTCTTCACGTAATTTAGTGTCGAACTTAGATTGTGTTCTAATTTCAGGAAGTTTCAAAATACTTAAATAGCTAACTTGTTGACCTGCACCAGAACATAATTTTAATAGGACTTGAATAAAATTTTGCTGCAAACTTGACTTTGTCCATAGATCATGAGTCATGATGATCAGCTTCCAGAGAAGAAGATTAGACAAACTGTCCAGAGTTGAGAGAGAGAGAGAGAGAGAGAGAGACATAGAGTTGTAACTATAAATTCACCATTTCAACTTGTGTTCGCATAGAAACCCATTGTAAGTGCTTTTCCATAACTCATAAAATCCTCTGACAAGATTTGTAGTGTATTTGGAGGAATGCTTACTGAGCATAAGCATTAAAACCTCTCGGGCATTTTGAACAAAATGCCTTGTGTTGTTTTTTTTCCCCATTATACACATTTTGGGAATGGCCCCCAACCTTATGGCCATTAATTAACATTCACAGATTGTGAGGCTTTCATGGATGCATAAATCATCAAGTTTTTTCATTGGAATTTTAAGGGTGTTTTTTTTGTTTTTCCTCGTAGTTTGATGTTTGATTTTATTGTGCATTATTTCGATTCATCTTTCATCTTTGAGTTATTACCTATAACTGATGGTCAGGACATACTTAACTATTTAAAAAAGCACTTAGGTTAAGTAGTTTCAAATTTAATTTTCAAAATCTCAACTGCTAAACAACAATTATGCAAAGTACACCTTTCGTTGTGTATTTGTAATAGTAACCAATGGTTGGGAAAATAATGTTTTAAATTTCACAAGTTGGGACTTTGATTCTCAACAGTTTTGACAAATCTTTGTAAAATTTTCCCTTTTTTTCATTTGACCTTTTGCTAATTATTTTGTCTCAAACATCATTTGGTCGCGGGTAAGGTATGTATTATGTGTCAAAGTGCTTCTTTTGACCTCTTGCTTACAGCAAAATAAAAAATCATAACCTTGATACTCTAGCAAAATGGTCAACATGTGGCAGAAAACATTATCCAAGAAAAATATAATGTGTCAAAAATCTTATCGCTGAAAATATAATATTTTTGCTATGCCATAAACGCTTGTTCCTAAGATAAAATTCTCTGGTGTGTGGTTAAGTTTGCACAGCTGGAAGCACTCAGCTGGGAGACGAATGTTATTTTCAATTTAGGTTGAGTTTGATCATATATATGTACCAAAACCATGCTCTGTAGTTTGCCACACATGAAAAACAATGGGAGACTTCTAGAACTTAGAACCTCTCCTAAAATGATGACATTCCATGTTCATCTGATCATGTGATCCAGCACTCACAAGTGCACCATCCATTAAAAACCTGTTATATGACTGAATTGTGGATGAACCCCAACCTAGTTACCAAGGGTACATCTTGGTAATCTATGATATAAAGCCCCATACTTCCACTTCACACTACCCCAGTAATACCTATATAAGTGGGTATGTATCATAAATAAGTGGGTAGGTAGACTATGTGTGATCACTATGTATATAGGTAAGTAGGTGCAAGACACTTGATAGCTATTAGGTATGTAAATGCACGTGTGTGGTTAGTATGTATAGCTTACGACCTCAGTTCACTATGGGAAAATAATACAAGGAAAAAGTGTTTCCTCTCCACATACCACCATCCTCTTGCATTGTGAGTTGTGAGTGTTTGTTTTGTTTTTTGGTGAGATTTGGATTTTTTTACCAGAGATATTGTGATTTCAACAAATACAAAGGATTTCGTGAAAAAGAATGGGCTTAATTTATCAGATTTCGAAGTTTTCAATTTATAAATCACCATATTTTTACAACAAGTTGCAGAGGTATAGCAAAAATATAAAACAACTCTTAAAATTTTGTGATTTCACATATGGTCTATAGCCAAATCCGGCTACTTCTTCTTGTCAACGATCACCAGTTTGCCTACATCACGAAATTGAAAAATAAAAACCCCATGAGCCTGGTAATCTTGATCACTGCTTGAAACATGAAGTGTAAGTCTACTTGTGAAGCCCCTCCATTTCAAAGCTGAATATGAATTCTAATAGCCAGTTACTGTAGGCAAAGTTACAACACCCTTTGCCTTTGCAAGTTTCTTTAACTCCTACAGCTGGCTCCAACTCTTTTCATTTTGATGGCACTAAGCATTGCCTAAAGCATGCACTTTATCCATAAATTTTTATCCTATACAATATTGCATGTTTTGAACATTCTACTTCTTAGGTACCTTGTTGAATTTGGCTCTTCAATCCTATGGAGGCATTTTAAAAACCTACTAAAAACATTGGGTTCAATTGCAACCAACTGATGTCAAGTCTATTGAAATTGCAATAACATTAATGTACTATGGCATTGGTGCATTTTTTTCACAAAAATCCTTTGTATGAGTCATAATGAATTTTTTGGGTCACCAAGTGATGAAAATTTGCCAAAACAAAAAAGCAGTGGTTGCATTGTATGAGGAAAAAAAAATGTAATTAATGTTGTATAATATGGTATTAGGAGTTCACTTTATATTACAAAATGACAAAGAATGTGTTTACATCCACAAGTATGAGGATGTCATTTGGTAATGTTTAATTAATTGATCATTATATCTAAAACAAGCAGGAATTTATGTTCTCAAGGTGCAAGCAAAATATTTTGTACATACATGTTACCTTGTTTTCTACTTGAAAACATGAAAAAACCAGTTTTTCAAATTTTTAACTTTCCTCTAGCATTTCAAAACAAATGGAACTTTTATTTTTTTTCATGGGCCTCTCTAGCCTCCTTCTAGCTTTTAAAAAAAATTGTGTCATATCATTTGGACTTGAAAAAGTACCCCAAAAATATCCCCCATTTTTTAGGGGTTGGGGATGATTTTAGTTATGAAAACCACTCGATTAAACAAAAAAGTTATTTAAGAATGTTCACCACATCAATATTGAGGTGCTTGAAAAAAAACCAAATACTTGCAAAAACACTTCACCTACTTTCAAATACTTGAACTTTATTTTTCAAACTACCACAAATTTTAGGTCCAATTTAAGTACTTGCAAATAGCTTAAAAAAAACATTATTATAATAATTTAATTTTTGAAGTCCATGCAAACAAGAGTTAAAAAATAATGTACCCAAATTTTTTTTTACTATCCCCATAAAATCATCTATTTGCATTTTTAGTCCTTTTCTTTAAGGACCCCAATTTTGTTGCTTACACTACTTTTTGTGTATACTTTACCATGCTTTCACCCCTCATGGACATGGTTGGAAATAACATGAACACAATTCAAGTACAAAATGTTTGACTTAATATATTTCACATGATGCATGTTCAAAACTTAACAATAGTGTAAAATCATTAGAAAAGGTTGGAAGTTGATCATGGTTCTTTTGATTGTATTGCATCATTTAGGTTGATTTCAAAAAAAGTGTCAAAAAAATTGATCAATGTTTCATTCAAAGCATAGATATTATTATGGATGAAAATAAATGTTCATGAATGAAGTTCATCCATGAACCTATTTTAGATTAAAGTATAAAATATATAATATATAATATAACGTCATATAAAATATCATACAATTTTTATATTCATTTTTAAAACTTTTACCTAGATGTTTTATGATCTATGGTAATGATTTGGTAATGTTTAGACATACAATGCAAGAGTTATTGAACATGGAACAAATTTGTCAAAAAAATTATCAAAATCAAAACTAAATGTTTTAGAAAATTTGGGGTGAACTCTTGGATTTGAATTTTTTTTTTTATGGGGGGAATTTTTGCCATTTGGAAAAATTCTATTTCCAAAAAAATAAAATCAATTTTATTTTATTTATTAAAAAATGCCATGTTTTACACATTGTTTAAGCAAGTAGCTAGGATATAAAAGGATTTTTAAAAAAAAATAGTCTATAACCAAACATGGTTAAACCTCCTTGTGGATGATTTATGCTTTTAAAGCATGTTTCACACTTGGTGTTAGGGAGTTTTTTTGTTAAAATAGACTAACATTGGTCGCAAGTGGTGGAAAAATAGGATAGAAATTTGAAATCTCTTATAAAGTTAATGATGGATTAATAAATGTATAAGATTCATTAAATACTACTTGAAAATTGCAATCCATATATCTACATATGTAGAGTGCAAATTACCATAAAATATAACTTCAAATTCTATTTTGTTGTTCTTGTTGTGCTTCTATTGTCACCTAAGATGTTGATTTCATGCACACAACCAACTTGTATTGTGCATCATTTTCCAAGAAGATTTATAGCCTAAATAAAATCCTTGAAGGGGATTTGAACCCCAACCTTTAAAAGGGTGTTACCCATTGTAGTTTGAAACTTACTTGCACCTAAAACCTAGTTCGAAGACAAACCCAAAACATTTGTTAAAAACTAATTCAAGTTCCAAATGAAATTGCAACATTAGATAGATTTCCAAACATATTAATTATTAAATTGAAAATGGACATCTTTTTGAAGTTTCAATGACAAAGAGCATCCACAAAATAAAAACTTGACATGGACAACATTAGAACCCTAGGACCTAACCTAAAAAAATTGTTGCCTTTTTTATGTATTTCAATAATAGTCATTCAACCAAAAGCAAAAGTTCAATTTTCACCCATAATCATTCATTAATCCTTCCCACAAGTTCATATATAAGTAATGCACCTCTTGAAAAAGAAAAAAATCATTAGAGACAGACAAAAACAAATTGAACATGCAATGTGAAAAAGGAAAAAGTGTAAACATAAATTCATTCAAGCAAATCAAACCAAAACAAAGTAATTTATATATTAAAAAATCAAGCACAATCTTATTGATTTGTCAACATGGTTTGTAGCCCATAATACTTCCCAAAAAAACTACAACTTCTAAGAGCTTATGTTAGCTACACATTTGCATGGTAACAAACTTTGCCATTCCACCTAGTAATGGCTTGGTCATAAGGAAACAAAAGTAAAAAACATTGATTAAAAAACCTAATCCATAACTCCAAGTGCGTGCTCAAATGGTTTCATAGTTTGTTCTTCAAGATGCTGATAATGTTAAATGCTCAATCATCTTCAATAGAACCAAGAACTTGGAGAACAACAATCTTAACCAATTTTATGTATTTTAAAAGCTTGTGGTTGAGGATGGAAGGTGAAAAGACTTTGCACCAAAGCCTTGTAAAAGGATTTAGGTCATTTTCTTCTTGTAAAATTACTTCAAAGTTATGCAAGATTGCCATCTTGAAAAAACTAGACCATAGCCTAATTGTTTGATTTGAAAATAAGCTAGGAATAATTTGCCCACCTTAGGAGCCACACAAAAAGTGGCCGACTAATCTATGATTTTCTTTCATAGACACTTATAATCCTTGACATGCAATTTGTACTTGTCTAAAACCCTAATTTCAAATTATCATGCTCTTAGATTCTATATAAACAAACGTAATTTTTAGTGTAAACAAGCATGGGTAATACATACAAATGTAGTTTCTAAATACTTCATCAATTTTATCTTGTGATTTTTGTAGGAAATATAAAGATGAGAAGGCACATTTTGAGGATGTGAAAACTAGTAAGTTTGAACGCATTTGGTTGTTAGATCCTACTATAAGTTGCCAACCAATCATATTTCCACCCCACTTGCAAGAGATTGATGTGATGGCTAAGTGGGTACGTGGGAAACCATTTGAAGCCATCAAGTTACTAGGATTGTGCCTATTGATGAGGTTCTTCCATTACTTTCAATCCCCCCACTACATTGACTTATAAAAAATGAAGGCATATGCAAATCACTTTATAGTTGATGATGAACATAGTAATTTATTAGTCACATTTGACTCAAGTGTTGCTTTTATTTTGCAATAATCACAAAGGAGTGAGGATGATGTGTTGGTCAAATCCAATATATTGGGACATTGAAGGAGATTTTGAAATTGGATATTTATGGTCACATGTTTTCACCTATTGTTTTATTTCATTGTAGTTGGGTGAAAAATGGGATTAACATAAAGCTAACCTTGCTTGCATACAAAATGACATTGGTTTTTTACTTGCAAATATTCATCACTTATTGCATGAGTTTGATGAACCTTTTGTTTTTCCTTCACAAGTTCAACATGTGTTTTTTTAAAATGATCAAAAGACATTAGGGTGGAAAATTGTGCTTAGGAAAGAGCCTAAAAGTTGATGAGTTGTTGTGGACACATATGATGATTACATTCACACACATGGCATTGTGTCTAAATTGGAAGTTCCATTAGAGTTTTGAGATTTAAACAACAATAGGACAATAGTAGGTGTGATAGAATTGAATAGAAAAGACATTATCCTAGTTGTTGAAGCCTTGCATGGTAGCTTGGGGATAGATTATGTGGCATAATTTAAACTTCGACCACAATTCATTTCAAATTGATGCATTTACACATTTCATTTCAAATTGTTATATTTATTCAATTCATTTTAGATTGCAATGAAATGTTTTACTTATAGCATATGTGGATTTTTGCAACTCCTTTTGTTTATAGTTTTGTTATGTAAGATTCCAATATTCAATTATATATTAAACCTTTTTTGGAACTTTATTCATTTTTGTTGACAAATATTCAATTTTTTTAAAGTGGAGGTTTTTAATTCATATAACCTATAATTCATCCATCCGTGGCACTCCATATTGTATGACATGACTTTTTTTCATTTACATTTTCAACTAAAATCGCAATAGTTGTAAATAAATCACATATACAACTAAAATTAGTTTCACCTCTCTTATAGTCGCATATGCCACAACAATGATTTGCAATTAACATGACACATAGGGCTAAAACATTTATAGTTGGATCAATACATGGTTGGGTGGACCAATTTGGATGTCATGTAAATTAATTTTGTAAGGTGGTTGTCATTACAATGCCCATTTCCTTATATAGATATTGAAACTTACTTAAAGGGACTTGGTTTGAAAATCTTAACTTGAATATCTATGTGATGCACAAAGTCATTTTGTAAAATTTTAAAACTTGGAAAAGCCATGAAGTCACAACTTGTGGATTGTATTTTTGGATTTCATTTTTTTATGGACTTTGACATGGTCCATTGATTGATGTTGTATGTGTTAGGGACTTGGAATTAGTTAGATATCATATCAAGGGAGTTAGGGGGGAGGGGGGGTAAATTCATGATAACAATGGTAGGATTATACTTTTAGGCTTTTGAATAGGGTAAAAAATAGGGCTTTCCAAAAAGTCCATATCATATTGAAGGAAGATGTGTTTTAGGCAATTTTTGTA
>Ga0209611_10006375_pt1 | contig 19375 bp, 12 predicted proteins | sample S1TSphgellanicum_3_FD_187693 | JGI IMG/M metagenome (GOLD analysis project Ga0209611, IMG submission 187693) | Host-associated microbial communities from peat moss isolated from Minnesota, USA - S1T2_Fc - Sphagnum magellanicum MG (SPAdes) (version 2) | ecosystem: Host-associated > Plants > Peat... | reverse complement strand
AAAAAAAATTAAAAAAAAAAAAAAAAAAAAAACCTAACCTGGGAATTTTCATGAGACCTTTAGAAGATGAGGTACACCTCTTTGGTAGACTTTTTTTAAAAATTTATTAATTAGTGCAAGAAGTCACTTTGATTGATCCGTCACAATTTCGTTTAAAAAATTGGAACACTCGAACATGCCCAAAATAGCCCTTTGGCAGACTTTGTTGAGAGAGAGAGAGAAAGAGAGAACTTTTATCTTGCAACTTTTTTTTTATAAATGCAATAATATGTCCGTCAAACTTTCCTTCCCTTCAAATGCCTCGTATACTCATCTTTTTTGTGTCGATCATGTGATGCCTTCAACGAAATAATAGCCTACATAAAATTTTCAAGCCCTAAGAGAATTCAAAGAAGACTTTTGGGGAAGTAAAAGTTGTCGGCCGCCCGATGCACGACTACACGTCACTCAAGTTAGTTGACCTAAACTAACTAAACCGGTTAGTTACATTGGGCAATTTGGTCATCCAAAGTCATGCGACAAAACACCAAGGGTTTCTAGTTCCGTAGACGAACAATAATTTACACAACCGACCAATGTTAACTCATTACAATTGGTTATATATACATAGTCTCCGACTTTGAAAAAGAAGGCCATATAGCTTGAACAAAGGGTAAACCGACAAACAATTGGTCGCATTTCGGTTCAAAACTTCCAAATTATTCTTCTCTTGTGCCCCCGGGATGCTTAAAATGCCTAGTGGTGTGTAGAAAGGAAAGTGGGGGAATTTTCAAGTACATTTATAAATTTACATTATTAGATGCAATGTAGGGAGAGAATAGGCTTTTGCACTACAATTACACAAAATAAAATAAATGATAATAATTCAGTTTTTCTGCATCCTCGTGCAGATTCCAAAGTAGAAAGTTGCGTTTATACACATCATGCAAAATTCCATTCAGAAATGATGGATATGGCTGGGAGAACCATTAGAACCACCCACCCCCTCCCCACCTCCCCACCACCTAACAAACACATTATGTACGTAAACATAACGTTCACCTACTTCTGAAAATCCGGAATGTTCTTGGAGATGAATTGTTCCTTGCTCAAGAAATTGCGGGATGTTGTGGAGTGGCTAAAGTCGTACTTCTGAAAATCCGGAATGTTCTTGGAGATGAATTGTTCCTTGCTCAAGAAATTATGGAATGTTGCGGAGTGGCTAAAGTCGTACTTCTAAAAATCCGGAATGTTCTTGGAGATGAATTGTTCCTTGTTCAAGAAATTGCGGAATGTTGCGGAGTGGCTAAAGTCGTTTGGGAACCCGAGAAATCAAAGTTGTCAAGGATAGCCTAAATTTGTCGCGCAAACGAACATATGCATATTCTTCAATGGGTGAGTGTTCAATGCTACGAGATGCATAAAAAATTACTTATTTAAATAATGCTTTGATTCAATCACCCCACCTTAAGGAAATCTAGGCTTCATAGGACAAGAACATCATCTAGAGAATTTGAGATGAATTCTTTAAAAGGTTTGGGAAAATACTGATTTTTTTAATTAAAAAAATTCAAATTTGTATTGATCAAAAATATTTTGTGTGAAATTAAAAATTAATGGTGGCTCCAACATATAGGTAAGATGTATGAGAAGCATGTTCTTCCAAGGAAGCAATACCACTAAATTACTCAATAAACCTCAATTGAGGTCATGTAAACAATGAATTTTTTTTTTTCAACAAAAGAAAATGGGAAAATATTGGAAATATTTTAATACTGTAAATTTGATTAATTTTGGCTAATTTTTGGAAACTTTTGCCAAATTTTTAATGTATGCATTTAAACATCATTGAATTTTTTTTATCAAGTTAAGATACATGGAATAAATATTTATGGGAAAATCCCATTGAAGCACCATAAAACCTAAAAGCCAAGGTTATTGTCCTAACAACTTTTCTTTTTAAAATTGTCAAATATTCTTTACTTTTGATGCTATAAATTTTTTTAAAAAAAATTTAGAGGTTAAAAAAAGAATTATACCATTTTGGAAGGATTTTTTAAAATTGCATAAATCTCATCCAAGGTCACCATTAATTGTCTGTCCCCATCTTTTGTCCATAATATAATAATTTAATATACAATAGTTAGTAGATGTCCATGACAAGGACCATAATTTAACACAATTTTCCTTTCGCAAGACAAAATTTGCAAATTCTTTACGTAAAGGAATGGGTGTGCCCTTGACCATTGTGTCCGGGAGTGTGCGCGTACAAGCGAGCCCACCCGACCAGGCTCAATTGTAGGCTTACTTGACACAACGGTCACACAATGGTCAAGGGCTTGCCCATTCTCTAATAAATTAAATAAAGAATAAAAATAAAATAAGGTAGGAGGTGACAATTATGAGCATAAACTAATGCATATTATGCCGTGTAATTGTTCTCCGGAATTCTCTTCTGTAATCTAGTGTTTCTGATGACGCGAGATTTTCACACGTGGTTTTGACGCCAAGTTTTGACCTTTTCCGTACTCAGTCAACGGTCAAACGCAGCCAGCGTGGGGAACAGCTTAACGCACTTCCAGATAATTTCTTACCTTTTTTGTTTTTTGGTCTTTTTTACTGCAGGCTCCTTTCTGGTTTGTTACGGTAATAAGTAAGTTACTTGACTTTTTCTTTTACTCTCATTTGTTTTTTCTTTCATTTTGAAAGAAATGACTTGCTGCTTTTCTTTCTTTCTTTCTTTCTTACTCGCTTTGTTTACTTTCAAGTTCTAAAGAAACTTTTCTTTCCACAGAACAAACTTGGTTTTTTCTTTTTTTTCTCTTTATCAATCATAGGATTTATTTATTTTTTATTTTTTGGGCAATCATCCTTAAGTATATTTAGCCACATTTGAAAATATTCTAAATATGAAAGTAAAAAACCTTAAGCACCCTTTCATTGTAAGCAAATTGTGGCAATTAAGGGCGATTTTAAAAACAAAAAACTTCGATTTCTCAAAAAATAAAAATATAAAAATTTGTGAGAGAATATTATTTTTCCAATTTTTTTTTATTACAAAATGACGAAAATTCTCCACCCAACAAACAAATCTTTGATTAATCATTTGTTTTGTTTCAAAAAAAATTAAGCTTGATATCTTTCTTCTTATTCCTTTTTTTATAATTTTTTTTTAACTTGAATATTTTTTTCTTTTTCCTTCCTTTTAAAAGAAAACATTATTAGTTACTTATTTACATTGGGTTTGAGACACCTCTATTTCTGCACTTGGAGAAGATTGGACTCATTACGATCATAATGTGGGTGTTTCAGAAGAAAAGGTGCGGGATCCCCATTTATGACCTCCGATCACCATCTTAATGAATGGACCATATCACAAAAAACACGAGTCTTGTACAAGTCTTGTACAAGTCTAATAACTTTGTGAGTAGCATTATTTGGGTTTGTTTCTTATTACTTGGCTCAACCAAGAATTTAGTCCTTTGGGTGAAGAAAGGCACTCCTTTCTAAGACCTAACTTGAGACCTAAGTTTTTCCCCCCTTTGAATTACATTTTCTTTTTTAGGAAATTTATGATTGTGTACTTAGTATTTGTTAGTCTAGTCCTTTTTCATAAAGGGAGTTGGTGTAAAATAAATAAAAATCATCATTTCTCCTTAATTAAGAAAAAAGCACCTATCTAAAAAAGAAAGGGAGGAACACAAAGAGAGGATCAACATCCAAAGCCAAGACAAACATCTAGAAACAAAAAGCAAGGAACACAAAGAGAGGACCAACATCCAAAGACAACACGCAAAAACAAAAGGCTTGTTTTACATCTTCATGCTCAATACTTTTGTGCAAGATTGGTAAACCCCAATTGTAATGAAGAATCACTTATTGAAACTACAATTTAATACCCACATTGTAAATTCATCAATTAAAATTTTATTGGTTGCTATATTTTTTGTCACTCAATGGAAGTGCCTTCTTCTTTGTTTGGTTGTTAAAAAACAATGATGGGTGTCATGACAAACTCAAAAACTTCCAAGGCACACAATCTAAGGGGGATTTTTTATTAGGATGGTAGCTTTAAAGATGAAGTGAAACAAAGTTGGATGAATCTGGCATTTTTTGCTTGCGAAAAAAAATTTAAAATTAAATTGTAATAAATAAAAACATATTTCAGAATTGCTTCTTGGGAATGGCACTCTGAAGACTTGATGGATAAGAAAAATGAGTATGATTGATGGAATTTTTTAATATATAATTATAAGCAGGAATTTATTCCCACAATTTAATAATTGGCACAATTGGCAAGTATTGCTGACTCAGGGGTGTGTGTGTGTGTGTGTGTGTGTTTTCAATTTGCCCAGTTTGCTTGTGATGACTTGGATTATATTGACTTAGTTTGAACCCCATGCCTAATGCACAGGTGTGTATGTATTTGATGGTACATATATATTACAAAATTACAATTACAAACTACATTTTCAAAACCTCTTTATATACGACATTCCGCATGTATCCATCGAGACCCTGGCCGTTGAAAATCTTAGAAACAAGTGATCATATATGGCAATATAAATTAATGCATTATTTAATTATAAGATTATGTTTAGCTTAATTAGAACTAAATCCTAATTAGTTAGGCTAATATTGTTTAAATTTAATCTTGCAACTAAAATAATAACTCTTAACAAATTCCACTAAAATCCATTAGAAATATCACCACATTTTTTCCAATTGAAGACCACTATCAAATCCATTTTGGATGTGACCGTCCAACTCCTCAACTCACCTTTGGCTCTCGACCTTCTTAGACAATCAATGTCTCCATCCATAGAAGCTGATCTTCGTGTTTCTCATTGCGGGATTCGGATTTTGAGAGATTTGAAGTGCTAAGACATTATTATTGTGTAAAATCCAGACACTACAAAACAAAACCTAATGTATTGTCTGAGGTGTTCATCATTCAGCCCAAGCTTGCCAGATTCTTTTCTCCACTGCCACCTTACCCCCTCTTCCCCCCTTCCTTCCCTCCCCCTCCAATCCAATCCCCCCAAATTGTTTGTAGATCCTTCAAGAAAACATATGCATTGAGATTTTAAGTAACTCTACCAGGGTTTTTTTAATAATTTTTTAATAATTTTAAAATATTTTTAAATTTTTACTTAAATTTAAAATTTAAAATTTAACTTTGCAATTTTGTAATGTAGCCACACTGGCAAGAATTTACCAAATTTGGCTACATGTCAGAGAGGAAAGTAGAAAAAATTAAGAATCTGGCTATATTTTTGTTACCCTGCTGGAACCTATTGTCTAAATATGGCGACTTCAGAAAAAAATAATTAAAAATTAAAAACCCTAAACCCTAAACCCATAGAAATCTGGTAGCTTTGGTGCATTTTTTTTTTTCAAAATAATCGTTTGTGTGAGGGCACACTCGATCTATTTTTGTGTCACCAAGTGGGCGAAATTTCACCAAAAGAAAACCATTGAACTCTCTCTACTCATGAAACTCTAGAGCTTGAATTATTAGGTGGATGAAAGGATGGGTGGGTGTGAAGCATCAAAATTTCGGGCATGAAAAAGGGGAAAAAAGAAGAAGAAGAAGGTATCTATGCACTTGGGTGCAGTGTATTTTCTTTCCAAATCTGTGAAGTAGGTGGGTTGGCGATGATCATCCACAAGAGGAGGATTTAGCCAAATTTGGCTACACATAGGAGAAAACTTTAGGTTTCATGCTATAGTTTGGCAACATACTACAACCTATTGTCTAAACATGGTGACTACGGGAAATAAATAAATAAATAAATAAATAATCCCTCATAATGTGATGACAAAGGACCATTTTTGCAACCCAAAAAAGCCTTTGTAATTGCTGCAATCCCCTTCTTTTTTTCTGTTGCTAAGGTGCAAAACAAAAAAATTGCCAAGAAAAAGAAAAAAAATCACTGCTCAGGTTAGGTTACCATATGTGGTGCATCTATATACTTCTTGGGTGGGAGGGGAGCTTGGTTTGGCTCATCTCCTTATAACCATGCTTATGCTTGCTTGTGTAATGGATAATTCATCTAGTGAGTAGAGAGTATGGTAGCCCATGTTCTAGAAGCTTCATCTCAAGCAACAATCAATCAATAATGTGAGAATCAATCCAAGTTTTTGCAGAGAGATTGCCCTTTCGGAGCTGCCATCTCTGCTAGTGTTAGTTATCTGTAGCTTCTTCTTCTTCTTCTTCTTCCTCTTTTATCAACCCAATAAAACACCGGGTGTGACCGACCACCATGGACCTGACAAATCAAGTTCAGCCCATTGTGTTTTGTCTAGCAAGAAAAGAGAGAGAGAGAGAGAGACACACACACACACACACACACACAAAGAAATAGAGAGCTTCACAAGAAGCAAGAAGCAACACATCTCCGTCAAATAATTAATTAATTTTGAAAAATTCATTTCAACAAATGGAATGTTCTGAAATATTCATTATTTTTCTTTCACAATATCTTTTTTATTTTGGAACAAATAATATAACATTTCTGAAAATAATATAATTAGTGTCGAATTGGCCAAGGTAACTTGGGTATTGGCATTTGATATTATCAGTTTTAGGGTAAGTACTAAGTACCTAATCCAGGAATTGATTTTCCTTCATGGTTTCTTTTGCTTCCTTGTTCATGTGGTGTTTTTGTTGGCCTTGCCTACTACTACTACCAAGGCAAGAAGGATGTTGTGTTTTAGATTCATTATAGAGTATAGTAGCTGAAGGGATTTTGGCCCCTAGGTAATAATAATAATAATAATAGGTCTGATTTTATACAAGGATTTTTTTTGAAAGATGATATTTTAGCTTGTGTTGAAACTCGAGATTAGTTATAGAGTTATAATATCTTGAAGGATTTTGGTTTTTTTAAAGAGGATTTTTTTTTTAAAGATCAAATTCTTCATTAAATTCTTCTTTTGCCTTAAGATACTTTTTAATGTAAATGGCAAGGCCACAATGTGACACATCCCTTGTTGGCTTTGTCACAAACTTGGGATAGAGGCATTGTGGGAACTCCTTTGGGTGTAAAGAATGGAGATAGACCAGCCTTTTTTTTCTTTTTTTCTTTTTTCCTTTCAAAATAATCTTGCATTTAAAGGTGAAAAATTAAAATGTAGAAAGAAACATTTTGTCACATATTCTCTGATTTTTTTTCTATAAAAAATCCATCACATTTCTACTTGGATTTTGGAGGGGGAGCATTTTTTTTAAAAAAAAAACTTGTTTTTAAATTTTTTTTGGATAGGTCCTAAAGACATTTTTGGGTCATTTGTTGCTTAAATACCTTGATACAACAATAGAGATTTGAAATTAAAAACCACAAACTGAATGGATAATTGAATTGAATCGAATAATGGCCTTGAATTAATAATGTGGACTTGAAATCCACTTTAAAACCTATGAACTAAACTAGGGCCATGAGTTCCAATCTAGTAAAGTGTTAATCCTAAAAGCTTATGATTAGTTAGTTGTTAGTAATTCTTAGGTCCCACCATCTTTTACTCTTATGTAAAATTAGTGTACATTCTTAGGTTTAGGATCGGAGTTTAATTCCTCACTCTAGCATTATTGGGTGGAATTTTAATCCTTACAAAATATATATTTTGGTTTAAATTCAAACCTTATTGCATAAAACATAGCCTCACGAGTCACAATGATCAAGTTAAGAAGAGAATTCATTCCTATTTATTATGTGATCTATACACCTTACAAAAGTTAGCTTCACAATAATCATTAATTCTAGACTATTTGAACGGTTGGTTTTTTTTTTTTTTTTTAAATAATTTTTTAATAGCTGGTTTTCCTTAGGGAAGGGGGGATGGGGGAGAAATATGAAATTATAAAATAAACATCACCAAACTTGCCATACACCCAAGAAAGGGAAAAACTAATTTAGTATTCAAAGACCACTTTAAGCTTTTCAAAAAAACTATTAGTAGTAGCATTGAAGATTTCAAGTTGTATGTAACTTGTAATATGTTTACACAAAAATAAAAAGGTTCAAGAATCACACAAATTGTCACATGAAATCAATATGATTGGATTTAACAACATACGGCATAGTGCCTTGCTTGATCTATAGAAATCATCTATGAAATGCAAAGGAAAAGGAGCAATGAAAATTTAACAAGAAGCAAAATAACCTTTTCAACTTAGAAAACACTTTTTTCTCTCTCTCTTTCTAATATCATCAAAGTAACATACAAGGAATTTTTTGGGTGTTTGGGAACTAACTTTTGTAATGTTTAATAGTTTGGTTATTTTAGTTCTTGACCCTTTTTACTTTGAGGTGCCATAACTTTCTCATTTCTAATATGTTGGAATTTTATTAAGTTTTGTGCATCACATCATTTATATATAACATGAGCCTTATGATATCAACTCATTTATACCTTTGCAAGCATGTTTTAAGTGAAATAAGTAATCATCTTTCAAAATAAAGGAAAAACTTAAATATTAAAAACCTACATATTTGTCAAATTACTTGGACAAGATGAAGCAAAAGATAAAAACAATTTGAAGATACAATAATACAAAAGAAAATTGATCAAATAATTTTTGAAGAAGTATATTTGTGATTAATAATATTATCTTTGAAATCCCCATTTGACATTTTGTTGTCTCATATCATCAATTTTTAGCAAAATTGAATAAGGATTCATGAATGGTTACAGAACATTCTACATGCAAAATGTCATTTGATCGTTGTTACAAGATTATATAAATAAATAAAATAAAATAACTTTGTGCATCATGTCTTGTGATGAAATCAATGGTTATTAGTAATCTATTTGTATAATGGCATGTTTGCCAATCCAAATTTTGCTATCATAGATATATAAAAAGATGTTTTCATGAATCTTTTATTGAATAAAAAATATTTTTTTATGTATTCATGACCAACATTGTCATTATTACAAATGCCATATTTTGATGATAAATCATAATAAATTTACAATATAAGAATCATTGATTTCATATTGTATGAATTTGAAATATCCTTGCAACTTATAAAAACTTGTAAAACTAGTTATCATATTTATATTTACATTTCATTTAGTAATATATTACCTTGGTATCTTTGACATTAATTATATCATTTTCAAATAAACTATGAATTATAAATTTACTTTTTTCAAAAAAATTGTGAAAAAAAATACATAGTCTTTTGGAATGTTAAAAAATATTTTACTTTTTACATGAAAATTTCAAAATTCATTAATTATTCTACAAACATGTGTTGAAGCTGCTTTTATATTACAATAATCACAAGTGTTTAATCAATTTTGAAAATATTATGTATTTATTGAAATGTTTGTTTTTTTACATCCCACAAACATGTTGTAAAGGTTACAACTTTATTTCAATGTGTGTTATTAATTGAAGTAAATGCATAGGAAAATGAATGATTTGTTACCATAGAAAATTTACAAGAGGGAAAAAGGAAAGGAAAGAAGGTGACCAAAAAAGTGATATAGTTTGTGGGTAATACACCAATGCTTGTAAATTGGATGCAAACTAAAATGGGCAAGACTTTGAAAATCATAAAAGTTGATTACAACAAAAGTTTATTTTTAAAATCATAATTATTTTCATTTGTTATGTAATTGAAACATGCTGAAAGTTTGGATCTTGATTTCAATTTCTATGTTATTCAAAATTTTAATATTTTGGTTAAATTGAATTAACATGTGATAATTAAGTGGTAACATTGAATTTAACATGATTGTAGTTTTTGGTTTGTATTGAAAATCAAAATACAAATAGATCAATATGAAATTTCCTTTATAATTACAATTTGAAAATTAAGTTATTGACATTTTTAATAACTAAAATTTGGGTATTTCTAACTCAATAATGGTTTTAATTTAAAAATTGAAATAATATAATAAATTCACATTAATCATATTTTATTAATCAAAAATATAAAAGCATAAACAAATAAATTTCAAATTAATATTTATAAAATATTTTAGTGGACAACTTTTAATGAAAGTTACAATCATATTCAAATCAACACTGAAAGATGAAATATCCATTAGAACATTTTATCATAGTTTAACAAGTTTATATTAGTTTTTATCAATGTTATGTTTATAAAATTAATTAGACTTAATAAACTCATTTTAAATTTCAAATCATTAATAATGAGTGGAAAGTGGAATTTAACAAACTTTTAATATCACCTCCACGCATGACTTGGGGGGTGGACACTTTAATTTGCCCCTTCTAATCGCTTTCTCCTTGGAATGGGTAAACAATTTTTTATATTTTTAATTTCTTTTTTTTCTGGATCAATAAAATATATATCCCCTTTCAAACTTTGGTCTCTTTTATAATTAGTGAAGACTTGACATGTTTGAAATTTCCAAATTTTTCTGAATTTTAAATTACTTTGCTTTTTGCTAGGTCAAGGTCTTGAAAATGCATCTCAAGATGGGAAGTTGATCTAGCAAACTTTTTCAAATCCAAACATTCTTAGTCAAAATTTAGATCAATACAATGTTTCAATTCAAGAATGACCTATGTTTGATCAACAACACAAACACATCTCTACAACATCAATGATAACAAAAGATGAAGAATAACAAAAAGATGAGAATGCCGACAAGGAATGACAAAAAAGTAATAGTAAGGTGTTAAAAAGGATGCAAAAACACTAGAGACACTAGGTTGGACTTTATTGTTTTCTTTTTGGACAAGAGAGGGCACCAAGACATTGAAAGTTGAAAACATTGTGAGCATTAAAGTCATATATATATATAGTTTTATTGAAACTAGGGGTCATTGGGAAGCATGGTAGGAAAGAGGTTGGGAGACATTGATAACATCCAAAAAAAAACTTGCTTTTGAGACAATGAGGACTACCAAAAAGGACATTATGGGTGCTATAAATGTTAATGTTTTAGTAGCTGAAAATTAAATATCATATTTCAAAATTAATTAAAGTGAAAAATGATTTCAAGAACAATCTAAACATGATCATGGATTACCAACATCTTGTAATTAATTGTTTCAAATGATTTTAATTTAAGAAAAACATATTAATATTTTGACCTTATGTCACCTGATCATCATTGATAGATAGTGTGAAGCAATGTGAAGCCCAAGTTATGTTATGTACTAATAATTTTCTAGAGCATTCACATTTTTTATAACATTCATTCTTTCTATGGATGAACCTTTACATTATTTGGCATCTCCTTCATTAAATTTTTAATGTTTTGTCTCAAATGAAGTCAAATTAATTAGTTTTTTATTACACTTAACCTCAAATAATCAACTAACCCATATATGAATCCAAAATAAAACCCCTAATCAAAAGATCCTCAAACATAAGGCCCATAAGATTTATTACTTAAAAAATTTATTTACTCATCTTTCTACCCATAGGCCATAAATAATCATATTATTTTACTTCTATGAACCCTTTTTGGTGTTACAGCAGAAAATCTTATAAAATAACCCTACATTTCAAAATTTTATAAAATTTTATAAAATAACCCTAACATTTCCAGGGTGAAAAGGCCATAGAAGGCCGATTCTGCCAGGTGGGCACTGTACACCGGGATGATTCTGCCAGGTGGGCACTGTACACCGGGATGATTCTGCCAGGTGGCACCACACTCTGGCACTTTTTCTGCCAGGTGGGCAGTCACTCTTGGGCTCTCTTGCCTACGGAGTGCTTACCTGGCAGAATCAGCCTTGTATGGCCCATTCACTAGCATTTTGCTTGTTGAGAGACAAAATCCATCTTTTTGCAGGACATGGTGAGCTCTGCAATTCTCACAGAGCCAGATTGGTTTTGTTCTAGTGAAGAAGAAGAAGAAGAAGAAGAAGAAGAAGCTATGGTTGGTAGTAGTAGTTGGTACAATACACACTACACTACCTATCACCAGCATAGTCAAGTCCTGGACTCTATTCGATCCCATAGATGTTTAGCGAGTTCTTTTTTCGTGGTGATCTAACAAACAAAAAAGCCACCATGGCAATTCTTCTTGGAAGCAATTGCAAAGAGATGATGATGATGATCCAATTTTCTATGTTGATGCTGATGATGTCTTCAGCAGCACTGGTATACATTCACAAAATGTCTTACTTCTTCTGTAGATACTTTCACATTTGCAGCTCAAGTTGTGCATCTCTACAGATCTCAGGCATCATCATCAGAGAAAGTAGAGACATCATCAGAGACTTACAAAACTTCCGTTACTTTTGGCATTTTTGGAGTGGAGTTGATACAGAGTGCAATAACATTTCTGGCAATCACATATTATGTATGCACACACTTATCAATCCATAATCTTTTGTGACGATTCCAAGCAGTGCAGTATCACAAATCTTTGAGCTAGGCTAATACTAACTACCATTGTGCTGCTAACGGTGGTTATCTGACTTCTTGTGGTGGCACTTGGATTAGCATCTACTTCTTCTACCAAAACTTAGTTGGATTGAGGAAAAAACGTAATGTCCCCTTTGTTCTTGTGCTTCACCCTCCCCCCCACCTCATTCACATTAAAAAATGACACCACATGGTTGGAAGCTTGTAGAGTACTGTAACACATTTAGCCTGAGCTCTCCAGTCTGAAGGTTGGAATTTACAGAGTAGTTTTGAGTTGTTCATCCTTGTTGCAATCTTTGTATAATCATTATTGGCACCTTTGTATTGTAGAAAATGAGTACAACCAAGAATTTCTCTACAAGAGAAATTGGAGAAGAAAGCTGAACATTAGGACCTCCTCAAACACTGATCCCAGAAGGGACTCCGATGATGAGGGGATTATTAGAGTGCACACTTTTTTGTAACTCCCCAACCCTTCACAATCTTGTTCTCTACGTGTTGTCCAAGAAGCAACTAAGAATCATCACCATGTATACATATATCAATTCAATCATTGTAAACCGTGATGATTGAACTCCCTAACCCTTGCATGCCAAAAACCAAATCCAAAACTCAAATTTCAAAAAAACAAAAGAAAAAAGCAAGATGATGACATTGGTAGAGCATGAAACATCAGTTATTTTGAAAACTTACATCAAACATTAATTCCAAGACAATTGATGATTGAATGGAATTACATGAAAAATCGGTTGGCTTCATGCAATGGGTTATACATATTCTCACCCAATCACTACCTGCTATATCATGTTTGAAATTGGGTGTTTTCAACGAATTTGTTTATGTTCATATGTTGCACCCAATCACCACTTAACCATATGTGAAACTGGATGGCTTCATCAAAAGAGTATAGGGTTTAATTTCAAATGTAATTTTCCATCTAGTCAATACTCAAATCATGAAATACCTTGAAAATCCGCTAGCAACAATATGATGTTTCAATGACAATTCTTTTTCACATTTCAAATGTTGTGTGAGTGGTGATGCTCGTGGATGAATAAGAGCCCATGTGGCTTCCTAGCACAACATAACTCAAGAAATTTCAAACATTGTGCTAGTAGCAATGCTTGTGGATGAGTAAGAACCCATGTGGCTTCCTTGCTCAAATAATGGAGAAATTGGTGACTATTGTTCCATATTAAATGTGTTCACTATATATAGTCGATCCTAAGAACAGTGTTCCAGTGTCTACCTGTCAGGTTTCTGAGCTAGGGCTTCATGAAGGACAGAGAATGTAAGGCACACACTCATCTTCAACAAAGCCAAGGACTTGTTGGAACAAAAAACCCAACTCAACCAATTTCATGTACTCTGAAATCCCCTGAATAAACAGCCGATTGTTGGGCAATCTGGGCAACTATCTGTTTTCATCAACCTTACAGAGGTCACAAATGTCAGAACTTAAGCAAAGGCCAATGGGAAATTAACAACATATCAGAAACAGACACAACCTATTCCTGAGTACCACCAAGAAAAGTTGCTATCCCAAGTACATGCACCCATGAGAAATTGGGTATAAGCATGTGCCCTAAGAACCCAAGAAAAGTCCCTGACCCAGTGAGCTGAGAACTAGCTTAGCAACACCCAGACTGCCAAGCATATACCTACTACATCAATGCAAAGACACAAAATTCTGACAATAAAGCCGCAGCTTAATTATAGCTGACAGACCAAAAGAAGAAATGATGTGCGCAAAGATTGGCCTACGCTTCAAGAAAAGGTAATCACATGGAAAGACTACCACTACTACTACTACAGCTCGGTTAGTAGCTGTGATTCAATCAGCATTCATGATTGAAGCAAGAATCTCGCTCTCCCCATTGGTTTAATAACAGCCAGATTTCAGGCCTTTGTGGGGGAGGGGGATTTAAGGAGCTAAAATTGAGAGGTTCCATGAGACACCACCAAACCTTTTCTCGGATCTCATGGACGGTGCATAGCAATGGAACTGAAACAACTTAAGCATGATGCAGTTGAATTATCTACAAAACTGGGGCTGACTACTATTCTCTTTTTTCTTTAGCATACAATCACGATGGCACTTTCCCAGCCAGAAAGGAAAGTAGCAGATATGGGGAGCATCAATCAAGGACTCGTCTAGCCCTGTGTGGTGTTGACCACCCACCACCACCATTTTGGTTCTGTACATGTGTAGAAGAAACGCTGACAAAACCCATTTTGACATTATAATCGGAGAATCCAGCTGCCAACAATTGCAGCAATAATGGCAACAGACAGGGTACATAGAAAAACTGGGGGGTTGGCCGTGGCTGCTGCTGCTGCAGATGATGATGATGATGGATGAGATGGTGGTGGATCAGAAGTAGAAGACACAGCACTTGTTGGCTGCAAGCCAACAAAAAACTCACAAGTGCCAGTTGATGGATTTGTGGTGGTGACCTCTGCAAGGCCCTGGAAATTGCAACTCCCTGGGAGTTGGTCAGTAAATTGAAAATAGTTATTGAATGCATATGATGCGTTTCCCTCAAGAGTGAGACTGCTACACGATCCACCTGGGTATGAGGCTGTACAATCTCCATGGTTACATGCATAATCCAGATTCGACTGCAATTCTGTCAAATCCATATTTGGGTTTACAACACACCACTTCGTTGGCAAGTAGGGTACATTCTGTGCTGGGACCAGGCTTGGGCCAGCCCCATTTACACCACCTGCAGGAAAAGAAGCAGAGGGTGGGGGGTTAAAAAAAAAAGCATCAATCAATCAAGCTGCTGCCAAGGCAAAATCTCTGAAAAAAAAAAGCAATGTGGTGACAAAAAGGATTACCTATGCAAAACAAAAATAGTAGGAGAAAGTTTGTACCAGTAAGATCAAGTGCGTATTTGATGGAACCATCATAATTGAAAATACCCCAATGTCTCTCAAAGGGACCAGGCAAGATGGACTTTGCATCCTCATCGAGGAGGCTAAACAAGTATCCATTGAGCACACCGGGCCGGAGTGGTGTGCCAGTGCCACTCAACATGTGAGTAACAAGTTGTGACATGAAGCTCTGTGCAAACTGTATGTTGGCATCAAGAACACCATCTGTAGGCCACCCAATCTCGCCGATAACAATGGGCAAAGTTGGAAACCCTGTATTGGTGAGTGTGGTCACAAGCCCATCATAGCTTGCATCAAACACATTGGTATAAACATGTGAACCATCCACGATATTATTTGCTGTGCTGTTGAAAAATGCGAAAGCCAGAGGGAAGTTGGTAGTCAAAACCAAGCTTAGAAATGGATAGAAATTCACCATAAATGGTGCTCCTGTACTACTCAGAAACTGTGTTAACTGCACCATGAGAGAAGAGATGTCTGGCCGCCATGTTGTTTGTGATGGAAGATATGGTGGTGGAGTATTGAGAACATCAGCATTGCAAGGGATGGTCGCCTTGATGTCACTTGCATGTCCCGCATTTGCCAAGGCTTGTTGCACATTTTGCAAAGCTGGAAGTGCAACATCTTGATACACTCCATTGTAACTACTCAAGAAAGGCTCATTCCCAACTGCAACCCATCTGCCCCAACAACAACATGAGCCATGAAAAATCTCACATCATGAAAACATGTTTGAAAAAACAGAAACCCATCCAAGAAAAAGAAAGAAATTCTGACAAAGCATTGTCCTCAAATGTGGGAAGAGATTCTTTCCAAAGAGAAAACATAACCTACTTACTTGATGTTGACGCCATTTCCGCCGATGTATTGAGTGACATTCTCAGAAACCCAAGCAACTGCAGCAGCCGGATCGGCAGCAAGACTGGCAAGTTCATCATTGGAAGCTGCAACCATGACCTCGAGGTCAGTGCCGGCCATGGATTTGATCACATCCGGATTGGCATCGAAAAGCTTCACTTGGGTGATCTGGTTGGCTTGCAACATTTGCACCACGATGCTATTGGGTAGCGGATTGAAGGACATAGTCCCCCAGTTGATCCCAAGACTTGTAGCTCCTACTACTACTACTACCCTAGTCTCTTGCAGTAGAGCTCCATCCAACACCAACAACAGCAGCAGCAGCTTTGTGATCAACTCCCGCCAGTTTCTTTCCTCCGCCATAACTGCTGCTGCTGCTGCTAGTGACTGCTGATACCAGCTTCTCCCACCGGCTTCCCTGATGAAAGAAAACTGATCTATGCAGCTCTACCACAAATGGCCTAGAAAGCCACTCTAGAATCTGGAAATGGGTGTAGATCCGAAAGTTTGCGTTTGGTTGCAAGCAGCAACTTCTTGCAGGTGGAGGACAGTATCTCCATCCACATTCAAGGAGATATTCTCTGGAGTTTTCTCAACCATCGGAGATAAAACAAACAACATTCCCCAGCTCTGCTATACATCTGCAGCTCTTCATCCCGGAGAAGAAGAAGAAGAAGAAGAAGAATTTTTAAAAAAAGAAGAGGAAACTCGATCCCGATGAAACAGACAGCCAGCCAGCCCAAGCTCTCCAACTCTGATTCTCCAACAACAACAACAACAACAACAACAACAAAAGCAGATGAGAAGAAGCTGGATCAACTACTCTTTCCGCTGCAAAATGCCATTCACCTCGACCTCCAAAGATTCATCAAAAGCTCATCATCATCATCCTCATGAGTTGTGAGCGAGAATTTCCAACTATGACGCCCAACAAACCCAAAAAAAAAAAAAAAAAAAAAAACCAAAGGTCCGGGCAGTGCCTAAAAATTTTTCCAGGCACTGCCCGAACAGACAGACACCCTTGTAGAATTAATATATAAGATGTAATTATTTATGGGTTTAGTTTAGTAATTTGCTTGGTGTTAAATTTCATAATTTAGTTATAGTTTGGTCATAATTTCAATTAATGTGCATTGACTCATACATGATAATCCATGTGGAAAGTTTTTGCCACATTAATTGCATATTGAATCACATGAAGAGCCATGTGATGTGTAAACACTAAAACATTTCTTGTTTAATTTCCTTTTGGTTAACAGATAAGTGTGTGTTTGTGACTTTTGAAAACACTTTCATTTTATGAGAACAAATTGTTGTATGAATATAAAGTTTCATAAAATAAAATTGTGAAAGGATATTGAAATTTTAATCTTTAAAGGCTTTTGGGTTGTGAGTGTGTAGATCCATGATAAGATGATGATTATTACATGATAGTTATACATAAAAAATAGAAAGGTGAAAAAATATTTATGTAAACAAAAAACATAGATTTCCATATATATGTAATAAACATACATAATTTCAGTCCTATATCTGTTTGTTGGTCTACAAGATCAACAAGCTACACGTTTTACATCAAACAAGGTTTTTTGCAATCTGTCAGAAATGTGCACATTCATAAAGGGTCTTTAGTGGTTAAATTTCTTTTCATGTTTTTCCCCTAATTTTCATAATGAAATTGTGTCACTTTTTTGTGGATTTCTTATAAGGTCCATGGATATTTCCATGCCAGTTCTCTGACCCAAAGTTGCCAATGTCCCAAATGTGGAACTATTATAAATAATCAGGATGGGTTTTACTACTATTATGTACACAAAACCCATCCTAATCCAGTCATCAAATTAATCACCCATGTTTAAGGAAACCACAAGTATAGATAATGTTATATTGTGACCTAGACTTGTGTTCGGGTTTTTGTTGTGTGAACAAAGCCCAAATGGAAGTTTGGATGAAGAACTGATTTAATGGATGAAGTATTGCACGAATTTGGATTAGCAAAAAGTGTCAAAATTAGAGATAGTTGGTGATCATGAAAATTGGAAAGAACCATTATCCCTTTTTATAATTATTATTATGTTTTTGTGTTGTTTTGTTGTTTGCAAATTATGATTTCTAATTTGCATTCTTCATGGTTTGGACGACATTCAACATTGATCAATTTGGTGTTTTGATCTGTATTTGGACATAGTGCATTATGAAGAGCAAACAAAGCCATATACAAGACCTAGGGTTCTAATGCTAAGAGGGTGAAAACATGTTAAAATATACCAAAAAAATAGTCCTCACAAGTAAAAAAACACAAATTTGTGATAAATACATTAGAAAATAGGTGATGCCTCAAGAGATTATGTTTTTGAAGTACATGAAGGCATCAAATGTGAAATGTTGAAGTTTTTGAAATTTTCAAAAGTTGTATCAACCTTTTTAAAAACCTATTTTCAATATACTTTGCAAAATTTACGAGTTTGTTTCATTATGAAAAAGTAAATTGAAAGTAGGTCAAAAAATTTAATTTGAAAATTTCACTCATATGTTGCATTTTGAAAGGGTTTGGGGCATGATTTGATGAATCAAACACATGTAAATGCACTTTAGTATCATATCAAAAAACATGTTTTGGATGTCAAATCTGAATTTCTAGAAAACTTACTTTTAAAGGGCTTCACATTGTCATAATTCAAAAATTCAAATTCCAAAAAATGTGTATCAACGTGCATAATGGCTCAAACATTAGTAACACGTCATTTGAATTGTTTGATTTGGAAAATGTGCAATATTAGCCAGAGTAATAAACTTTCAATAAATAAATAAATGATAATAATAATATACATTAAGAATGATCATATATGGTTTATTTAATATGATAAGTACACCCCAAAATTTATGGCATGACTAAATGCCTAAAATGCAAAAGATTCCAAATCTATTTTTACTTATTAGTAGGGATCACCAATTAGTATAAAAAACCATGCTTTCACCCAAGAAATTGAGTTTTATGTTATACATTTTGTTGAAGGATGATTGTTTAAGTTTTCAAGTTTCGAGTGTTTATGTTTAGGTTGTAGAGCTTGAAAAATATGTCTGCCAATTGTTTTGTGAGGGATGAATGACTGATTGTCATTAGGAACTTTCTATAGGGGCTTTGTATCTCCATTGCCCCATAGCTCTCTTAGAAGGTAAATATGTTAGATGCATAATTTAGGGATTGATTAAGGAAGATGATGAAGATTTAAAGGGGTTTCAAGAGTGGTTTTCATGGCAATTCAATATGT
>Ga0209611_10006374_pt1 | contig 19377 bp, 12 predicted proteins | sample S1TSphgellanicum_3_FD_187693 | JGI IMG/M metagenome (GOLD analysis project Ga0209611, IMG submission 187693) | Host-associated microbial communities from peat moss isolated from Minnesota, USA - S1T2_Fc - Sphagnum magellanicum MG (SPAdes) (version 2) | ecosystem: Host-associated > Plants > Peat... | reverse complement strand
GGATGGCAGGCAAGAGATACTATTTAAGTAAAGTGTCCTTGATGTTCTCCACAATCAAAGCACCACACCCAATCCATAAAATCCATGAAAATGGAGCCCTCATCAAATGCTTTGGGGTGGGGTGGGGTGGGGTGGGGTGGGAGGGGGGGGTGGTGTTTAAGCTAGGTACCTAGTAGTACCACCCACACAAGCGCCAAATACACAAGTCCCATACAACCCATAACATGCTACACCGTTCCCCATCAATGCCCCCAAAATCAATAAGGAGTGTAATCAAAGTACTACTATAGAAGAGGAAGAAGAAGTGGTGGTGGTGGTAGTGGTGGTGGGAGGATGTACAGGTATACTGCATTTCCATGTTCCAGTAGAAATCAGAGCTAACCTAATAAGTACAAAACCTGCCAACATTGTGGAGAATGTGAAGGAGGAAATCACCATTTTTTGCTCTGGGGGATTTAGGGTTTAGGGTTTAGATGAACTTTCAAGAAATAAGAAAAAGAAAGGGTGTAAGGTAAAGTGCAAGGGTGAAAGACATGATTCCTGAAATAAGGGCTGTAGGATGAGGTAGTCAAGTCCAACCCTACATTTTGGGAATGTCCCTAGCCCATGGGCTTTACCCATGGTAGTGGACGAGGTGTAAGAGAGGAGGTTTCTTAGACTTACACGTTAAAGAGTGAGAGAAGTCTTATACCTATAAGTAGGCATAAGATCCCTCCTCTTTTTTCTAGGAGGGATATTTTTGGATGTAAGGTGGCCTCCAAATACTCTCAGGAAATTTTTCTGTGAGTACTTTACAGGCCCCTAATTAGTGGGCAAACTATTCCATGTTCACACCTGTCGGAAACTGGGATCAACTTCGACAAGAACAGAGTCTTGCAATTCGTGCTCCAACAACAATTGTTTTAAGTAGCTGCCAAAAAGAGTGGTTCAAAACAGAGTATCAGTTTGAATCGTGGTGCAAATCTTCTTCAACTTGTTTGGATAATCCTTTTGATCAATCAATGTGCCACTCGGTGTACTGAATGACACACCATCAGTTACCCAAGTAAGTCATATGGTGCCTTTATCGATCCATGTCAACTTAATGGTTGGTTGGTTCTACAACAAGATTACATCCGCAAACCCCATGTCTATATTATTTAACTACATTGCTCCTGATGCATCCAAGATTTGTTGTATCTAGGGACCAAAGCAACATGTCTCTTTTAGGTGGGGTTGGTTGGTTCAGGTTGGTTGTGACCCTACAATACATATATATGTATATATATTACCTGCATTGGTTTGTGCAAAAATTGAAGGAGATTACAAGAGTACACACAAGACATATATATATATATACAATTTATTTACTTGTTTCATTGTTGTTCACCCATTCAAGTATATTTTGTCAATATATTGATCAATGTACATATTAGGTTAGGTTAGGCTAGTTCGATTTGAACAGGTTGTTGGTGAGGACAATTGCATGTAATGTGCAACAGTTGGGCGATTTAACAGCCCCCACTAACTCATACGGCTCACGGCAAATTGTGGGTACATATGAAAGGCATACTTGAATGTAAACTATTGGATGGATTTGTACCCAATGCGGGGAAATGATATTCAACAGACTCCCTTCCAAAAACAACATAAATGTTGTTTTTCAGTTACAAGAGAAATACAGCAGTAGAGAGTGCAATTTTGTGTCCTTGGCGTCCTCCTCTTCAGTACCCTGAACTAACAAGGTCATGAAACTCAGTGGCTTCTCACACAGTACCTATTCCAAACTGTTGTCTGTTGCAGATGTTAAACAAAGCTGGCTGTAACTTGTGAGTGGCAGTATGGTGATTGACACTACTAAATACCCGGCCATTCATGAAAAGTGGTCAGTTTGCTGGCATGAGAAAGAACCATTTTTTGTACTTGTGAATTTGGGTTAAATGGATTTTAGGGTTTAGTTGTGGGTTTGGGCTGAAAACCAAAAGAAAAAAGATAAACAATGAAACATACCAAATTCCTTTCATGTTACAATTGCCAGTTGTTGTGGTGTTTGGGCTAACTTAGATAGTTTTAGAAGGTTCTGTTCAAACTTATTGCTTCTGGTTTACGACTTACTACCTACATACATACATACTTGGGGGCCTGGGGCTGTATAAAAATCCATTAATTATGTAGCTAATTTATGTCAACATATCTAGCTCTAATGATTAAGTCACCTAATTAAGACAAAGCAATGGTTAAATTGGCAACATGGGCCTAAACACAAATTGTAACTTAAAACGGGAGAACCATAACTTACTTGGGTGGTCCTTGAGTAAGACAATTTATTGTACTGATTTATATGAGGTTGGTTGAGAGCTCTTGTTGTAGGAGGCATTCCTAAGATCCACCCCAAACAGGCAATATTGTGCACATGGAGTATTACTCACTAATGTAAACTCACTTGATGAGCCTTAAGTCTTGGCCCAAATGCTCTCATTCAGGTTTGCGGGTGGTAGATTATGTCATTCTCTTGATCACATGATATCATCTTACAGCTATGTCCATACACTTGTGAACTGTGACCTGAATGTTTGTCAAACATGAATTTTTTAAGTTGTTCATTGAGTCTGCCACCGCAGACTTTAATGTCATGGAATGGCCTCACCCTTGCCCATTAAGGACCTAGTGAGAGGCTACAAGTTATCACATATAACTGAGACAGAGCTGCTGGAGTGATGAGATTAATTTGTGCGATATCTTGAATGCAAGTTCTGCTAACTTCACACACACATGAAAGCCCACTCCCCAAGTAATCCCAAACCTTTTTATACAAATTTATAGTTCTTTTTTTTTAAAAATAGTTCTTTAGTAGCTACCATATTCTAGGCACATAACAACGAACCCAGGTAACAAACTACCTAATTTAAACATAGCAGTCAGGAAAGGTATGCAAGAAAAGAGGATATATCCATGGGCATCACAAGGGTACAAACACCAAACACAGTTATCTACCTCCTTGACTTTCCCCCCCAGGTAGCAAAGCTTGAACATTAATTAGCTTCAGTTATTAGTGATGCTGTAAGTTAAAGCCTAATTGTTGCAGCAAACAATCAGGCAAGCACATGCATGCATGATCATGATCATGATCATCATCTTTCTCCTTCTGCCTCTCTCAGTAAGCAGTAGGTACTAAGTTTTGGCTTTCTTCTACTTGCAACAGCAAACTGCAACTGCTCTGTGGCCTCCACCAGGCTCCTAGCCTTAGCCCCTTTCTCCCCCCCCTTCATTCCTTCTTCATCAACAACCCAGCAGCAGGCTTTCTTCCACTTTAGCTGCCTCATAATAACATGACTCACATGCAAGAGAGTAAAGCAGGTGTACACACACACACACACACACACATATGACACTAATTAATTACACTAGAAAATGGAGACTCCTTAATTGCTCTTTCTCCCAATGTGAATATAGTTTGTTGGGTAGGTAGGTAGGTGAGTAGGTAGGTAGGTACTCATTTTGTTTTTTAAAGGAAATATGCCAAGGGAATTAACTTCGAAGTGGAAAGAAGGAAACATGAGCGCCGGGCGATGAAACGTTGGGTGGCAGAAACCCCCGTTTTGTAAGGGCCCAAGAGGAAAGAAAGCCATTTTGTTTGTGCCCCATTCCGCAACACCTCCATACCTACCTACCTACCCTTTCCACCTACCTACCAACTAAGTAACTACTTACCTACCTACGTACCTACCTACGTACCTACTCTACCCCCCCTCGTCACTCCCACGCCTTCTTTGGCCTCCCACGTTTGTAGTCGTCGTCGCTGCCGTCGTCGTCGTCGTCGCTGCCGTCTTCCCTCCGTCCCCTCGCTTCCCACCGTTGTGCGTTTCTTTTCTCTAGCTCAAGAAACCAAAAGATCGCACAGTTTTGCATCATCTATTTTTGCAGAAACACACTCGCTCAAACAAACCCACTCTCAACCCATCCACAATCAGAGATTTGTGGAGTCCAGTCCAGTTTTTGGTGCAACAATTCTTGGTCCTTGTTTGTGTGTGTGTTTTCTTTTTTGTTGGTTTCCTGGCTGTCGCTTGCTTTCTTCATCAGTGTCTACAAACTAAATAGAATTTCCTTCCGCATCCTGTTTTCCTCGACGACCCGATTCGTTTCTTCCTCCGCTTCTTGAAGGCTTTCAAGGATTCTGTTGTTCGTTGTTGCTTTCTTTGTTTCTTTGTTTGCTTCTTTCTCTTCGGTGCCCATTTCCTGTGTCGTTTGGTTTGGTTCGAGTTTTTGTAGCTTCTTGTTGCATTCGTATTCATTCCGTAGGCAATGCTGCTGCTGCGGCTGACGGTGGTGCTAATTTGAAGAACTTGAGAGTGACGACATAATTGGTGTGGGGAATTGGGTTCTACAACGCCAGCAATTTTAGTGTGAAGATTTGGTCGCACTGTTGTTCTGGCTGGTTGTGAGAGACGTGGGATTCATAAGCAGAAGCAGCAGCAGTTAGTTGGAAGAAGGTGCTGAGCACAACAACAGCAGCAGAAATGGCAGTGCAAGCGCAATATCCTTCCAATGCCCTCCTACCCAATTACCGCAACAGGTTGCTAGCAAGCTCCATCTTCTGCTGCTGGTGGCTTTCTTTCACTGCTGCATCTCTTGATTCTGCCTTGATGTGAAACAGGAGGATGTGTGGAGAAGAATTGGGAAGAACACAAATGTGAGCCCAGAGTTGGTTGTGTCTAGAATCTAATTTTGTAGTGTATCTTGTGATGGGTTTCTTGTTGAAGTAGGACGAGGGCAGTGGTGTCTGGAGCAGGCGACAACAACAACAATAACCGAAATAGTTTCTTGCCGTCTTCCTCGCCCTTGAACTTCAACCAGAGCTCTTTCTTTGACGAGTTTCAGTTCCACCACCCACATCTTCTTCCTGCTGCAACAACAACTGGAGGAGGATCCAATCCTTTGCGCACTTTCAATAATCAACGTGAGGCCTTCTTCTTCTTCCGTCTCCTCTTTCTCCTCGTCCTGGTCTTCCAGGATCGTTCAATAAACTGTCTGCAGCAGGAGCAGCAGCAGCTCCTTCCTCCTTCTGGCCTAAGAAGCTTCACTGGGGATCATCTTTAAGAGTGTGTAAACATTCCAATGGGTCTGAAAATCCCTCGGCAACAGAGGAAGAAGCCGGAGCACGCTGCCGCCACTCCAGATATGGGGAATTCTTGAATTGGGCGCTGAAGAAGCTCTTGAGTTGATGATGATGCTCTTCCCACTGTGTTCTTCTTGATGTTCTTGATCCAGTGAGGAAAGCATCAAAAAAATATATTTTGGTGATAATACCCAGCTGCTCTATATATCACCTCCCCATGAGCTGAGCTGAGCTGAGCTGAGAAGAGATAGTTTTAAGTTGCAGAACCAGCAGAGTTGGTAGGGCTTTCGTGTCTCATGTTCTAAGATCCAGAAGCACTACCAACCCAATAGCTATATGGTCAGATGGTCGGGGTGTGGATAGATGCATCTACTACGTAGATTCTACTTAGCTTTCGTTCTTGGAAGGGGAATTGTTACCCCTCGTGGATTCTTCTTCAATCTCGAAGGAAGGAATTGGCGAAGAAGAGATTGATCAGTGGGTTTTATGAAGGGATCAATCATTGGATTCCTTTCTTGGGTGGATGAGGATTCTTCTCTTACCTTCTTTGCTTATCTTTTGTTTTTTTGGCATTTGGAAGTGAACAAGAACCTGAACAAGAACCCTTTTGGCTTTTCATATCTATGATGCAGTAGGGGGAGGACCCAGCCATGTACTACAACCACAGCCGGCAGCACTGAATGGAACGCTTTTCAACAGCAATGAAGCTCAGAATGAGCTCACATGTACTTTACTGGGCTCCAGGAAAAGGGCAAGGGAAGCAGCAACAGCAGCAGCAGACGTGTTGGCCAATCAGAGACAACAGCAGCAGCAGCAGCAGCTATTGAACCAGCAGCGACAGCCACAGCAACAACAGCAGCAGGAACATCAGCTGCTAAATGTTTCGGACTATCGGAACCATATAACAGGCCCTGTAGTGATGCCACCCCAATCAACAGGAGTCTCCACAGGGTTACGTCTCACATTTGAAGATGACCGGTTGAACTCGACTACTTGTGCTTCAACAAGTGGACGAGGAAATGCTTCTGCGACTATGTTTTCCATCATGGGTGAAGATCTGAGCACTCAAATTCAGCAGCAGAGTGAAGAGATCGAATTGCTTCTGAAAGCCCAGGTAGTTTGTTTGTTTGTCTTTTTATCCCCTCTCCCCCTTGTTTCTTTCTTTTACAGAGCTTGATGTGTATATATATATACTCTTCCATGTCCAAAGAGGTGTGCAGGTTTAGTGAGTTTCATTTGGAACTGGTGTTTCTTAGAAGCTGATGGAAAATGTTGGAACCCAATCCAGGGGGAACAAGTTCGCCAACTTCTGGAAGAGAAGAGGCAGCGGCATTCAAGAGCATTGGTTGCTGCAATTGAGGAAGGCATAGTGCGGCACTTTCGAGAGAAAGACTTGGAAATAGAGAACATTAAGAGACAAAATGAAGAACTTGCAGAGCATGTGAAGCAGCTTAGAATGGAGGCACATCGGTGGGAGGTTAAGGCCAAGACGAATGAGGCCATGGTGGCAGCTTTAAAGTCGAACCTTCAACAGGCACATCAAGCGGTTGCATTGAGCCGGGAGCAGAGTAAAGAGGGATGTGGTGACAGTGAGGCTGATGATGCAGCCTCATCACATCATGGAGATGATCCCCATGCACGCACATTTCAAGAGAATCGAGAGCTTCGTGAGCAGCGCATGTGCAGGGTATGCCGTTGTAATGACGTTTCAATTCTGCTGTTACCTTGTCGCCATCTTTGCCTGTGCAAGGAGTGTGAAACACGCCTTGACACGTGCCCTCTTTGCCGCTCACTCAAGAATGCCAGTGTTCAAGTCTACATGTCATGACCCCACGATACAAGAAGGAGAGATCAAGATGGGATTTTCAGATATGATGAGGATTCCTCAAAGATGTACATGTACATGCAAAAGGTTGCAGCAGCTCCTATAGCTTCTTACATTTCACGAGTACCTATATCATTGCACTAGACATGCAAATGAAAGGCAGATGTGTTGATGAGGAGGAGGAACAAAGATTGGTCGATACTAGGTTAATGCCAATAGGTTAGTCTTGAATGTTAGGTACCATCTGCTCTTAGCAATGCATTTCTTCAAAGAGATTTGACACGTGAATGATTCTAGACTCAAAAATGACATATGGGTGAATGCTTATAGACTCAAAAACCAAACCAGCCTGATGCATAGTTTGTGGGCTGTAAAGAACATTTGAAGAGTCATCAGGTTTTTCTTGTCTATAGCCTCCTTGTCCTAGAACTAGAGATCATGCACATTTTGTTTTCACCATTTCTCTCACATATGGAAAAACCAACTTGGCCACTGAAGCATATCACCATCATCTTGCCATTGTACATTGTGAATTCATTGTATTAGGATTAGTCAGTAAAAACAAAAGCCTCTGTATAAAGCTCTCAAATGGGTTGTTGTCCTTTCCTTCAGAACAACATATTTTCCCTTTAAGTTTTTTTCGGTAATTGTTTTCCTCAAAAATGGCAACAACAACCTTTACATAGTAAATTCAATGGTGATGATTTGTAAAATTACTTGTGAATGTTTGTTGTGACTTTAGATCTGCATTAGTAATTTGGCACTTTTTTTGGCACTTTAAAGAACTTGGGAATAAGACAAATGGCAGCAGTTATTAAGCACCCAAAAATTGGAAGTAGGCAATTTTAGAAAAACAAATAAAGGGGATGACTTGTTATTTTTTGGGTATCTTTGGCACATGACTTTTCAAACCATGCTCTACAAAGTCCATTGCAAAGTGCTGAGGAGACTTGCACAAACTACAACCAAACTGATTGTTCTGCAAGACTTGTGCTATCTTGGGGTTTCTTTGTGGACCCAAAAAAAGAAAAGCCTATGTAGAATGCATCATGCCCTTTAGGATTATGCATCTGAAGAGTACCTGGCAGTGTTGTATTTTTGGTTTTTTCTGCCTACTTAAACATGGGTGTCTGGCATCCATCTATAGCTTGCATTTTTGTTGTGCCTTTTTCTACTCTATACCATAGAACACCTTATCAGCGTTTGATTTTTTTTGGGGTCAATTCTGTGATATAGCCAAAGTGGCAATCAGCCACCAGACAATTTAGCCAAATTTGCATATAAACAAGATATTATGAAAGTATTATAAAAAAAAAACATCCTTCTATGTTTTTGGCTACCCAACCCCCCCCCCCCCCACACTTGAACCAAGTAAAAGAAATCTGGCAATCTCTCTTAAAGTTTTTCAATTCTGTTCATCAAAAATCCCAAATTCTCAATTTTTGGAAAAAGAAAAAATAAATTTGCCAAAATGAGAAATTTTGGCAATTAAATCTGATTATATGAAAAACATCCACCTATATAATTTTTTTGCTACCTACTTGAACCAAGTATAGAAACTCTAGCAATTGATTTCTCTTAATCAAATTTCAAACTCTGGCAAATCAAAAATAAATAAAAATCCCAAAATGATTTCATTTTCAAAATTTTAATTATTTCACATTTTGACCCCCAAAAAAACTCAATCTTTGACCCAAAAAAATTACACACACACAAAAATAATAATAATAATAATAATAAATAAAGAGGAAGGGGGGCTACACATTTGAAGTGCCATTTATGTTGAGAGCACTAAGAAGGTGGCAACCAATTAAAATGCCAAAATCAAATTGGGGAGGAGGAGCTCAATGCTCCTACAAGACAAGGAAAAAGTATTACCCATATGATGATGTCAGGCAGGTTACATGAAGTCAAGCTCATCATGGGGGCCACTTCTTCTGCTTTTGCTTCTTCTTAGGAGTATCTTTGTTCAGCTACACTTTCACTTTTGTGACTAGAGTGGGAAGGGAAAGTGATTCTTCCATGTTGCAATATGCTTGGTACATGTACTACTACTCTCTTCTCATGCAATTTTTTCAACAAAAAATGCCCCAAATCAAGGCCAAAACTAAGTTGGCCAGTACACTATCTTTGGTCACTCTGAAATGCTTTTTCCAGTGTAAGGTCTGCTTTTGCAATAAAATTCAAAGAACCCAATGCCCCAATTCAAGGCCAAAACTAAGTTGGGCAGTTAAAATGCCCTTTGGGCCCTCATTTCTTTCACCCCTGAACCCTAAGTAAAACCCTAAACATTGCTATCTGCAAAAGAGTAAATTTATTTTATTTATTTATTTATTTATTTATTTTTGACACAAATGGAAAATCCATTACAAAAAGAGAACCAGCAAAAGAGTAAAATTTTTTTATTGAATTTAAATGTCAAATTGAAGTTGCAAGTAAATTTAGGCTGAAATTAATTTTTAACATCAATATTGGGATTCCAAAAAAAAAAATTCACACCCAATTAAATGTCAATTTACTTTTCTAATGAATATTTTTTAATCTCGTCTCACATTATGACCAAATTGGTGGTAATTTGGTTGCTGATTTTCTGGGCTTCCTTTACTTATTATTAGTTTTAATGTAATTCTGAAATTGGTGGCCAATTTCTGTATTGGGCAGGGGGGGGAGGGGGCAAAGTAAGTTACACCAAATTTTTCTGGGCATCAAATTAGTGCTGACCACCTCCAAACTCTTTTTTTTTGTCTTTTCTCTTTTCAAATAATTAAATTTTGGTGGGCACTTTTTGAGGCAGAGAATGGTTCTGGTAGGAAAGATACTGGGACATCTCAAAAGATTTCTTGACCTGCCCTAAAAGGGAACTGAGCAGATTAAAAATAATTCAGACCTGGTTCATTTCATTTCATTTGAATGGGCAGATTAAATGAAAATTTTCAAGCTCCTGTCAGGGCAGTCCTCAAAAAAATTTGTGAAGTGTTTTTCTTTATACAACTTTTAAGGTCAGTTTAGTCGTTAAATAATCCTCAAAATAATGAAATGAATTTTTTGTGAAAATATGAAGCTCACGTGTTGAAAATCATCATAATTATTATCATAGGCTACATTCTGAATAATTTCAAAATTTTATCATAATTATTATCACAATAGTATAGTATGATGGAAAATATATATAATTTCAAAAAAATTTAAAACGACTATTTTTTTATTTTTTTTCACCATGCAAAATATAACCTTCAAAAAATCAACCTCAAAAAGGACCCAAAATCCTTCAAGATCTTATAACTTTGTAACTAATCTCAAAAGTTTCAACACAAGCCCAAATATCATCTTTCAAAAAACCCTCATTTAATAATAATAGACCTATAACTTAGGGGCCCAAAAGAATCCCTTGAGCTACTATACTCTATAATGAATCTAAACACGATATCCTTGCCCTGCCTTGGTAAAAGCAAGGCCAACAAATCGGAGCTATGGAACTCAAAACAATTCTTCCATAGGCAAAGGTCATGCTGCTTGCTGCATTAGGTTCTGCTGAAAACATATGACTTCATCTTCTTCTTCTTCAGGCCCACCTCATGCAACTGCACATTGGTTTGTTTCTAATTTTTCTAGGGAGAAGAGACACTGGGAATCATATGTTGGTGGTGGTGAGAAAAAAATTCCCAAGAGCCTTTTCATCTTGAGAAGTTTGTGCAAGAATGAATGATGATGTCTTTTTCTTATGTGTAGGGTTTAGGGTTTAGGTTATGCTATGTAAGGCTACCTACAACAACACTAAAAAAAACCGCATAAGTTTTTACAAGAGTCTTGAATCACGTCTTGTTAGTGAGGACACAACAAACTTGTTCTAAGGTTCTTAGATTTGTGTATGATGATGCTATACAAAATAATGTTGATTTGTACTTGGAAGTTTACACACTCCTTGCTTTAGGCATCATCGTTAATTGGGTATCTTGGTGTTCAAAGTAGGTTGATTTTGTGGATGGAAATTTGGCAAGGAGTGCCAAATTTTGTTAATTAAGTATCTTGGTTGAGTGTGGGTTTATTACTCTTTTACTCCCTTGCTTGTGGCTTGCGAATGCTTTGTATTTTGCATTCTTTATATTTCCCATGGAAAGATTCTAAGGGCAAATGAAAGGTTTTTTTGTTTTTTCCCTTCTTAAAAGCCATAAAAATGTCCATTTTAGCTTTTAAGGTGAAACTCAATTGTTAGATGTTTTATAAATTTTTTTGCCTATTGTAAGATGCCTTAGGCTAATTCAATGTTTGCCTTGTATACTAGAAAGCATAATACCTTCACCACTTGGGTTTCTTGTTTGTGTATCCAAAGAAGAGAAGGCTTTTGTATTCATCTTGCTAGTTTGTATCACTTGTGATGGTACCTTTGTCCTCCTCCTCTCATCCACTCACTCACTCCATCCAGCCTTTTTTTTTAATGGCAATTTTTTTGAATATTGGAAACACTTTCAATTTGGCCTCTTCTGTTTTGTTAATGGAAATTCTGAGAAAAAAAATCAAATTAAATTGCCCTAAAAATTTTGCCCTAACTTACTCACTCCCCTTGAATTATTTTTGAAACTTTGTTTTCCTTTTAAGCCCAACAACAACAACAAGGGGTGTGTCAAACTATGGCCTTGCCATTTACATTATAATGTATCTTAAGGCAAAAGAAGAATGATGAAAACTCAAAACATTTCACCATGCAAAAACATGATCTTCAAAAAATCCTCTAAAAGAAACCAAAATCCTTCTAGATATGATAACTCTATAACTAATCTGAAGTTTCAACACAAGCCAAAATATCATCTTTCAAAAATCCTCATATAAAAATAGACCTATTATTATTACCTAGGAGGCCCCCCAAATCCCTTAAGCTACTATATATATACTCTATAATGAATCTAAAACACAATATCCTTGCCTGCCTTCTCGGTAGGCAAGACCAACAAAAGCAGCTTTGCAGTACAAACAAAAAAAAGGGACTAAAAAAGGACCCTAATTGTCAAGCTACCTAGTAGGTGAGATAACCCTAACCCTAACACTAACCCTAACCCCACCAGTTGAAGATGAAAAGGGGTGGGTAAATTTTGAACTTTGTGCACCTATCTGACTTGGTACAAACTATGCCTTGTGCACTCCAGTTTGATGATATCACCATGTACACAACAACTGCCCTCTCATAGCCCAGTTGACCTGGATTCATTCATGTGTGCTCTTGCAGGCACCCCAACCACCCAATGTGCAGCCTACTTTCAAAGAGGGCTTAACTTATTAGTCTGTTTTCCTATAAGTGAAGTGAAAAGAGCCAAACTTTCAAGCAGGACCTGACATAGCCTAATAGCTTTACATGGACAATTCAAGGTCCACTTTCCATTTCTGCACTCACTTATTGTCATACCTATGACTCATGTTTGGCACTAATTAATTAATGAATTCCTGAGAGGTCCAGACAAAAACTTTTTTTTTAAATTAAAAAAAAACACTAAAAGCTGATTGCCTAAATTCTAGAGAATTGAACCTAGTTCAAACAAGAAGATAGCTTTGAAACTTAGTTGTAGGGGACTCAACCTATTTAGAGATTATTGCTGAAATGAAAGCACAAAAAAATCAAAACATCACTAATACACTAAGAAACTAGAAGACCATTAAGCTTAAACAAATGTTATCTGCCACAAATCAGCTAGTGATGGAGGTACACTAACTGTGATGTGTGAAAGACACGAGGAATGTTTTTTCAAGTGTGACGACGGCACACTACAAAATTGCTAGGCTGAAAAACCCTAAACATTACAGGGCTATGAACACATGTTTTCAATAATAAGAAATAAGCATCACAGGAAGGAACTCAAGAGGACCATTGGTGATGGGCTATAGTGGCATGAGCACAAGTCGTCAAAAAATATATCAAAACATGAATAAAAACATTCACAACATTTTTATGGCAAAAGAAATGAACTCATCTCCTAATGCATGCTCAGCATACAATCCTGTTTTCTCCTAAACAACAAATGACTATCACTGCACATTTGGGCATGTTAGATCAACTATAACAACAAACATCCGCTAATACCCAACAACCATCTCTAGTAGTGATCAGGATATCAACTTGCAAAACTTAATTTCATTATAGTGTGCCTAGAATCCATGCTCATAACTTAGCATCTCCAACCACAATCCCTATTTAGTCCTCTACAAGTATTTACCCATGTTGGGCAGTTCTTTTTAAAATAAGTCAAATGACCATAATACTAGTGTTTACCAAATGCAAACATAGAGTGTTGATTATTTCTCCATCCCGACCCATAAACATGAAAAATTAATACAAAATGCGAGTGGTTGTAAATGCCACCACCTGGGCTAATTGGTATGGCCCAGCCAATTAAAAGCAATTCATTTTGTTTTGCTGCAATATGGTGTGATTTTGGGATGATAGGTACCAATTAGTTCACCAAAAAAATCTGATTAAATTAAATTAAATTAAATTTTAATTAATTAATTTCTAAAAATTGAATTATTATTATTATTATTATTATTATTATAAATTTCATCAACATTGCCTGTATCATATCACATCAACTATATATGCTAGATATTAGATGGATCTACTATTAGGAAGAAGGTTTGGTAAATATCCCATTTGGGGGACTTGATTTTGTGGGTCACATGCCAATATTGTGGGCCCTCAAGTGTATTATACAAGAAAACCATGCCCCCAACTCAGTTGTGTCAAAGCTGCAGTTTTGTGTACTTTGATTGAATCTCTAAGAAGGCATCTGCAAAGAATACCATAGTACCTGGGCCAGTTTCGACACTAATTATATTATGTTCAGAAGTGTTGAAGTTTTCAATATATTTATTTATTTATTTATTTATATTTCAAATATATGTTTTTGGGAATGAAACTAAAAAATCTGATGGAATAATTAGGAATTTCTCATTTGTCAAGATGGAATTTTTCAAATTTAAATTAATTATTTGACAAACACACGTCAAAGTGACAAAGATATGAAAGTAATCACACTTCCAATTCAACCTCTTAAACGTCAGAAATTCATGCTTGAAGTCTTAAAACTTTGAATCGTAATATATGGGAATCAACATTTCCTATTGATGAAAATTTCAACTTTTTTACCTTTCCACTTTGTGACTTATTTTTATGTTGACATGGGGTGTGAATATAATTTCCAAATTGTTGCCATTGTTGAATTCGTGACTAAACATTGGCTATCTATAATGTAATCTAAAAGCATCTCCAACGGTGGCATTGTATGCCACAATCTAGATGAAGCTTTTGTCACGTTGGGGCATTTTCTATATTGGGTCTAAGCTTGACATGCTAAAGAATCACGTGATGGCATGGCTGAAAGAGCCCACGAGATGTTAAAATGATAATTTTTCATAGGTTGCTTGCTCATGGTTGAAGCAATTAAACATTGCTTCATCTTATGGTGTCTTGCTTTTCAAGGTTATGGGTGGAGAATGGAAAACAATTACTCCAAGTCTTTGGATGTGATAAACATTGGTAGAGGAGCAAATGACTCCTTTGCTAAAGATGCTCTAATATTTGTTCATTATTTGATCTCCAAGCCATATTTGACTTTGGTAGAAAGTATGTTTCATAATGGACTTTCTTTATACAAAATGTCTCCTAAGATGGAAGTGTCCAATTGAGCAACAAGGATGACGCATGTACACTTTCAACCATCACACCTAAACTAGATGATGTTCTACTTTCTTGGTTCTACAAGCAAAAACAAAGTCAAATTACTACGAATTGTATATCCATCAACCTTCAACATGCAAAGTACAAACACACAATGCAAATGTGAGTGCAAAGAACAAAACTAAGAATAGATTGACTAAAATCATAATTTCCTTTTTAAGTCACAATAGTTGAAACATTAAACTAAAGGAACATAAATGGTTGCCAAACTATTGGGCATGTGCTAAGAGCGAAGAATCTAACACTCAATACATTTTTAATCTATTTGACGACACATTACGTAGGGAAAACATGCATGAAAACTGTGAGCATCCCATGGAATATCAAGTCCAAATTTTATTATGAATAGCACCTTGAATTTATTGGCCTTATTATGTTTTAGTCTTGAGCTTGGGAATGTGTCATTACATGAACACATTATAAACCTTTTCATTCAATCAACTATGCCCTCAAATTAAATTTTATCATTCAAGTTAAATGTATCATTTTAAATGTATCTTACACATTAAGATAGGTGTTTGTTTTGTTTTGTTTGCGACCACACCTTAACCCTCTCAAATCATGGGGACCCTCATTGCCTTCTTAATATTGTCGGAAAGCCCAAGATAAGGTAATATGGATTAGTATTTGGTTTGCAAATGGATTCAAATGTCTAAGCTAAAAATAATAATTTGTATTTATGATTTGAATCTATTTTGGCTTTGGATTTTTTTTTTAAAATCATGCAAACCTTGTTATGTGCAATTGACATTGATTTGAGTAAGATACTTAAATATCTATTGTATTTTAACATGTACGAGTGTGGACAGCCCAAATGGGATGATCTTCATAGCTTTAAGGGATACAGTTTTTTTTTAAAGCATTTTCAAGGCTCTAAGAAACATGACTTTCCAAAAAAATTCAATTGTGAACAAATATTATTGGCCCAAGTGTAAAGGTTTGGGATGTGAAAGTGTTAAAAAAAGGGCAAATTTGATGAATAAACATTGATTTGTCAAAAAACCATTTTCTAAATTTTAATTCATTTTCAATGACAAAAATTATTCTAAATAAAATAAAAATTTCTACGTTGATTCAAATATTATGAAACAACCACCATAATGAACAAAATATTATTCCTTATTGGGAAAAAAAAAATAATGAACCCAATTTTAAGTGAAGATTATTTAAGTTGGGGCATATATCAATTACAATTGTGCATCACCTAGTAAGCACTTGCTAAAATTATAATGAATTGAAATGAAAATACTATCAACTATTGATGTGTCATGACATCAATTTGGCTTGTGGTCAAGACTAAAACAAGCCAAAGCATGATGGGCTACAAATAAACTTAAGGCCTGGTATGAGCCCAAAAAAATGAAACATGATCTCATTTTGTTTGCATGGTGTGAATACAAAAAAGATCCCAAACAACCCAAGTAGTATTCCCACTTTGGGAAATATTATTCTTAAAGAGTCTAGATATTTTAAGGTGAGGTTTGAAGATCAAACCATGTCAAGATCAAGTGATCTATATAAATCATGGAAAATATTTCAATGTAAATTATAACAAAGTGGGCTTGCATTGTAATATTAAAGATGTTTTGTGAAGTTATGGGTCTTTCAAACAAACTTACAATATATTACGAAAATTCAATAAAATATATGAGAAAATTGTAAAACAATATGTGCGTGCAAAATTTGTGGGCTTTAAATATGATCTGAAAAATATACATATTATTTTTATAAAAATGATGTATTTTTCACTTGTGATGTCTTGATTTTATAATTAAATTAAATTTGTACAATTATTGTGATGTAATTTTGAATAAAACTATTTAATTTTTGTGTATAAAACATGAACATTCTCCTATATCATTCAAAAACAATGTCTCATTTGTTTAAATATTTAAGATATTGAAATCTTACTAATATCATTCATATTAATCGTAACACATAATTCGTGCAATGTTTATATGAACCTATGAAAACTAAATTACCCAAGAAATTTGTACAACTATGAAGCATGGGAAGTTTGTGATGTAACCCTTTGTATAATCATGAAGAGTTAAAATGGGGGAAAGGAGGGAAAAGGAGAAAAAAAAATCACTTATAATTGGAATGTTGTCTATTATAAAATTTGAATTTCTAATTTTAGGGGGAAAAGTCAAATTATAAATCAAATTATAATTTATAATTATCTTTGCAAATGGGCTAAAGTATAAACACCTATAAACAATTCATCCAATTTAATTATTTTTTGAAATCAAATGAATTCAAATGTCCACAAATGTTATGAAATTGAAGAACATGAACAAGTTCTTCAATTTTGAAATGAATGAAATAAAGGCATGTTTTTCTAATGGAAAAGGGTAGTTGTTTTTTGGTGCCCATCATTTGAGCTACTAGCCCTTGGGTATAGACACCTTGAAACAAGGAAGGGTTTCTAGTCGTATCCTTCCCCTATATTTATTGACCTTAAAATGAATTGATTTTTGGAATTGCAATGGAATTCCTCGCATGAGGTCTTTCTTTCTTTCTATACTAAAATCAAATACATCTACAAAAGAAGAAATATTATAAAATATTATTTTTCCATGGGAAATCGTTGGATGTGTGAACATTGAAGAGAATTTGAAATAAAATTAGTTTTGAGTTCTTTAGAGTATGGGCAATTCATTGATTTTGTTATAACATTTGGTCTTGGGTTATTGAGAAGAACCAGCAAAAAAAAGGGCAATTTAAGGTTGGTGAGTTCTTTGGTTACCACAATTATAGGTTAAAATTGCTTCCTTGGCTTTTTTACAAATTGCTTGGTCCATTTAGTTTTTTCTTTGGAAAAATGAGAACCACTTGAACAACATTACATGCAATGAAAGATCAATGTTTCTATTTTTCAAATTTATGAATTAGGTGGGTTTGCCAATTGGTATTTTAAGATTATCATCACAAATATACTAATAATAAGACACTCATACTAATGAGAGTTCTCTAGAGTCTAGATGATGTGCCATGTGTGTTTCACTATTATTGTGTGCCCTAACTTATGTGCATCAAGCTCTTGTGTGCCCTAGCTTCTATGCTATTCATGGCTTGAATTGTGGAAAGGCAAACCCAAGGAAAGAACATGCCTTCTTTCAAACCTAGTCACAACTTTTTTCTTTCTTAGCAATGAATTTCTTCATTTGTGCACCAAAAAAAAAAGAAAAGAAAAGAAAAGAAAAAAACTACCACCTAGTCACAACTTGGCATCATTTTTAATAGATTATTTGTTGATACAATGCCAAACTAAACTTGAAAGTACCATATTATATTGGAAAGTATTGATCTTTGTCATTGATAGATGATAAAAAAATAATTTGGGTTCTTTGACTTATTATTAATTTTTTTTTTTTGTGTTTGTGAATGTGTTGAAATTTTTAATTGTCAATTTTGAGACGTTTTTATCTTTATCATCAAAAAAGCTTTTTTGGCCTTTGAAACACATGACATTAAAAAAAAAACTTTGTGTAAAAAATCACCTAAAACCTATTCTCTAAATATGCAAACTTTAGATTTTTTTCCCCTCTAAATAAGTTGGTTCAATCCCTTGGAAACCCCTCCAATGCTCCTTTTAATTTTGCATCCAGTCTAGATCAGGACATCAGGGGGAATTTTTTTTTTTCAATTTCTAATTTTTTAAAAAAAATAATTGCATAATTTTAGCAAAAATTAGTTGAATTCACATTACAATTGAAAGAATTTTCCACTTTTCTGGTTTAAAAAGACAATTTTTTTGGGGGGGAAAAAAAAAAAACCTTGAGGGCATGTTTTGCTTGAATGACTGACTATACATGGCTGACAAGCAATCCAGTTATTAAGCTCCCGAATTTACAATGCTATTAGATTAGATGGACCACTAATCGACAATCAAGAAAAAATTGAGATTGGAAAAAATCATGAGGACTATATATGCCCAAGTTAGAGACATACTCTAGCCATTGGGTATGTCCAATATTACAACCTTTGAGATAAAAGGTGATCTATGGAAACACGATAAAATTATTGATGAAAATTACAAAGAAAATATGGGCCCAATACAATACATCGGAACATTTCATTCATTTTGTAATGAAACTTATGACAATTCAATTCAATGAATTTGTAATGAAAAATTCCCTACAATGAATTTGTAACGAAAAATCCCCTACAATGAATTTGTAATGAAAACTTCACTCCAATGAAAATTTTGTAATGAAAACTTCACTCCAATGAAAATTTTGTAATGAAAAATTCCCTACAACGAATTTGTAATGAAAACTTCACTACAATGAATTCTTCGTTCGTAATGAAATTTCACTCCAATGAATTTGTAATGAGAAATGTGAATGACAAGTGAACAATTAGTGAACTAGGACCCCCCATGCAATTGACCAAGTGTTTAAACCCTATAATGTTCAAGGTCGGTTAGCTAAGCAACTTTCCAAAAGGAAGAAACAAAAGTCGAGAGTACAACAAGGTTGGATATTATGTGTCATGGGCCGGCCGGTGCACAAGTGTCACATGACACAAATTATTCAATCGAAATGGGCTTCAAAACTTTGGTTTTGGGTACAAGGTATGAAGGGGCCCCATAGATAGATAGATAGATAGATGGCCGGGGGAGACGACGACAAGAATCTCTCGAGCGGAGATTTTGGTGGCTCATGTCCAAGACTCCTCCACAAAGCAAGGAAGTCTTGAAAAGAGGGGAATTTTTTTTTTTTTTTTTAA
>Ga0209611_10006373_pt1 | contig 19377 bp, 11 predicted proteins | sample S1TSphgellanicum_3_FD_187693 | JGI IMG/M metagenome (GOLD analysis project Ga0209611, IMG submission 187693) | Host-associated microbial communities from peat moss isolated from Minnesota, USA - S1T2_Fc - Sphagnum magellanicum MG (SPAdes) (version 2) | ecosystem: Host-associated > Plants > Peat... | reverse complement strand
GATTACATGGCAGTTTTGAGGGGCATGCCTCGAGTGCCGCCCAAGTTTGTGCGAGTGTTCTTGTGTGGCAATGCATACTCAGGTAACTCAGCCTTTTCACTGTCACTAATTTTTGTCTTCTGTTTTCATTACTCACATCTCTGGAATTGTCTGAATCACATAAATGTTTTTGTAATGACTCCACAGTGGTGTTTAATCCAATTCCAACATTCACCTACCTATTCATTTCTGAATTTGAATCACATGTCATTTGAAAAAGAAATTTCTTCAATATTTTAATATGCAAAGAAAATATATTGAATTTTCATATTTCAAGGTGGTAAATGGATTTATAACTTCCATATATTGAATATGTTTATTTGCAAGTCAAATTCAACAAATTAGATTTTCAAACTCTTGGTCAGATTGCTTAATACACATCATCTATTAATTACATTGATGTCCTAATCTAAGATTAATATGTTTAATTAATTAGGTTCACATGATTGTTCAATCTGCAGTTTTCGCTTGAATCCAACCATCTAGAAAAAAAGAATTTAAACCATTTATCACATTCGCTTCTCTTCAAATTTAGATAATGGATACATAAATTTTTAAATGATGACTAAATCATCCTTAAGATTTGTGAGGATCTTGCAAGCTAGGTTTTCTCTTTCCAAATTTGTGACCAAAAGCTTTTTGAGAGGTTTTTTTCAAATACAAATAGCAAAGTTAGTAAAATTTATAGTAAAACACCGATTAAATTTCCCCAATTATTTTGTTGAAAGAATGACAAATTTTCAGGGCAAAAATTCATCGGTTGCAAGTTGTCAATGCAAATGTAATCCATTGCCAAGTGGACCATTATTTATTATGCACAATAGTTTACCAAAGTATAATATTGGTCATGATCAATTTAATTTGGTCATCCAAAATCATGGGACCTTTCTAATATTTTAATCCTTAAGGTGGAAATGAAGCAACTAAATAACTTTGACCATGATAGTGGGGGAAAAAAATGCACCTTTTACATTTTACATGTAAACAATATAGAATATTTTTCCTTTAAAAGAAAGTAATATGCACAATGTTTATAATGTGCACAAGTTTATCAAAAGGCAAAACTCCTTGTGTATGTATTTTTTATTGGTAATTCAACTATGAACATGACCATCTTGGTTTCATTTTATTCAAATTGCATTTGTTAGTTTTAACTTTTGTGTTCTTTATAGTTATTTAACAAGTTACACCAAATGAAAAGATAAAGTTATTTTAATTTGTATAGGCATAATATTTACAAGGTTTGGTTGTTCAAATAATATACATGTATAATATGGTATTAAAAACCATTGGTTAGGCAATTTATTGGTAACATGTATTGTTGACAAGTTGTTTTGGCCTTGTTTATTGTCTTAACATATGCAAAGGAATGATTTATCATCTATTAATTTCTTGAAATGAAAAATGTGGTTGAATTTGCAAGCAACGGAACGTTGAACTAAATGGTATGTTGTAATGTAGGCAAAACAACATTGGGAAGGTCAATGAAAAGAGCTTTCGCAAGTGGTTGTGGACCAAACTTGTTTCTTCCATTGATGGAGGTGATTGAATTGCGCAAACCTTTCAAATTTTGCTCCAATGATCCAGACGAATGGAGGAAAAGAACACGAGGAATAAAGATCAATGTCCTTCTTGATCATGAAGACCAAAAGATCTCTTTATGGGATCTTGCGGGCCAAGAAGAATACCATGCTTTTCACGATATGATGATGCCAGATTTGAGCAGTCAAGGAAATGTGAGTTATTTTGTTTTGGTATGCAATCCATTTGATAGGGAATCTGGGGAAAGAAAGTCTCCAGAAACTATCAAAGAGGAGCTTCGATCTTGGTTGAGATTCATTTCATCAAACACCAAAAGGTCTTTCAACTTTCCACCACACATCACAATTGTGATCACTAATGCAGACAAGGGGTTCATACACAAAGAATTTGTGGAATCTTCTATGAAAGAGTTGGCCAATCAATTTCGAAATTACATCAATTTGTCTTCAAAATTGCATTCAATCAATGCACATTCTTCTCAACAATCAAGGCATGTTGTGGACGAAGTGACCACAACTTGTACAAATGTCCTTGACAAATTACCACATGTGTTTGGGGCATGTGTGAATGTGCAACATGGACTATCTGATTGGATCAAGGAACATCCCTATCAACCCATTGTTGCCATGGAATCTTTCAAGAATGATATTGTGGCCAAGAAAGAGCCAAGCTTGCAACCAATGTCACCAACAGACACTCATGACAAAACTCTAAGCCCTCATGAAGCAGTGGCATTATTTTTACATGATGCGGGTGAAATCATCTATTTCAAAGATGAAGATTTTGTGGTTGTGAACCCTCATTGGTTTTGTCACCAAGTGATGGGCCACTTGATCGAGCTTCGAAGACATGTGGAAAAATTGGAGTTGACAACAACTTTTCATGATGGTTTCATGATGATGGATCAAATTGAATCTCTTCTCAAGTCCTCTTTCAAAAATGCCACTCATTGGGTGGGAATCAATGAGGTCAAAATCTTTCAAAATCTTATACAATTGATGATCAAGATGGATCTTGCATACAAGGTCAACATGGTGGATCATCCAAGGGATCATGTTGCAAATTTACCTTCAAATGACAAGTTATTCATCCCTGCAACATTGAAGCTCGAAGATGTTGTAGCAAAATGTGAAAGACGTTTGCAATGGTCAATAGAATGTGATCAGCAAGACATTGGATGTGATCAACCAGACATTTACATTGGACGAAGGCTACAATGTCGAGATGAAGATGTCACAACCCTTACCCCGGGATTCTTTCCACGAGTTCAAGTGAGAAACCTTTCAAAGCATATTTACTCAATTGACATTGAACATTTAATATAATGTAGTTGCAACTTAATCATGATCTAGTAAAATAATCATTTTCAATTCTACAACCTTGTCTTTGCTTTGAAATCATATTTCACATTTAGATGCATCGTTAATTGGAATTTGGTATGCTTGTAGGTGGTGTTGAAACATCATTTTGCCGATTTGAAAATGGGAGCATTTTGTGAAAATGAGAAAAATCTCATGAAAATTTGTGTGAATGGCTTGGAGATTTTCATGGAGTTAAATGGCAATGAAATGCCTAGTCATGCTTTCATTGACATATTGGTGAAATCATCCAAGAGTGAAATCCAAACAATTCAAATTGTCCATGACCATGTGTTAAGCCGAATTGAACATTTGTGTAGTAGTCCCCAAGGTTGCCAAGGGGTTACCCTAATGAGAGGCATGTTGAGGCCAAAGGCTGTGAAAAAGTTGTTGTTATGCAAGAACAGAACAAAACAAGTGGCATTGGTTGAAGATTTGAAAATGGAGTTGTTGGCAACAAACCTTGATTTGGAACTTGTGCATCCATGGCCACAAGTAGATGTGCAAGGAGATGATCGTGATTTCCTTAACAAAAGTATGGGGGATAAAGTTACAACCCTTTTGGGTGAAGTGGCTACCCATGATGTGTTGGAGCGACACCTTCAAGGCCTCAAGGATGTGGAAATCGACATCAATAATTTACCAAATTCTAAACAAGAATCTGAACATACCCAAGGAGAAACCTCTGAAAGTGGTGATTTGCAATTGCAAAGATCCTTTCATCGAATGTCATTGCAAGAACCTACAAACTTGGAGCAACTCATTCGCAACATCATGAGGGCTGAACTTTGATCATCCGAAGAACGAATTGTTGCAAGAATATCAACAAAATTGGAGGAGGTGTTTAAAAAAACAAAGCAAGAAATCAAATGCATGGAAGAATGGTTGTATAACAAGTTATCAAAGAAGTTAGATGGGATGATAGAATTATGCTTTCAATTGCACCAACAGCAAGTACCATGCTATGCTTTCTTCACCATTAGAGAAACCAAATAGCAACGTCGACCTGTTGATAGGTTGATGGGGATTGGAGTAATTTATCTCCACTTCTTGTGTGAAGATATTGATGACATTCATGTTGTGGATGATCAAAAAGGTGATGAAATTAGGTATGTGGAGGATGAAAACAAGCACAAAATTGCCCATTTGGTCATTGTTGGCTTCAAAATTGTGTCAATCCTTTTGAAGGTGGGTGCCCATGTTCTAGGAGGAATGGGTAACTTGGTACCCAATTCACAGGGACTTGCATTGGCATACGATGCACAAGACATAACTGATTGCATCGAGGATCCAAGAATACATGGAGGACCAATTGTAGGGCAAAGCAGTACAAGCCATTTGCCTACTGCGAGAGATGCATTGGTTAAAGACCACAAGGTTGCTATGCAATGGCTTGTGGACTTCTTGAGAAGGAAAAACATATTTAAATTGTTTAGTTTGAGTAGAATGAGATATATTAAAATGGATAAAAGCCATGGAGATTTGTCAACCATTCGATGGGTGTGTTTGCACCATATGAAGGAAGGGTTAGAGAATGGCACACTAGAGGAATTCCCAGCATAATTTGCATAAAAGTTTGTTCCTTTTGAAATTTTTGTACAAATATTAAATTAGATTGAATTTAATTTTGTATGTATTGAAAAGACAATCAAACATTGTTATCAATTATGTATATAGTGTGATTCATATTAATTAGTTCATGGGTGTGCTCACAATTTTTCTTTTTTTTAAGGAGCCATATTGAATGGCCCATCATCAAAGTTTTTGGAACACTAGGCATTCCCCAATTGAAACATGTTTTTTCACCCATGTGCTCCCCTATGGCCCACATTTTCAATTTACATACATGAGAGTTGAACTTTGGGCAAAGCATATGGGATATATTTGAAGTGTTATTGGGAACATCTTGGGGAACATTTTGTGAATTTCATGGTAACCCCATGGGACCAAGGAATGTTTTTTTTTAATCCCTCCCCTGCCTCCCCCCCCCCAAAAGAGAAAAATTGGATGCCTCATGAATGCATGTTGAACCTTCTTATTAGTTACATGAAACCTTTATTTCCAAAATTATTTGTCACCCTTTTTGGCTTAAATTATGGTAGGGACAAAAATTATGGGACAATTTAATGTGTTGAACATATTAATATGTCAATCTTATCAGATTCATTGTAATATTAAAATCCTAAATGATTTCTAATGTGTGAATGAAAGAAAAATGATTATGAAAGCTTGGGTTCTAATTTTTTTAATATTATATTTAATATGTTAGGTGTTTTTGTACTATGGTGATCTTATATGGACATCATAATGGCAGTTTTTCTTATATTCCCTTAAATACAAAAAAATAAAATAAAATAAAATTCATTGAAATAATAAAGGGATTCATTTATTTAAAACTATCATAATCAACCCTCCAAAAATGAAAAAAAAAAATCAAAATAAGGGATAACCAATAAGTAATGGACTTTTGAATTTTTCCCACACTTTTCTCTCACACCTCTAAAATTCATGGATATGAACTTTTATTTTACAATGTGTTAATTTTATATGTTTGAAACTTTGGGATATTGGATGAATTATGTTCTAAAAACTAAAGATCCATTAAATAATGGAATGTGATTTAATTTATTATGTTATGGATTTTTAAAAATCCCATAAACTATAATTATTTTTAAAACATTTTTAAGCATTTAAAACTAATTATTTTCAAAAACATTCTTTTGTGATATTTTTTATATGTCTTATAACATCATGATTTGAAATTGGAAATGAAAAAAATGTTACTTTCAATATCATCTAAATATTCATATTTTAAGCCAGTTTTCAATTACACTAGAAAAGGGCTTTGAAAAGTGACGACAATCTATTGATTTTTTAACACTTTAATGTGTTTTCGCCCTATTATTTATTAGGATGACCATCAATGCATTGTGTTTTTTGTAAACCTTTGAACACCTCTATTAATGCATTTATGAATTTTATTATTATTAAATGGCAAGAATCAAACTACAAGCTCCTTATGGAATACATCTTATGGGGCCCAACTATTTTGTTAATGATATAGTTTATCAAATCCATGTATGAGTAGTTAAAAGTTGAATACTAGTAGGTGAAAGCACATTAAAGGTGAAGCAGTTTTGTTCAAAAAAGTGATGTATAACAAGTATTATAGTACACTATAAACTAAAATCTTTATGGCATACTTTGGTTATCCTAAACACAAATTAAAAAGTTTAAAATTAACACAACAACATTTTTTAATTCAAAGTGCACCATTGGAGGCATTGGAGTGAAATGGTGTTCAAAAGATGTTGATGTCCATCTTTAGACATGACACCAAAGGTATCTAGTCAATTTTGCATTGAATTAATTCAATTTCACATCTAAATAATATGGATTGTAATTTATATTCAATGTGTCCTATTATTATGTATGTATTTTTATTGTGGATATTTTGAACCATGTGGTTTTCAATTTGATTGTAAAATTCCTTTTCCTTTCACGTAAACATGCCATAATGTTAAAACTTATAAATAATTTCATCCTCACTTTTATATGATTTAAATTGGATTCATATTTTTTTTGTAGATTTGGATCTTTTTCCTAAATGTCTATACATTATTGAGAGACATGTTAAATTAATATATTATTATGTAGTAGACTCCATTATCCTTTTGTAGGAAGTTACATTATCACTAATGTTGTTGTCTTTACATTTGTTTTTTTTTATTACAAGCACTTGCATCTAGCTTGTCTAAAGATGCTTAGTATATGATGGTCTCATGTTTTTACAACAAAAAAACTCATATTTTAAAGTAGGTGTAAGGTGGCTTACCATAACATTGTAGCCATTTTTCCTTTTGATTTTAAATCGATTTTCCAATTCTATCACATTTATCATGGGACACATTATCATCTAAGGGGTGCAAGAAAAACTGCCATGTTATGAAAAAACTAGATTAGTTTGCTTACAATTACCTTTACACCTTTGGGAATATTTTTAAAAATAAGATTTGGGCCTGAGATTTTCACAATGTGTCTTCTTGATCAACATACAAAACATTAAATTTATTCATAAATATTTTTCAATGTCCAAGGCATGGATGTATTCCAATCTTTCAATAAACTTATCTTTTTGAACTTTCCATGCATTGATGTAAGTGTTTGCTTTTGCAAATATAAAAAACCTTAGATGAGAAGATAATTCCTTATAACCAAACATGTTTTTGTAAGGAGACTTCTATTTTTTGGGTGAGAAATGTTCGATAAACATATTGCTCATTTTATTGCAGACAACTGTTATTGTGCAAAAATACCCCACAACATTTGCCCAAGATTGCATATATGTTAGACTAGTTATTCCTTGCATGTGTGAATTTTCATTGCCATAGATAAATGTGCATGTATCCCTTTAAAAACTCAAAAAGGTGATTCCACAAAGTATTTATCCTTTTAAAGGTAGTTCCACAATATTTATTTGCATAATTTGCCATCATGACATTAATATAATTGCACATAAAATCCCTTATGTTGTTTATCACACACTAGACTAAATAAGAAATTTGTTGAGCATACACCCATTTAAGAGGTCCATGTATTGTCAATTCTAGACATATTGATATGTCTTGACCCAAAAAAAAAGGTTTTGTCCTAGTTTAAATAGTCAACTTAACTACCCTATCCTTTCAAATGAGCTTAAACAAATTCATTGAAATCAATTGTTTTAAATCATTGGTTACTATGTTTAAAAAATGATTTTGGTATTCATTGAATTACTTTAGAAAAATTCCAATCTACTTTAATGATATATTAAAAACATTTTTGTACAAATACAACACATAGGTCCATTCACAATTTTTTTTGTTGATCATGGCAATGTTTTGTTCTTATGACTGAATCTTGATCACCTTCTTTTCTCATCTTAGTCACTCATGTCATCATTATTTTTCATGTATTAGAGAATATAACCTTAGGTTCATTTGGTGTTCTTTTTTATCATTATTATCACCAATGGTTATCTAGTTCATTTTTCAAATGATAATTAGTTTGAATTATTAGGTTTCATTGTCCGCAAACTTCAAACTTGGGTTAGTGTTTACAAGTCAACGATATATAAGAAAAAAATGATTTTCCATTTTCATTCTTGGATCCTTGAAGCTTGTAGCCAACTTGTGTTCCCCTCTATTATTGCATGTATCATCAATTTCTGAATTGCAACTTTTAACAAAAGAAAATATGTAACCATAGTTTGATTTTTTTGGTTGAATATGTATGTAACCATTTTTATTTGAGAAAAAATATGAGTGAACATGTCGTTGTTAATTGCTTTCTTTTCAAACTCTATATAATAGTCATTATAGTTGTCACTTAAAAACCTTTGAAAAACATTACTTCATTGACTTGTAAATGCAATAACTTAGTTATGATGCTAAATTTTAAATTTATTAATGACATAACTTTATTTCAAAATTCAAGTTGTCTTTGTGAATTGATGTTCACTTTGAAAATATTTGTGAGGTAGAAGTTTTCATTAACTTTGGTAGGTGAAGTCCAATGTTCTTCAACTATATCATAAAATATGAATATCAACATGCATAATTAATGGATATGGATATAACCCTATCTAGAAGTTATGTGAAATCTAAAACTTAACACTATATGTAACTAGCAAATGCATTGCCACTAGTAACCTAATGTGTTTTCACATTTGTCTTGGATGTAGGTCCTTATGCAACTCCTTTTGTTAAAATTTTAGTATCTAAATTTGTATCCTATAATATTCATATTCAATCTTTAGGGTCCCAAGCTTTTTAAGGGATATGTAAAAGCACCTTCTTCATATACATGTTCTTAATGATTGGGGTGTTGGGCTAGATATGCATTTTGTTTACATGTATGGTTGAAAGGTATAAGACAATTTATCAATTCAAGCTTTCTTGTAATGGCACCATTTTTTTCCACATTGTCACATGATGATGAATGTCAATAAATATAGTGACAGCCTCTTTAATTACACCTTTAACATGTTTAAATCAATACCACATTTATGTATTTGTTCATTTTAGTGTAGGGTGCTTATAATTAACAATGTTTTTTGTTTCTTTGGTAAATGCTTTCATGTTCATTTGTGCATTTTGTCCTCAGGTGTATGGTGCTTGCAATTTGCAACCATCTATTTGACAAAATTGAATTGGTGAAACCAAGTGTGTTGTGTGTTCTAAAAACTAAAAATTTGAACTCAAAGTTGTGTGTTGTGTGTGTGTATGTTTCTATTGAATTCAAGCTCGAAGCTTTCAATTTTCTTCTTATTGCAATTCTGTTCATCACACCAAAGGCCATGAACTTCAAAGTTTTTTTGTAAATTAATTGTTGTAAATTGGTGGCATTGTGAGTTCTCATGGATCTAATATTGAAAGCCATAAAAGCATAATGTTTGCACATTTTGCTTTTAATTTTGTAATTTGCACCAATTGAACATGTTTTTTTTTTGCATTTTGCTATTGTCATTGTCACATGCAAATTTTTTGTTTTTCAAAGTATTGTCTTGAACTAGTCATGAAGAAAGACATGCTTAATTACTTGCCGGTTAGGTTAATTGTGCTTTATGTGATGGTCAAAGAATAGGGATGCCCATTGTAAAGAATGTGGATGTAATTAATTTTTCAATTGCACAAACACTTCTACAAACAATATGATGAAGCAAAACAAATATTTCTTGAAGATTTGTTGCAATATATTTACTATTAATTTGTGCAAGGGTTTTTTTTCACTAGTAAATTAAAAAATTTGGCTATGCAAGCTAGTTTTAGACTAATGCCTTCATGTTGTATTTCCATCAAATGTTCATAACTTGTGGAAGATCATGTGAACATCTTGTAATAGTCACTAAGTATATGAATTCAAACATGTCATATTAAATTTTTTTGCACTTATAACAATTCTTTTTACAAGTTTTGATTTATGGATGTTTAGAAGTGGTGTGGACATGACATTTGTCTTGGTATTCAACTATTTAAATGAAATCTGGATGTAGGTATGCATGCTATGGTTGGGTTGTTTAAGGTGAATCAAACAATTGACCTTCGCATGGCACTACAATTGTAATTTTTTCTTGAAAAATACAAATTGATTCCTCTTTTGATTGCTTTTGTATAAAGGTAAAGCCAATAACTTGACAACAAATAACAATAGCAAAATTTCATTCCATTCTTGATTGTGAACTTTTAGACATTCAAAAGCTTTGTGAAACTATTTGCTTTTGTCATGCGTTGTATAAAACATGCCAATATGTTATATGAATGATGACAAAGTTTTTATTGGTTTGAAACAAATAAATGTGAAAGATGTTCAAGTTGGTTTACAAAAGACAATTTATTTTTTTTAAAAATTAAAAAGGAGTTATTATTGGGAAAAAATGTTGACTTGGATAGTGGGCCATGGCTCAAAAGCTAAATGTGTTGACACCTATTAAAACAAGGTTTGTAAAAATCATTATGTTTTAAGATTTTTTTGAGTTAAAAAAACCCATCATCGTGTGTTATGGAAGGTATAAGATGGTGTTGTTACAATAAATAATTCATAAAGTCTAAATCTAAGCAATTAAAATACCTCCGAAGGTTTGCCACAAGTTATTGAGGTAAATTTTTCAATACATTAAATTTGAAAGCCTTGGGTGTGCTTTCTAACTCCACACATTAAAACACAAAATGTGTGTAGGAGCTTTGGGATGGGATTAAAACGATGGTTCAAAGTGAAATTAATTTACGCAAATTAAAAAAGAGGGTGGTTAGAACAAATTGGAGGCACAATGGTGCATGGGCAAGTCATGTGGGCAACCCACATTCACAAGACACACCATGTTGAGTTGGAATTGGGGAGGAATCATGATTCTCTTCCCTATAATATATTTTCTAGATGATGGCGAGGGTAACATTGTCATGGCAAAAATTGGATTGAGATTCCCAAGTGGGAGTCCTAAAATTGCCAAATTATGGGTTTTGGAATTTGGTAAACTCATGTACCATCTTCATATGAACTTTAAATTAAAAGACTTTAAATTCATAGTTGTAATTCTTGAAGAAAAAATTATAATAATGTATCAAGTTCTTTAATTGATGTTGGTTTGACCCTTCAAAATGTCAAAGAAATTGTCAGAGCCAATATGACAGTTTGATTTTCAACCTTTCAAATGACCATGCAAATGTTAATTTACTTGAATGGCTTAGGAATATTATCCAAACAATATTCTTTCTTTTGGTTGAAATCTAATGGGTATGTGAACAACTAACAACAACATGAAAATTACGAAACAAAAAGAAAATCTTGTAGTCCAAAACAAAAAAGGTCAAAGGCATACCAATGGACTTTCATAGAAATTAACTAAATGGTTTTGTGAATACATTGTGTGAGGAAATACTTGACCCTTTGAAAAACATTTATGTTTTGAATTTTTTTTGAAAGGGTTTCATCCAAATGCGCTAAATTAGGATTAACATGACAATAACATGTAAGATGACAATAACATGCATTTTTTGAATACTTTGTTGACTAATGTACATACAACAAAGGGTCTTTATGATGTATAATGAATGTAATGAAATGTCATTTTTTTGTCTATTTAACAAAATAACTTAAATTTTATATGCAATGGGGGCACCACCTTTCATTGTATTTGGTACAATGTGTGAAAACTTTAACCTTGGACTAATAACCAAGGTTAGGGCATGAAAGAAGATGTAGGCTAGGTGAGAATTTTGAAATTCAAGCACATTCCCACAAGTGTGAGAAAATGCAAAAAAATAGACCCAATCATTTTGAAGTGAAAAACATTTTGGGAGTTGTAATCTTAAGGGAGTCCCAAAATTTTGGAATAAAATTGCATGTTTTTAAGCTTGTATTTTCCATTTGGAAATTCAAAAAGCTTGAGTTATGGCCAAAACAAAGGTTTATTTGATTCCTAAACATTAAATCTTTAAAAAAATAGATTAAATGACTTCTAATTTGAACATGCAATATGACATTGAAAAGATTCCTTCACAAGTTGCAACTTTGCCCATCCATTGCCTAATGTCAAATTATCATTTCAATATAATATATGCCACAATAAGTAACACATATTGTACATTGTAATAAACAAATCCACAAAATTTAGGTCACACATGTGTCATGAGTTGTGGCCTATTGTGTGACAAAAACCACATTTTCTTGTAATGAGTGTTCCAATCATTTCTCAACTACTTTGGCACATCTAATTTCCATCTAAAGAGACGATTTCAACACGATTCAAATTTTTTAGAAAAATAAAAAAACCAATAATTTAATTATTGCAATCTACAAAGATTTTGAATGAAAAATCAAAAGAAGACCATGTTGTGATTTTTCCCTTTACATTAAGGAAAGTAAAAATAACTTAAAAATTTTCCAAGGCCACATGAATGTATCCAAAATAATTGGTGTTGCAAATGGAATCAACAACATGATAGATATAATATAAGCTTGGATATGGCTATTTGATGCAAATTGATGAAAATGTGTAGTTTCCTCATCCCATGCAAAGAAATGCCCACACTAGGGAAATTGGTGCTATTTAGACATGGATTCTAATTTGCCTAGATTAAACTCTAAGATAAAAGAAGAGATTTCAATTGTATAATTGAACAACATAGGCCCAACAAATATGCCCCAACTAGTCGTGTTTTCGCCATTGGAGAACAAATCCTCTTTTCATGACCACAAGGTGATTATCATGCCTAACGTTGTTTTTATCCTTTTAATATTAGGGTTGCCAATTGAATTGAATCGCTTGGACCTTTGTTTCATTCATGATTTTTTACATCTAAATCTTTTTAGGTATGTTCCCAAACTTAAACTACAAAATTTGTTGTTTAAAATTATTTTATTCCAGCTCTTTCAACATTCTTTCAAATGACTATGGTTGAAATGCATAATATCAAGAAAACAAATGATTGGTTGGGTCAGTCAGGCTTAATTTGTGAAGTATGCCCGAGTTCTGGAACGATGAAATGATGAAAATTGTAGATTATTAACTGACAATTGCCAATTGGAAGTTTTGATTTTGTGCAAGGAAACACCCTAAAGAATATGAGAGTTTGCACCTAGAAGCCATAAAGCGCTAATGACCCAAACAACACAAATATTCCCTTTGAGCCTCTAATAGGTAAAAAGTAGGGGAATTAGTGAATTAGAAGCCAAAGGACCTTTGGTTCACAAATACTAAACATTTCTAGGGAAACAAAACCCTTTTCAATGAAATACTTAAACTAGGCTAAAAATATGCCATATTGCACACAACATCTAGAAGAGAGAATTGTCCAAATCTCATCTTTCAAACACTCCAATCTAATTGCATGTGAAGACCTTATAGCCAAGAGGACAAGGTGGAAGAACTGGATGCAAAAATCTGATCTGATGCCAGAGAAGGCAGTTACAAAAAGTAAGTGATCTTCCACCATGGTAGTGCCTTCAATAAGATGAGGGGTCTGGGTAGGAGGGTTGCTCCTGCAGTCTGGTATTGCCCATTGTTGTTTTGGATCTTATTTTGTTGTCAAGACCTGGTCATCAGCCAACCATGGAAGTTTTGAAGGTTTACTGAATATCTCTGTATGTTTGATGTCCACAGTGTCTGGAAATTGAATCTTTTTCTCATGACTCAGTGGTGGTACTATATGGTACTCCAATCTTTACTAGATTGCAAACCTAGATCATGAATATAGACTTATTAGACTTTTGCCTGCATGGCTGATCTTCTTGGGTACACTGGCTAGATGCATGTATGTTTCTGAGAGCTGTGAACTGACCTGACCTGTTGTGGTGATATCACATTGCAATTCCATCTTGTTTGTTGCCCCTAATGTTAGTTCTGGAGTTGCTGGAACTGACACAATGGGTACTTCAAAGTGTTGTGAAGTGGAGTTTTCTCTGCAATCTCATAGATGTATTAATTTAACTTGTTAAACTTAGGTTTTATTTTCTGCAGGAAGAAGATTGTGACAGGGAGGAAGTTGATGACGAGAGCATGAGATCATAAGAGCAGAGCTGAGGCATTTGTAGTATAACTCTCTTTGCCGTTCACATAGATGGTTTCTTGTACAGGGATGGGTTAAAATGAAATGAAGCTTACTCTCACAAGTTTGTTGCAGCTTGAATGTGGGTATTAGTGGCCATTTTTATAAGCTAAGTCTCTTGTGTGCCAGTCAACAACATGACTGAGCCTTCAGGTTGGTTCAAGAAACATGATAGAAATTGGGTATGCAAATGGTTATAGAATGGCTTTGATGAAATTTTGGGTGTACTCTTATCTACACCAGCATCAGGGCCAATGAAGTCTGTAGGGTCTAGTCATGGCAGCTTGTCACTACAATTTTTGATGATGGTGCAACCCCTGTTGGGTCTTTGTACAACCTTTGAGTGTTTTGCATACTTGGGTTTCTTTCTTAGGATCCAGGGTCCAATTCATCCCATGTGTTGCAAGAAGGGAGCCCAAATTGTCAAATGGTTTGGCGAGTTGTACAACTATGATACCCGGAAACTCCTAAACCTAGACATGTTAGAAATTAGGTGTTTTTGTCTCAGAAAAGTTGGTGTTTGTGGAACAAGAAGTGGGAATGAAGAAGCAGGAAGGTAATTTGGGTCATTGTGCAGGGTGCAACAGATAGTGTATGAGAAGGCAGAAGCTGATGAAGTCAGTGGGGGAGTCATGGCAGCTTGTCAATGCTGCTCATGATGAAGGTGATGGTCTGACACTTTGTGAGCACATCTCATAGTTTATGACTGGACTCATTGTCATGTTACCTTCAAGGTGTTGTGGTGGAGATTTCTCTGCAATCTCATAGATCTGTACTTATGAATGAAGCTGAGAGTGCCCCGCCTGACCATTGAACTGTGTATTGCAGATAACCGCTCGAATGAAGACATGTTTGAGACTGCACCCACCAGCATGGCTTGATCAGGAGTGCAGAAGTGTTTGCATGCAGTCTTGGGTAGTAGCCAAGTAAGCCAAATACTACTTAGACCATGTTATGGAGGTTTGGAGTGCTGCTTGTGTGGGACTAGTGGGTTCATACAACTATGGTTCCTTTCTCTTATCCCTTGTTTGTTTTGTTTTAAGGGCTACATTGAGTTATCTGAGTACAAACATTGCAATTTGTTGGTGTTGCAGGGTGCCAACACAGGCACAATAAATTTTTTTATTAGGAATGTTGCACAAGCAATGGCTGGGCCTAAAACTCTGCAAGGTAAGAGGCTTCATGATTACTTGTGCTTGAAAGGTTCATGAAATACTTTTTGCTCTCTCACTGGGAGAAGGCTTCACTCTCGCAAGTCACATGTGCAGCTTTAGAGATGTAGTTGTTAGAATGTTTGGATTGCCATTCCATATGTCCAAGCATTGAAGAAGGTAGATATTCTGCAAACTACAAAAGCTCCCACTAGGAGCCCAAGTATGGCTTGGAGATAGAAAGCCCTAACAGGCAATGACAGAGATTTTGCAACTTGCCCAGAATTGTAGCTCAGAGCTAAAATTTCCTTAGTCTATGGAAAAATCCAGATGGATGTACCAAGTTTGGTTTGGTCCTGGTCATTATAATCTGCTGCCATTTTCAAACCAATATGCTGATAGGGGTCCAAGCAAAGTTTTGTATCACATTATCCTCCTGTTTTGGCTTGAAATATTATTAAGGCATTCTTTGATTACAACCATGATCCCTGATTTGCTTGATTGTGTTATACCTGCATTTTTGGTGGTGCAGAAACTGTAAACCTCATTGAGATAAACTCAAAACGCCAACCAAGCTTGAATTGCTAGAGACTGTATCGATGGGCCATGGATCCAGTATTGGAGGTAAAGTTGTTTGGTCATGCTAAAAGTGTCATGGATTCCAATGAACCCACTTAATAAGGTTAGTACCACAGACACTTGTGTTCTACTTTGCAAGCTCTGCAGTTGGTTGTTCAAGTGATGCCATTGCAAATTAGTTGTGATATCCTGCAATATTTGAGTAAATCACATGTTTCCATGTCAAGAGACAAACTTCAGTGAACAACTTCAGCACAACTGGGTATATCCCAAGTACTAACATTTTGACATTAACCAATGTCAAGTCACAGTTTCAGAGGCTCCTAAATTACACGTGTTCAATTAGCAAAAAAGACGTTTTTTTTGAGATCAGAAATGGTAAATGCACTATGTAGCAAAGCCAAAAAAGTTCTGTGGGTTTAAGGTTCAATTATTTTAAAGAAATTAAAATCAGGTTCTATTTTCTGTTTCAGTTTTGAAAATCAGATCTAGTTCCAGTTTGATTCTTACTAACCAAAATGAAAATCAACAATTCTTACTAATCGAAACCAGAACTAGTTGTTCTTTTGGTTGCAAATGGGACATCAAAAGGCTGAGAGAGAAGGATCGATGTGCCTCCTACAATAGAAACATGTCAGAATTTGGCTTGGAGGATTATTGATAGGAGTAGTAGTGGGAAAGGGCAAACATTTAACAGTAGCATTTGGAGTTGAACCTTTGAGGATACTGATGATGTAGGAGCTCTGCAAAATCCACACAGAGCTCTCAACACCCATTTGATGCCCTCCCTCCCTCCCTCCCTCCAACCCTTTGTTGAAACCACTTTTATGTGAGGGTTTTTTGCACTTGGCTATGGAGTCAGGGCTCTGTGGAGCACAAGCAAAGCACCTGACTCACACAAAACCCACCCTTGTTTTTTTGAGCTCGGCAATGATGTTGAGGCTTCACAAAATCTGCATGGAGTGCTTCCCACACCCATTTTCCCCTGATCCCCCAACTTTTTTGAAGCATCTGGCGATGGAGTTGAGACCCCAAACTAATAAGATTTCACTTTCAATGGTGCAAATTTTCCGTTCATTGCTCTCAACCAAATGAAGAAACACTTGGCCCTCCTGGGTGCAATATGTTGAGCCCTCTTGTTAAGGGAGAGAAAGAAAATTTATGCTTAAAATTGTTCATCACCATTTTTGGCCTTGGCTAATACCCCTTCGTAAGAGCATAAGTTAGGTAATTTCTATGCACACACATATATTCCAACCCAGTGCCCAAAAGAGCATTGAACTGTCTTTGGCACATGAGTGTCTAAATGGGGCCTGTATAAAAAATACAAAGCCTTCTATTAAAACAAGCTTCCAATATAGATTGACGTGCCCATTTAGGTAAAGACCCAGCCCAGTTTCACTCACCTCTACTCGTCTTTGGTGTCACAAGGTACAGTATGGTATGCTAGTTTATAAGCATGTGGAACTAGGTACTCATTATTTAAATCATTAAATGTTTTTGGAGGCCCATGCTTCCATTGGAGTTGTCCAGAATTGGGTCCCCACTTGGCCCCACCTCGTATGAGCCCTTATTCTAATAAAGTTTGGGGCCTCAAATTTTACCTTCCTACAATCAAGGAGGATGAGAAGAGAAGCAAAAGGAACCCTAAGATTATTATAGGTAGCTACATATAGGGGAAGGGTAGGCTTGATACAGACACCACTATTATTAAGTACATAGGTGTGTATAACCGTATGGACAAGTATGTTACTATAAACCCCCATATCCATATCCTTCTATGAAAACTTTTTTAAGCAATGAATATGCTATGTGGGTATCGAGGGGTGAATTCTAGAATCAATAAATACAGCCACATTGAACCAGCACCCACCAGCGCACCATGAAGGATGGATGGATGATAAGTGGTCAGGAAACAGTTTTCTGTTGAGTTCCAGTTCCCTAGCTAACCATGGTGGTTAGCTCAGTTGCTTTAAATTAAAATTTTTTTTTTTTTTACATGTATGTTCTAACAACCTACAAGCAGGTTATTAGTAGGTAGGTTGTAAAAACAGATCTTACCTATGTATAAACCATCTACTTAACTAGTAGTTACTTATTTCCTACCTATCTAGCTATATACAACAACCTATTTCTTACATAATTGGTTACCAAGGTGAAAGCAAATATTAACTCAGTTGAGATTCATCCATAACTGAGTAATAATGGGCATCTTAGTGGATGGTATGATGGTGGGTGCTGGTTCACTCTGGCCCTAGAATACCACAATCAGACATGCACACTGTGTCAAGACTGATGATCAGGATCACAAGACCTTGTCTTAGTTTAAGTCAAAATCAGACACACTATAGAGCCTTGGAACTTGGGAAGCAGCAATTATAATCATCGCCCAGTCAAGACAAAAGGGCTTAGCTTCCATGGGTGTGGCTCATCACAACCAGACATCTATGCATATTAGCTTGACAAAAAAAAGGTTTAACTATGCTTAGTTAGCTTTGATACCATAACCCATTTTTCCAAATTGGAACTAGTATGTAGTTTTTAGAAGGTGGAAAATAATATTAAGATAGAGGTTGAAATAAATTTTGAAGCATGGAATAGTAGAAAGAACAAAAAGGAAAAAAAAAGAAGCAATGTCTTAAGAGCATATTCTTAATTACCCACTAGTTGTATCAATTGCCATACTGAGTACTAATTAGTGCTATATAATGATGATGATGATGATGAGTATATATTTAGTGCTATATGGATCATTGAAAACTTTCCTTCCATCAGTCCTATTGTGGGTGTGTTAAACTTAGAGGGCTTCTTGCCATTATAACTAATTAATTTATGGAAATGCTGACATGCTTATATAATTGGGAAAGACTTAGACAACTCAACGGCTTGAGTGACCCAGCACCCACCAGTGCACCATCCAAAAAATCCCAACCCCAGGATAGGGTTTTGGGTTCATAGTTTTTTCTTCTCACAACATCTTAACCTTTAACTGTCAGTTTTTTTTTTTCTTCACCCACCCTTCTCTACCTACACCTTACCTCCTGCTTTTCCCTTCCTTCCTATTTCCTCTCCCTTTTCTCCTCATAATTTCCTCTTCTTTCTTTGGGATCTATTCATTCTTTTTTCTTTGGTTTTTCTGGTTCTTTCTTTGTTTCTTCTTTCTATTTTCTGTTTTGTGTAGCTTTGTTTAAGGTTTTCGTGAATTTTTTGTTTTTTAATTTTTTATCTTGTGTCTTTATTTGAGGATTTTTGTGGTCTTTTTATTCTTTTTTTGGTTTTTTTTTCTTCCTTTTTTTTTGTCTTTGTGTGTGTGTTTTGAGTTGTGTGGAGCTATGGAAGAGGAGGACAGGAGCAACACAAAAAAAAAGAAGGAAAGAGCCAAGAGGAAGAGCAACATGAGGAGCAACTAGAAGAGGTGAGTTTCTTGTAGTCCAGCCTTTGTAAACCAACAATGATAGTAAAGGTTTGTTGCCCTCGTCATGAGCTCTCAATTGCAGTAAAGGTTTGCTACCTTCACTAAGATTTTCTTATTTTTGTTTTTTACTTTTTTACTTTTATTTATTTCTCTCTGTCTTTTTTTCTTTTTTATTTTGCTTTCAGTTTTTTTTTTCCTGTTTTTTTCCA
>Ga0209611_10006372_pt1 | contig 19378 bp, 15 predicted proteins | sample S1TSphgellanicum_3_FD_187693 | JGI IMG/M metagenome (GOLD analysis project Ga0209611, IMG submission 187693) | Host-associated microbial communities from peat moss isolated from Minnesota, USA - S1T2_Fc - Sphagnum magellanicum MG (SPAdes) (version 2) | ecosystem: Host-associated > Plants > Peat... | reverse complement strand
AAACTCCTAAATATAAAGAAAGCCCAATGATAGGCCCATTGGTAAATTCTCAGGTGTTTTTGGGTACTTAATTGAAAATAAGTACAAACTTGAACACCTCAAATCTACTAGTGTTTAGTGACAAATGATCACTTTAAAACATGTGGAAAATAGTTAAGCAAATAACCTACCATTTTCTCTCAAGGAAAATAAGTAAATAACAATAAAACAACTCTTTAGAATCTCGAAAGCTGGCAATCAAAACAACAAGTGGGAAAGACAACTTTAACACACTTTGCAAAACAAAAACTTGAGCAAAAACAAAACTCACTTCATGCAAAAAACTTCAAAGTGCAAAAATACATTACAATCATATCCAAAACAAAGATAAAAAAAAGACCCCTCGAGCTCTCCAAAGAAAAAACTTCTAGTCTATAAAAAAAATGGTGGGGATCCTAAAAAAAATGAATATCACTAAAAATCCTCAACTCCAAGTTATTTGACTTTATTTTACATCTAGAATTTGGAACAAAAGTCAGAGGCAACAACTAATTTTTCAGTTATATTAATAAACAACTTCTCAAAATCAATAGTAGCCTAAAATTGATAGTAACCTAAAATTGGTAGTAAAATTGGTTCTAACCTAAAATCGGTAGTAACATAAAATTGGTAGAAATGTAAAATTGGTAAAAACATAAAATCGATTTATATCTCAAAATTGGTAAAGTTTAATTTTTGGTACCACATTATAATTCCTCAAAACTGGCCTAGAAAAATTTCTAGCTTTAACATTATCCTCCCTTCTATTTTGGATCACATCCTCACGATCAAGTAGTACTATCTTACACTTCTACAAAAAACTATCTATTATACCAAAGGAGCAACTCCAGTTCCATCCCCCAACTAAGGGTTTTCAGTACCCTCCTTAGTTTCTACAATAGTAGATAGGGTCAAGGGATGGATAATTTTGATGGTAGCCTCAGTAGTGTTAGGTGCAACTTGAATGCTTTCGGTTGCCACTTTTACAACAATGGAATCCACCTCCATCATGGTTCCAATTCCTTCCTTTGCTCTTCCCATACTGACTATCCCAAATTTGGTTATGGATGTCATCCTAGCTAGAGAGGGGGCAACAAAAAGAGGTAAAACAAAATCAAGGAAAGCTTGGGCATAGGCAACTAACCAAAGCTTCAATAGTTCCTCGTCTTTTTGGTAACTGGAGAAGGCCTTGTTTATAATTTTGGTAATCTATGCCTTGTAGAATTCCCATTGCTCAACTTGATTCTTCTTGACCTTCTATTGACAAATGAAGAACTTTGCCTTGTTTATGGTTTTGATCCCTTCTAATTCGGCCATCCAGTGGAAAAAACAATATGCCTCCTCAACCTTCTAGGTGAGCTACCAAATTTGATGTTATAGGTCCTCCAATTGTTCATTACTGATGGGAGCATGGCAGGACAACTCCTAGATATTAAATTGCAAACACTCAATGGTTTTGGTAGACTCCCTCAAATTATCTACATGGGAGCACAATCTCACATTTAAGTTAGCATTTTCCTTCTCAAGATGTTTAGCTCATTTCATTGCAATTATGAGCTTGCATGCATCCATTGTAGCAATGAACTCTAACGATTTTTGGTTGGTCTCCACTTTTTGGTACTCCACTTCCAACTTCGTTATTTTGGCCTATAAATGATCTAGATTAGCATGGATGATGGTCAATTGATCTTGGAGGGTAGGGAATTGAGTTTGATACTCTTTGTTTTCAACCAAAGACTTGTCCAATCCTGCAAAGTTGGACTTTGCCGACTCTAGTGTCTGGATCGTCAAAACATTTAGCCGAGCTTACATTTGAACTTGGTGCAATTTGTTCTTCAAATGCATGACCTTGGCCTTTGTGTTCAAAGCATCCTTGAATGTAGTCTCCTTTTTAGTCTTAACTGCCTTAAAAGCATGCCACAATGTCCCTATCACCTACACATACATACTGGAAACATGGAGGTGGTCTTCCAAACCTTGTAGAAAAGATTGCCAAGGAAAATATTCCTTTTCCAATTAAGGTCTAATTCCAACCAAACTAGGGGTGTGAAAGAGGTGTATAAAAAAGGAGGCCTTTATATCTCTAGGAAGGGACCTTGCCTAGGTCCCACTGAAATTGAAATCTAGAGGAGTGTCCACTTCCAATATACCATCAACAAGAATACCTTCACCCTACAACCTATCATGCATCCTTTGGGACAAAAACTAGGTATGAAAGGGTATGGTACTAGAAAATGTGAGGGTAGGCCTCATAGGTGAAGTTTTCGATGGAACATCTGGACTTGGACTCCTTGTCATGTCTTGCCTTTTCGGGCTTGGTTCGTTAAATTGGGATTATTCCCCAAATGTTCGTTTTCTAGGTGAAGGGGCTAACAATTGTTGTTGTACATGTCCCACATATAGACTACCCATTGCTCGCAACATGTCTTTTTTCGATACATAACCAAAAAATGGTCATTGGCTCAACTGACCAACTTTTCATTGTGTTTGGGGAGGACTATCGAAGCCAATTAACGCAACATGAAGAGATGGTGTCAACCCTTTGTGCTTCATGTTAGGATCAAGTTTTATTGAAGAGTTATCCTCCTTTTCATCTTCATCTTTGGATTCCAATAGTTGGAAAATTGGGTCGATTAGAAACCAATGTCGGAAGATGATATCGACAACTTGGGCTTCACCGAATTTTGTCTCCTTCGTAGGGTCTTCTTTTTTCGATTTGAGTATTACAATCCTGCAACCTAGAATGTAAGTTCCTGAAGACAACTTGAACCCAATTTACCAATTTTTGAAATTTAGTAAGGGCCACCATAAGCATGAACTTTTTACTAACATACGTTCTTCGCGTCCCCTTGAGCCAAATCACTTAAATCAATGTTGGAAGTCAAACAACATACTTCCCTTTCAACTAGGAAATTTTCCATCCTTCTTTCTCCACGAATGCATTAAGGGGAGCCATTTGAAAGTAGAGGTTTGTTGCTTTTGTAGAGCACATTGTGGGTGGCTTGGAGATTCTAGTTTGTGGCAAACCCAACATTTCCACAACATGATTTTTGGCAATGATTACCAAAATTCTTTACAACATAGATTTTATAGCATCTATGTTCAACCAGACTATGGATTGTAAAAACTCCTTGACTAGATGCCCAATGGGTGTCAACTTGAGGGTCATCAAACCAAAAAGCCCTATTGTACATGCCCATGTTACATCCCTCCTAACTACCCAGCATTGGAATTTGTCCATCTAGAAAACATTAGCCTACCTCCATGAGAAAAACTCACTATCTTTCGCTTTCTCTCATTTTTCGATTCTATTTCCATTTTGATTGCCTCCTCTTCCTCTATTTAATCTACAAAACCTTTCTGCCTCTCTTTCCTTAGTTGTGAAAGCCTTTCTACCTCTTCCTTGCTCATTTCTCTCATTTTGGCAAAAACTAACTCTCTAATGGATTTACTGATTTTCTGCATTTTAGGAATGACTTGAGAGGAATGAGAGAAAAGAAAATACAAAGGGTGAAATGGGAGAGAAGGTCCCACATTTATACTCAGTGGGCCAATTGAATTATTTCCAAAAAAATCATGTTGTTTGTGAAACGCAATATTGGTTTTCGAATGCCAATTTGGGTGACACATTGTACTTTTTTGTTGGATTCTAAAAATGCATTGATGTCAAAATGTGACATTAGTTTGATGATGCTCTTTCCACATTCTTTTTTATTGGATATCGTTTCAACAAACAGACAAAAAATGCCAATGGATGCCAAAAAACATGTCTTATTTTCATCCATTGATTCCCCATTGACTGGTTTTGTAACATAGGAATGCTATTGGATATTCCAGATCCGAAATGTGACTTGTATTTCTTGACTCACATAATCACCTTGAGTCAAGAATTTTGGTTGTTCACTCCGAATCTCAAATTCTAGTTGGCAAAAAAAATTATGTTTTGGACCTTATGGTACAAATTTTGATTCCAATTGGGTTTTCCACATTTTCGATTTGAGTTGTGTGTTTCAAATTCCAGTTGCAACTACCAAATCTTGGTTTTTGGTTCCAAGTTGTGACTTTTAGATTTTGGTTCCATCCACTGATAATGAAAATTTTGTACCTATATTTTCAAGGGTTACAATGTTGAACCCTATTTCGGTATTGGTTGTATCCCTCCCCCTTTCGACTATTGATTCCAATCCTTTGGAAATAATTGTGTCTTGGAATTGGTAGGACTTCAGTTTGTTAATATTGACTAAAATGGGGTTAGGATCAAATTTATTTACAATTTGGTAGATGTGGATTAATTTTTTCCAGAACTACTCCACACTTATTGAAACAACATATTTGCATTACAACATTCACACATTCCCAATTTATGCATTGATTTTAAACACACTTGTGTCTACAATCCATTAAAACACCATATTCATGGTTATTTATAATAACCAGAATCTAGACTTCAGAATACAATGTAAGAAACCATAAACAAAATTACAATTCATTTCGTGATATTTTGATATTATAGATAATTCACATAATAATCTAAATATGGAAAACATTGCAGAAACATTTATTTCCCTGGTTTACTAAAAACTTCAATCAAAACACAGTAAAAAATTTCACGTTCTATTGAAATGTAATCAAATAGCAAGATTAAATATGAGGTATTCTAAACCAAAATTTATAGTTTTCTGCTACAAAATCTTTACATCTACCTCTTTACTCCAAAATTGTGTGTTTAAAAATGAAATTCATTTCCCTAGAACTCCCACCTTTGGGCAATCCCCAAGTCACCATCAACATGATTCAAAACCAAACAATAATTCAAAATTTAAACATCCAATGTCCAATGATCAATCCCTATATGTAATGCCTTTTACATCCAAAAATAATGTAATATGCCTACTCCCTTAACATTGCCCCGTTTGTACTTTAAATTCCATCCCCAAAATCCTTATGAAATGACAAAAAATGAAATGAAATCAATGCGCAAACTTCTAGGCTTTTGGTTGCTTAGTTCTAATTTCTGTAATCTCAACTTATATAATAACCAGTGGTTTTGTACCTACCTTTGAATCTACAGTTTTGACTTCCTCCTCCACTAACTTATTTTGCAGTTTTACTTCCAAGGGTTGCATTTGTGATTGCTCTACTTCTATTGTTAAAGTGGTTTCCATCTATTCTTATTCTTGAGTTATCTATGGTTTTTTCTCTTCTTGGACCCCTCCCCTGAATACTTATGGTTCTTCAATTTGCACTTCCTCCTCTTGAGTTGTCCTACTAGACCCTACTTCATTCTCCTCATCTTGGTTTGATGTCTCTATACTTGTTGGACTTCCACAGACAAAATTTGAAAACATTCCTTGATATATTTTCAATTTGTAACTAAAGCTCCTCTCATTGGCTCTATGTTGGGCCAAATTTTTCTCTACAACTTCCCACCATTCTTTAGACTTTGCATCAAAATCTTTCATTTTATTCTTTGTTCTCATTAAAGTGTAATACTTCAACATCTATTCATAACCCTCCAACCTTTTCTTCACACTAGCTAAGTTTCAACTCTTCCTTTCTTCATTTGTAGTCTTAAACTATGCCTGTAGTTGTTATAGATTCTTATGATGTTCCTTGACGCACTCCCAACCTCCTCAATAGACTCAAATGTGAATTTAAGATGAAAACAATAGAAGAGTAGGAAGTTGGGGCACGCTCCCTGGCTTGCAGCATTTTGAGGGTAGAAAGGCGTGCTGGAGCTCCGAGATGGGACTAAGAAGATTGACAAGCACTTCAATCACTCACACGGACCTGCACAAACTAAACAACAAGTTGGTTAATGTATAGTTGGAGCATTTTTGGTGCTAGGATGAGCCACGGGCAAACTCGAATTCACAAGATTCGCCACGGGCAAACTCGAATTCACAAGACTCACCAGGGCCCAGACTTGGGGGAAGCCACCACCTTCACCCTTATAGTATACTTTGTGCCTCTCCACGAGGCCCACATCTAAATGGCATTTTGTCCCGGGACTCCCAAATGGACGAAATTCCCAAAGTTGGGACTCCCTCAACTTTGGGGCCCCATAACATTGCGTTCAGACCTCCAATTGAGATGAGGTTTAAAGCAAAGTTGTAGCCCTCGTCAAGAGCTTTCCAATGGTATGTTGCACTCCACCTACACACAAGGAAATTGGATCAATTCCTGACTTTTAGTGGTCCGGAGTCAAACTGTCAATTTGACTCCCGGTCTTACTTTTGGCCATAACTTGTGTTTCAAATGTCCAAATGGGTCATGTGACCCCATTTTAGACATCTATGTTCCAATGATATAAATAACTCTTTAATCCAATGAGTTTTGACCCCTACATTTGCCTTCTGAAGATTCGGGAATCCATTGGGACTTCAACTCCCAAAATAAGAGTTCACTTGGGAGTGTGAAGGTTCATTCCCTCACACTCTTTTGCATTCCCGGGAACATGAAATGTGACCCTTGGGATTCCCTCTTGACCTGCAGCCTTGCAAGCCCTTGCCTTGGTTACGAGCCCAAGGCTAGGGTTGTGACATTTTTTATTTGCCTCCACCAACTTCTTTATTTCTACCTTTGTTGTTTTGTTTTTGAATTTTTAAAAATTAAACAAAGAAACACTCCTTAGATTAATTAAATATAAGATTTTTCAATACATTTTCCTTTTCATTTTTCTCCTTAATCAATGTTTCCACCTAACTACTCAAAGCCTATTATTGTTTATAATGGAACAATGTTTTTACCCATTTTTTCTTTGTAACTTCCTAGGCTTTAGTTGTCTTCCTTACTTCCTTTAATTCTTTAGCTTTTGATTTCATCAACCTTATCTTAGCTTTGAACTTCTCATTTTCATCCTTCAGTTTTTGTATGAACATTTTGATCTTTTGTTCATTCTCTATCTTATTTTTTCCTCAAGATTTCTATATTATACTTTAATTCCCTCTGGAAGTCCCTCTCTTTGTCCAATTCCATTTACAACACTGCCTTCTCTTTCTCTTTTGTGGCTAATTTGTTCTTCAAACCACTCACCTCCAAATTCAAATTCCCCATATTTAAACTCACAATAGCCATGGTCTGAAACAATTTAGTTATTTTATCAATGTCGCAACCCTAGCTTTGGGTTCGCAACCAAGGCAAAGGGGTTACAAGGTTGCGGGCCAAAAGAAAGCCTGAAGTCAAGGCAAAGAGGTCGCAAGGGTGCGGGCCAAGAAGAAGCCCGAGAGTCACATCACATACTCCCGGGAGTGTAAGAAAGTCAATGCAATTCCCACTTTGGGAGATGGAGTCCCAATGGACTCCTAAAACTTCAAAGAGTGATTTTAGGGGTCAAAACTCAATGGCTTGTGGCGTTTTTTATATCATTGGAAAGCTCTTGGAACTTAGATTTCTAAAATGGGCTCTCATTGCTCATTTGGACATCTAAAACACAAGTTATTGCCAAAAGAAAGGCCGGGAGTCAAATTGCCAATTTGACTCCCGACCAGAAAAAGTCGGGAATTAACCCGATTTAGTTGGCTACAAAGGGTGTGCAACAAACCATTAAAAAGTTATCAATGAGAGCTACAACTTTGCTTCAAACCGGATCTCGATCCGACGTCTAGTTGCAAAGTTATGGGGCTCCAAAGTTGCGGGAGTCCCAACTGGCGCGATTTTGGGACTCCCATTCAGGAGTCCTGGGAGAAAAAAACCATTTGAATGTGGGCTCCGTGGCCAGCCACATAGTATACTATAAGGGGGAAGGTGATGGCTTCCCCCAAGTCCGAGCCATGGTGAATCTAGTGTGTCCATGTTGCCCGTGGCTCGTCCTAGCACCAAAAGTGCTCTAACTATGCACTAACCACTTTGTGTGGGTTGTGTGCAAGCCCGTGTGAGTGAGTGAAGCTTGTCAACTTTTCTTAGTCCCATCTTGGAGCTCCAACACGCCCCTTTACCCCTCAAAGTGTTGTGAGCTAAGGAGCGTGCCCCGACTCCTCCTTCTTCCGCTATCTTCTACTTGGATTCACATTTGAGTCTTTCAAGGAGTTGGGAATGCGTCAATCAACTTGCATTATTTTTGCAACTACCTCTTCCACAAATTTTGGTGTACTTATTTGTGTCATAGGATTTTTGGATCCTTTTCCGGAAGATCCCAACTCCTGTACTAATCGACTCCCCAGCCCAAACTCAAATGGATGTCCTTTTGTAGATCCTAATTTACTAGTTGGTACTTGCAGTTCTAGTGGTCTGGATACTGCTAAAGGAGGTTGTGTTTTGATCCTTTCCATCTATAATCCATTAGCCTATAGACCTCCTTGTGTCTATTGTTGTTATTGTTGTTACTATTGCTATTGCAAATGTTGTGGACGTCCATGGCTATCCATCTAGTCTTCATAAATGTCCCCATCCATCGGTGGATGTTTTTCAACCTTTGGAAACCTTATATCATGGTACCACCGATCTAGCTACCTTCTTCCCCTTCCTTGCTCTCATTAATGTGATGGCACTCTTATTGCTAAAATAAGTTACTTTCTCTTTATGATAAATCATAGATATGATTGCAGGGTATTTCATAGAATATGGCAAACCCAAACTCTTTGCATTCCACTAATCTTTTGCAAAATTTGTGGGTGCAATTCTACAACCCTGTAAAGCTTATAATGTTAATGTCTTACTAGCTTGCCCTTTCAGATCTTCTACATACCCTTCTACACAAACTCCAAAGACACTACAATCAACTTCTTATTGCTAAAATAAGTCACTTTCTCTCTTTGATGAATCATAGGTATGATTGTTATGTATTTCATAGAATATGGCAAACCCAAACTCTTTGCATTCCACTAATCTCTTGCAAAATTTATGGGTGCAATTCTACAACCCTATAAAGCTTGTGATGTTACTATCTTACGAACTTGCCCTTTCGGATCTTCTACATACCCTTCTAAACAAACTCCAAAGACATCTACAATCAACTATTTGCTAATCACATACACTTTGTTTTGATAACCAAAATAGATATATGTGCCTTTGATGATAAAAATGTTCTGAAATTCCAGCATGACATTTAGAATCGGTGCTTCCTAGTTGATAAAAAACAAAGTGACAAGCCGTCTTATCAACCCATTCTTCCTCTTCATTGATGTCTTTCCAATTTTCCATCCTCTCAACATGTTTATCATAATTTTACTTCATTTATATCCACATAAATATGTCAAGATCCGGAATGTGAATACCTTTGTCCATAAGTGTTGTTTTATCCATGATGGTTACTCATCTCCTCGCCTTTGTAGCCCCTAGTGCAGTCATGTCAATCTCCATCACACTTGGTTGCACTTTTGTTTGTGGCTACATTCCCACCTCAAATACATCTTCATCTTCTACGTCCTTTTACGCTACCTATTCTTCCACATATCACTACTCCACACCTTTGTTTTCATTTGATTCTTCAATGTACACCGGATCCATTGGTGTAGCTCCTAGTCTTTCTTATTCATTTGAACTCCAACCTCTTTTGGGTCTTCCAAAAACTCTACTGCAAATGTTCCTAATCTATATATATCTTGAATTATTGAATGTGCAAATTGAATTCTTTCATGGTACTATTTTCCTTCCTCACATTCTGAAGATGATGATGAATGCAGCAGTGACTTCATTGCTAATAGCTAAATGTTTAGCACCCTAGCACTTTTTGTTCTTTTCAACTCTTTTTTTGCTTCCTCCTCATGTCTCCATTTGTGTTCACTTCCATGTGCTTCCTTTTCCTATGTTACTTTTTGCAATTTTTCAATTGCACTCTCTGCACTCATGCTTTTTTGAACCCCAGAACTTTAAAAAAACACACAACTTCTTGTAGCAAATGAAAAAAACTTTTGATGGTTACATTATTTATTTTTGTCCTTAAGCTTCCTGCTTGTCCCATTCATTTTTTTGCTTACCCACCATCTTTTAATTAACACCTCATCCTTGAAATTATGATGGCCTATCACTACCACTTTTTGTGTCCTTTATACAACCATGTGGAAGCATGTCACCTCATCATTGTGAATGAACACCTCATATCTCATCCATAGTTTTCCTAAATTAGTTATACAAACTCTACGTCATTCTCCTTATACCCCTTCTATTAATTGTGCCAATACATTTGTTAAGTGTACTAATACTTCTATTGATCATGTCAATAAATCTACCGACTATGCCCACACATTTGATGATTGTGTGAATACATCTATTGAATTAGCCAACACCATCCATACACCAACTTCATATTTCTATATCATAGATTCCTCATTCTATACTTCATGGTCCATCTTATTAAAAAACACCAATTCCTTGCTTCTATAGTTTGCGTCTAATGATTTTTTCATCATCTAAAGCTCTTATGTCAATATTGATTTGACCTCAAGATCTTCCATCCATTCTTCTTCTTCTTCATTGCTTCGCATTTATGCTTTCTATGTTACATAGTTTTCATCTTCCACGTCTATATGAGAATCCTTCTCTTGAAGTCCTCCTAAATTCTATTCCTAGTATATTGGTAGTTGTTATTCTCATTTCTAAACTTTAGATTCCATATATTTGTATGGTTTGAACTTATTCACATTGACCAACATAGGATTAGTCTCAAACTTCTCAATTGTCACCAATAACACAATGTAATTTGGCAACACATATTATATTTTGTATGGTCCAAACCATTTCTTAGTAAACTTCCGTAGTTGTGACTTATTTCCCTTTGGAAACCATAGAACATAATCACCAAAACTGAACTGATTTTTTGGATTCCTTTGTTGATTCCATAATGTTTTATTCCACTATTGAATACCACTAGTTTCTACAGCTTACATCCTAGCCTCTTGCAACTTTTCTAATTTTGAAACCCTGTTAGTTAAAACCCTCACTGAAATACTATCTCTTTGATTGCCACCAACAATTAACACTATGTACTCTATGGGCATCAATGGATGTAATCCATACACTAATTGATATGGTGTATACCTTGTTGTAACTTTGTATGTAGTTCTGTATGTTCATCCCAATCTATTCTATTTTCACTAACTAACTTGATCAAGAGTGTTCCAAGTACCTTATTAGTAGATTCAGCTTGCCCATTCCCTTGAGGATAATAGGTTGTAAAACTCACATGTTTCAATAGAAAGTGATATGTCAAATACTTAATAACATCATTAATGAAATGAACTCCCTGACCTATGACTATAATCAAACGACATCCAAACCTAGTTAATATGAAGTCATACAAATTTTTTATTGTTACTACTACAATATTAGTTTTCAATGCTCTTGCTTCCACCCACTTGGTAACATAATATGTGGCTACAAGAATGTATTTATTTCTTGTATATTTACTTGTTAGCTTAATTGGCCCTACAAAATTAAGTCCGCATTTCATAAATGGTTCATTTGGAAGACTTGTGACCAGCTTTGCAAGATTTTGAATTACTAATCCTCTTATTCTTTGGCATGCATCACAAGATTTGCAATAATCATTCACATTTTTTTATAAAATTGGCCACCAATATTTAACATCTTCCTCTACATGATTTCAGTTGCAAAATGACCTCATGATGGTCCTTCATGTAGTTCTTTCATCACCATTTGTGTTTCTGTAGTTGTGAAACATCTTCGCAATCTATTGTCTTGGCCAATTTTGTATAATTCACCATTCTTCAATGTAAAAGGTTCTACTTTCTTAACTAGTTTCTATTTTTGTTATACAAATAATGTTCCTTCAATTTGGCATGTTTTAAGAAATTCTTTTACATCATTCAACCATTCAGGCTTTGTATAAAACAGACTTGCATTTGTGGTTTAATTAAACACACTTGTGGGTTTTGTAATATCTTATAATCTTAACAATGCATCTGTAACTACATGAGTTCTATCTAACTTATATACTATTGTAAAGTCATATTCTAAAAACAATAACAACCATTCAGCTATTTTCCCTGAAACCTATGGTTTATTGACCAAATAGACGAATGCCATATGATCCACATAAAAGACAAACTTATTGCCCAACAAATAATGTTTGAACTTGTGCAAAGCAAAAACCATTACTAAAGCCTTTCTTTTTATTGTGCTATAATTTTGTTTTCTTCTGTTCAAAAGCCTAGAAGCATACATTATTAATTGATCACTCTTCCTTGTTACATTCTAAGATAACATAACCCCCACAACTAACAAGGATGCATTTGTATGAACATGAAACTCCACTTGCCAATTTGGTGATATCAATATTAATGCTTCAGTATACTTTTATTTTATCAATTCCCAAGCCTTTTAACATTCCTTTGTTTTAAAAAAAGTCTTTGTCTTTTTGGTCAATTTAGTGATAGGAGCCATAATAGCAACAAATTTTTTGATAAAACATTTGTAAAATTGTGCCATCCCAATGAATACTTGAATCTACTATGGATTCTTAGGTGGTGGTATGTTTACTATTTCTTATATTTTCTTTGGATCTAGTAGTTTCCCTTTTTTGCAAATAATAAAACCCAAGATCATCCCTGAAAATATCATGAATGCATGTTTGTTTAGATTTAGACTAATGCCATATTCTTTACACTTTTGAAAACATAATTTGAGCCTCTACAAATGATATAGTATTTTCCAACTTAATTTTGTGTTGTGCTAACTTTGGTGGAATCCTTTTCAGATCTTTGTATGTCCATGTAAAAACATCATTGAACTCCTTCCACAATTATTCCACTTTGAACACTTTGTTTATTTCTAACTATGCATTGATCTTCATTAGTTGTGGTTCTACATCAGTTCCCAAGTTGAACTTCATCGATTATTGATCTTTAGTTAACATCCATCCAACTATCTACAATCCTATGTTTTTTTTTTTTAGAGTTTTGTCCATTGCAACACTCTCTAGTTGATGATTATAGTACGTTTCATGATACACTTTATCCTCTAGAGTTATTTTTAGTTCATATTTATTACCAATTGTCTTATGTTCTATGATCTATAACCCTAATTTTAACTCTGAATTTCTAATCCTCACACTAATATCCATAATCTCCACATCTATGGTTTTCATAGATTGAATCATTTTAGGTAAATTAATTGTTCTTGTTAATAACAACTCTAGCTTTGTAGCAAAGATGATATTTTCTTCTTCATTTGTGATACCATTTTGATAATCAACACACATTAACACTTTTGGTATTTTTACTTCACCTCCCAAATGTTTAGTGACTATAATTGCTCTGATTGTCCCATTCCCTTGTATGGTAATAGTGTTACTCCCCCAATTGTGCCACTTTAACATCCCTCAACCATGGTCTCCCCAACATGGAATAATTAGAATCTACCACATTGTTCTGAAATATAGTAAATGTAGTTATGTAAAGAATACCGTGAATGTATATCTTCAGATCTATAATTAAACCCACTAGTTTTGTGATTGTTTGATTTGCCATCCTCATATTATAAGGTGCAAGTTTAAGCTTTGGAAGCCCCAACCTCAATCTCAATTGCTATGTGATGATATTAACTCTAAAACTTCCATCCAACAACACATCCTCTTTAGTTTTCTTCTTAATCTATATTTGGATAATTGCCATGTGATTATCTATTGCTACAACAGTTGTCCCTACCTTTGGTATTGAAGAACTAACTTGTTTATCTATGGTTGCTTTGCTCAAATTGTGAATTTGCTTTGGTTTTAGCTTTTGCCAAAGATACCTTTTTAACTCAAGAGTTATTTTAAGCAATTATCCCAAGTTTAAGATATAATTTGTTTCTACCATCTACTTATCAATGTCTAGAAAAATTTCTTTTATCATAATCAATTTTTCTTATGAATTCACCACCTCTTGAAATTTTGTGCTTCTACAAGAGTAGTATTTGGCATACTTGGCCAAGTTGTGTTCCATCCTTCCATGGATGTGGATGGCCCTTTTGTCTAGGTTTGTGTTTTTTGAATTGTCTCCACCATTGACTTTTTCAATTGTTCTTCTTTCTCCTGGTCAACAACACTCTTTGCTTTCCTTGGCTCTTTATCCTTAAACACCTATTCTTCAATTGCCTTATTTCTTGTTGTAACATTAACATCCACCACATTCACATTTGTAATGACTATTTGTATCTCAACAACAAGTTGAACTTTTGATACTATCACAAATTTCCCATGAAACATCCTCTACATTTCAATAAACTTCGGACAATTTGTCATTTTATGTCCATTTGTCATTTTTTCTAGTTCTAACTTCTACCAAAGATACTTTTTTAACTCAAGAGCTATTTTAAACAATTGTCCCAAGTTTAAAATATAAGTTGTTTCTAGCATCTGCTTACTAATGTCTAGAAAAACTTCTTCTATCGTAATCAAATTTTCTTATTTCTCTTGAATTTTTCGTGCTTCTACAAGAGTAATATTTGGCATACTCAACCTAGTTGTGTTCCATCCTTCCATGGATGTGGATGGCCCTTTTGTCTAGGTTTGTGTTTTTTGAATATGTTGAATTATCTCCACCATTGATTTTTCCAACCATTCTTTTTTCTCCTAATCAGCAGCACTTTGTGCTTTCCTTGGCTCTTTATCCTTAAACACCTATTCTTCAATTGCCTTATTTCTTGTTGTAACACTAACATCCACCACATTCACATTTGTAGTGACTATTTATATTTGAGCAACAAGTTGAACTTTTGATACTATCACAAATTTTCCATGAAACATCCTTTACATTTCAATAAACTTTGGACGGTCCGTCATTTTATGTCCATTCAAATCACATATGTGGCATGCATATATGAAAATGTCTTCTATGGTTTTTTATTTTGTTGTGCTACCTATGTGATATGCACCTTCTTTCTACATGTCTTCACATTGTGATTATTCATTTCACAATTTGTGCAATACTTGTCAGTCTTCCTTGTATTACTCTATGTTTTTAGTGGTGTTACTTGTTTGATGATTTGTGGTACTAAAAATGCATTCCTTGCTTCAACAATAATCATTTCTTCTTCACACAACATTATCGCCTCCTTATGTTGTTGTAGTGTTGACCATGTTGACCATTTCATCCCTATAATCGCAATTATGAAGTATAATCACAACCCCGCCCTAAACACAATAATCAAAAATTTGTTTGTGGTTAGTACTTGTAAACCATGAGCCAACTTTTGAATCCACTCATAGTAAACTTCCACCCTTTTAGTCTCTTCCAAATTCATGTTCTTTAGCTCCATGTATATTTATTCATCATTTTGAATCTTCCGATGACATTTACAAAATGGCTATGTAAACTCAAAAAAAAATATAGTTAGGAAATCTTGACATGTAGTTATGGCATTAGTTTGAAGCTATATCTTTTAGCGTATAGCTAAAGGGTAGTTTTGACCTTGGGTGGTACCACTAAGAATGTCACACCTTGATTTTCTTGGACCCATCAAACTTTGAAAAATCGTAGAAAACATTTAAATGAACATTTTCATAATTTTTTTGGAATATATTTATTAAGTTCCACAGATTTTGAAATCTCAATAATATCAATAATATTGTGTATTTTGATGTTCCTAATCATTGCATTTGGAAAAAGTTTCAAGAATGTAGCGCCTATTTTTTTCCTTGAACTTTTTGGTCAATAACAAAAATTTGGAACATGATTTATGCATTTTTTAATGAATTTTTTTCCTAAGGTAATTTGAAAGTCATTTCATTTTAAGGTTTTTATTTGGCAATTAATTGATTAAACATGATTTAATTATGAATTTTCAAAATTAAGGCTGTCGATTTTTTAAGGGGCCATTTTAATTAGGAATATAATTTTTTTCAAAATTTCAATTTCTTAAATCCCCAAATAAACTTCAAGCCATATATTAAAGCATTTAATTGATAAATGTGAAATAATAATAATTTATAATTATGAAAGCATTTAACGAAAAGGGCCCAAAAAATGATTTGGTTGTTTTTAGTTCTTTAATCATTCCTTGAGGTGGTTCCTAGTGGTACCACCCATGGATGAATTCGCCTTAAATGCATTGATGATATATTCTTTAGAAGTTTTTGCATTTGCTTTCACTGCAAAATTAAACACCCTAACATGAACATCTATGTTAACATTTTTTTTGAAGTTAAGGTATTTAAAAGCTACCATGTTTGGCCACACAAAATGGTCATTTTTGTGATTAGAAAATCCTATAGTTATAATAGATGGTTCTTGATATCCTCTTAGATTTTCAACATCTATATTTATATACCTTCCAACAGCTATTGAGCTCATTAATGGTCAATTTGTAGTCCTATTTATATGAGTGGTCATTATCGGATTAATAAACACCATTTGGGGTGTCCCAACAACTCCAATGGTTACCGCTAGTAGTCCTAAACTCCTATTCATATTCCTTTCCATCGAGACCCCGCCCAATCCACAACCCAAGTTTGTTATCGATCCAATTAGTACTCCACCTCTAACAAAATTTGTGTTGGGTGCAACAATAGTTTCCACTCTTCTGGTTGGTATTATAACATTAAATGGTTGAAGACCCTTTAGTCCAACAAGTAGTCTCTGGATTTCCACAACTGCCACTTTTGATATTGTTAGTGAAGTTGAATTGGTTCGAGTTTAACAATGCCTCATTTTATGATTACCCATTGGTACATCTTCTGTGGTGCAAAATGTGAATGTGAATGTGAATACACCTCTAATACTCTACTCCTAAATTGAATGGATGGACAAATCTGTTAATTTTGTGGTCCCAATTGACCTCCCAACTCCATGCCTCTCAATCTATTCTGGACTACATGAATTCTTAGTTCTTGTTCTTGTGATTGATCCATTAATGTTTTTGCCACATTTTATAATTCCACATGTCTAGTTATACTTGCTCTAATGTGAAAAGGTACAAAGGAAAATCCATGATTACGTGTCCTTCATAAAATGTTTTTGAAAGTGATCTGGTTACCTCAAAATCCATAGATTCATGATCTTTGGTTTTGGCTATATATTTTGTTTGATCCAACTATGGATTTCCTTGATGTGCATATGACTGTGGTACTTCATCCAACACATTCACCTATGCCTTTGCATATTCAAATGATCTTAGGTAATTTTCTTTATTTTCCTCAAGCACATCAATATTGGTGTTTTCTTCCATCACTTAATCTTCCATTAATTCATAATAATTTGGAAATGCAAACTAATACACAAACCTGGATTGTATACGTCTTGTATTATCCTTTCCTGTGCTAATCACTGATTTTGGACTTGAAATTTTTTGTAGTTGATTAGGTACTACAAAATTCCTTGTTTTATTTTGATCTTTACAACTTTGAACCATAGATTTTAGTTAAGAAGTATATTGCATCCATTATATCACAACCCTAGCCTTGGGCTCACGACCGAAACAAAAGCATGGAAAGGTGTAGGCCGAAAGTGCAACTCAAGAGTCACATTCACACTCCCTGAAGTGCAAGAGAATGTGAGGGAATGAGCCCACACACTCCCAAATGGGCTCCCACTTTGGGAGTTAAAGTCTTGATGGACTTCCAAATCTTTAAAGAGTGATTTCAAAGGTCAAAATTCATTAGATTGAAATGTTCCTTATACCATTAAAAAGCTTTTGAGACTTAAATGTCTAAAATGGGCTCACATGATTCATTTGAGTATTTACAACACAAATTATGGCCAAAAGGAGGGCTAAAAATCAAAGTGTCAATTTGATTCATAACCACTAAAAGTCAAAAATCGCCCTAAATTACATGCGTGTAGGTGGCATGTAACATATCATTGGAAAGTTCTCGACAAGGGCTACAACTTTGCTTTAGATTTCACCTTAATCGAAGGTCTGCACAATAATTTATGGGTTATAAAGTGGTAGGAATCCCAAGTCAGGAATTTCAGGAATTTCGAAACTCTTGACTTGGGAGTCTTGGGAAAAATGACATTTGGTGTAGCCCCCGTGGCTAGTCATAGAGAATAATATAAGGGATAAGGTGGTGGCTTCCCCCAAGTCCAGGCCGTGGTGAGTTTTGTGAATTCATGTATGCCTATGCCCGTCCATGCACCAAAAGTGCTCCAACTATGCACTAACAAACTTGTTGTTTGGTTTGTGTGAATACATATGAATAATTAACCTGCTTGTCATTCATCCTAGTCCCCATTTCAAAGCTCCAACACAACCCTCTTACCCCTGAAATGCTGCAAGTTAGGGAATGTACTTCAACTCTTTCTTTCATTGTCTTCACTTTCAGACTCACATTTGAGTCTTTCAAGGGGTTTGGGGATGCGTCACACTCATTTAGGTGAGTATTTGATTGCATTTCTTTTTGTGGAGATCATTGTTTGTAATTGTGCTTTCTTTGAAAGCCACTAATCCAGACTTCACACCTTACCACCTATTGTGGTAAAAACAACCTATGTATTGTAGGTCTTTCTTCTGTTTTTAGAACTTGTCCATCCAACATCATATTCCGATATGGGGTTTTTCTAATTCCCACATACTCCTTTCCATTTTCATGATTTTTGTTTCTCTTTGAAGCCCTTGACAATTTGCCTCCAAATGCAATTGTCGTTGTAAACTTTGAGTCACCGTTCGATTCATCTTGTTTCATAATCCTTCTTGTTCAGAGTTTGTAGATCGTTCTATAGTCCTTACGACATCAATTTCTTAAACCTCTGCTACTTTCCAACATACCCCTTATAAATCTAAATTGAAAACTTAACCACTCTTTTAAACACCTTCATCTATAGTATAAACAATGAAAAATGTATAAAACCTTATTTTCCCTATAACAAAAATAGAAAAAATTCCCCAAAAGATGGTCGCCAAATGGTAAATGTGGATTAAATTCCTCCATAACTACTCCATACTTATTGAAACAACAAATTTTCACTACAATATTAACACATTCCCAATTTATGCATTGATTTTAAACACACCTATGTTTACAGTTCATTAAAACTAAATTCATGGTTATTTTTGGTAACCAAAATTTGTATTTCATAATAAAATGTAAGAAACCATAAACAAAATTACAATTCATTCATGATATTTTGATACTATAGACAATTCACATAATAATCTGAATATGAAAATCACTATAAAAGTCTTTACTTCTTTAGTTTATTGAAACTTTCAATCAAAATCCAGCAAAAATTCCATGTTCTATTGAAATGTAATCAAACAACAAGATTAAATATGTGGTATTCCTAACCAAAATTTATAGTTTTCTACTACAAAGTCTTTACATCTACTTCTTTATTCCAAAACTATGTATTTAAAAATGAAATTCACTTCCCCAAAACTCCCACCTTTGGGCAATCCCCAAGTCACCATCAACATGATTCAAAACTAAACAAGAATTCAAAATTTAAACCTCCAATGTCCAATGATCAATCCCTATCCATAA
>Ga0209611_10006371_pt1 | contig 19379 bp, 14 predicted proteins | sample S1TSphgellanicum_3_FD_187693 | JGI IMG/M metagenome (GOLD analysis project Ga0209611, IMG submission 187693) | Host-associated microbial communities from peat moss isolated from Minnesota, USA - S1T2_Fc - Sphagnum magellanicum MG (SPAdes) (version 2) | ecosystem: Host-associated > Plants > Peat... | reverse complement strand
CATTTTACTAAGCTTCTGGGTGCTGTCGAAGGATCGCCAAAGCAGCCAAAGCACTACCATGTTGCGCAATGAGTGCACGGATGTGATGACTCTCAAATTTCTGGTCGTGTTCTTTTTCTTCTGTCATGGGGGACTCCTTGTCCCCTTGTTGTTGCTATTCTTCACCTCAGTATTGACCATACAAACTTGGAATACCTTGTAATTGATAACACATGTAGCAACTTAGCTTCTTCTTTCACACATCATCTGCACCATTAGCACCAACAACAGTAGCCACAAGAGCAATATCTTGCATTTAAGAAGCTTTATCAAATGTAATCTGTAGGTCTAGGGGGCATGGAGGTTAGTGAAAGCAGCAGAATCACAAACAACCATCCTTTGGAACAATCCACTCAACTGGAACATGCTGGTGGGACAACCTTAAGTAACTTTCTTTCATCTCTCGATGGGTTCGGGTTGGATGCTGCAAACTCAATGTTGGCACTTTTCTAGTCAAGCAATGAGTTGGAAGGAATTCTAAGTTGTGGAGTGTCCAAGAGTGCTCATGAGATCTTAAAGGCCACCAGTGATTTGGTGCACACACCAAGCTTACACCCTTAACCAGGGCTCCAAAAAATCAAAGAACTAGGTCAAAGAACATACCCTAAACCACCAATTCTTTTCATGTGAACTATCATCCTTTGGAAATTTTCAAGAACCCAAATTTAGAGGTTCTTTTGAAAATATTAGAAGAACTTAAACTGGAGGTTCTAATATTCTAAAATTTTCAAAAAAATTGGCACTAAAGGTTCTTTGATTTCTAAACTTTTAAAAGAACCCATAACCAAAGGTTTTTTTATCAAAATCAAAGAACTGCCCAACAGATCCCAACAGTTATTAGGGTAGTTCTTAAGCATCAAAGGCATAGTTCTCAAAAATCAAAGAACCGGTCCTAATATATAACTATGGTTCTCCTTAAAATTTGGGTAATTTAATCAGATGATTGCTTATATAACCACTGGTTTTCCACTGGTTCTTTCAGAAAAACCCCACTAGTTCTTTGAGGTTTTTGAAATAACTAGAACCGATGGTTATTTGATTCTGATTCTTTTCCTCCCCACAAACTAGAATTGACAGTCCTTTGTTAATTCAAACAACTACACAACGTTGTTTTGGACTTCATGTCATAGATACATAAGCCACTGTACTCAAAATTATGCACAACCCCAACCCCTTCCCCCCCTCCCCGGGCTCTGGGTGCAGCTAAAACTGTGCATGTGAAGTAGTCAACCTTTCCTATGATTCACTTCACAAGTGCGGGCAAGGCCTGCAAGATTTGGAATGCGGTCAATGAGTGATGCCACCACAATGAGCTCCTGTCACCCACCTTGTGTATGTCCCAGCTCCTTCAACCTTGATTTTTTGCTTACAAGCAACAATTCCTCCTCCGCATCAATTGCTACAAAGATCAATAGAAAGGTATCAAACATGATCCCAGTCCTTTCATAGCCATTTAACTCATTTCTCATGTTTAAACCAAGGTTCGGTAGTTATTACCAACTCCACCAAACCCCCATTGGGTATCAGGGTAATTTTTAGGGACAATGACCACAGTTCTTAAAAAATCAAATACCTGGTTCCAATATATAACCACAATTATCACAAAGTAAAATACCCAGTTCTGATATCAAACCATGATTATCAATTTTTAGGGTTTAGGGTTCTAGGTTAAGGGTTTTAGGTTTTGGAAATTGGACAACAAAATGTACCTAAGGAAAAACTTCCAAAAGTTGTAGTGTCATGCTGTAATGTGTCAGCATCCTCATCTTCTACAACCAGACGTGAAACATTATACTCATGATATCGTAAATAATTAATCTTATTCTGGAAGTCCTAAGTACCTCCCTAGGATGTCATCATCAGCAACATTGGCATTTCTATAGACAAAGAAGGTGTTGAAAGCAACAGGTGGTGGTCCAGGTCGGGAATTGTTGGAATATGACCATGGTTTTCAAAAATTTTATCATTGTGAAATGCAAGTAGCTTAACATTGAAAGTGACTGCATCTTTAGCCATTGCCTCCCTTAAACCTTCTTTTGCTTCATGTAAAACACATAGCAAGAGAGGCACAAAAAAAATGATTTTCATAGAAAAGGTTTGACCAAGCCATAAAAGAATATGGCACCATCGACAGAACATCAGATCACAATAAAATAATAATGCTAAACACAATTGAAAACCCAATATGGGTTTAGGGTTTATGTCTCTTTTTCATTTTCTCTTTCTCTATTTCTTATGTGGGTTGGCTCACATTGAGGAAAAGTGCTATTTGGTCCCACAATTACAATTGGTGCACATTCAAAAGCCAGATCATCCATCATCTGTATCACATGAAAGCCACCCAAAATTAGACCCACACACACATCACAACAATGCTTTAAATTCCAACAAAGAATTAAAGAAAGGGAGAGACAATCACACATTTGCCCTTAGAGGTTCAGAAAACAACATTTCTGCAAGGCTTCTTTTTTTTGGTGTATTTGTTACCCTGCTTGTTAGCTAGATTACTTGTTTTCTTTTGCTTCAAATTCACCATGTTAGGATCAGTCTCCCCCTTGTTTACACAAAACACTCCTCGTGGTGTGACCATAGAAAGTGGGTAAAACTTATCCAAATATCTCTCCACTGACAACTTCATCTTGGCTCACATCAAAAGGAAAATATTGTTCTTTGGGAAGTAATGTAAGTACCGCACACTCTCACCACAAATAAAGTTCATAAGAAGCTTTGACTTTTGCATTGGGCAGGATTCAGACTTGCACTAAAAAGCTGACAGTGTTTTTGTGTTATTGATTAATTTATCTTGTTCCTTGGATTTATCCAAAGTCTATGGTTTCAAGTGGTATATATATATAAAATAGAAACTTGTAGTATGATGATATTAAATAGACCATGACGGGACGAATGGATGACGGGACAAATGGATGAAATGATGCTTCATGTCACGACGTACTTTAATATATGTAATGCAGAGAAAATGTACCAAAAATACCAAAAATGGCTTTGAAAACATTTGATTTGTTAAGTTTAATAAATTGTCACACAAATCAAAGCAATGACATGTGAATTGTTGTAATTGATCTATCATCATCATTCTCTTCATTTTATTCCAAAGTTGCAATCTACTCTCTCATATTGTGATCCTTTACACACACACACACACACACACACATTGTGCATCTAAATACTATACTTTTATGATTACATGTAATGTGGCCAAAACTACAATACCCACATGTGAATCATAAAATATACATTATTTTTTTGGCCAATCCTATAATACTTGCATGGACATTTCCATTTTTATACTTCAATGACATATATTGAATCTAATGAAAGAAGAAGAAGAAAAAAAAAAGGCTAAAAAATGATTTGAAAATGGGGGTATTGTGTTGTCTTAAATATTTCCCGTTGCCAATTTAAGTTTTTAATATTATATGATCATATTGGGTGAAAGCACATTAAGCCCCCCCAAAATTGTAATCACATGTATAATTTTTTTGTAATCATTTTTTTGGGTAACATATGGACATCACACCTTGAATTAATTTTATTTTTTAAATTTTTATTTGATTAGATTTATATTTAAGTTATTCAAGTATTTAAAAATATCCAAAAAAATTTGCAAATTTTGAATGTATGGAATATATTTGTGACAAAATAATACTTGTCACAAAGTTCGAAAATTTACATATATATTTTAAAAATTAGGGTTGTGGATGAAATTTTCGGGTAATTTTTTCTGGTGAATGATATACATCAATTGAATATATGTCCATTTAGAAGTTAAAATTTTTTTTATTGAAAATCCATTCAAAAAAAAAAATTTTGTTGCATTTTTGGAACAATAAATGCACATTAACCTTTTTTTTTTGAAAAAATCCACTGCTTTAAGAAAGTGGATGAAAATTTATTTGTTATTGTATTTATTTATTATTTCCTTTTTTTTGGTAATGTGTCATGAATCACAAACATGAAACTTTGTAGTTGTTGATAAAATATTTGTTTTATGCACATTGATTTTATCCAATCCTCTTCTTTTAATGATTAGATCAAGTTTAACTTTGATTCAACATGAACTTTGAGTTCCAAATTGTTATCATGCATATTCTAAATTATTTTCTTGTGTTTAGGATTTACAAAAGATGCTATCAAAATTTTTAGCTTACTATGTATTATCATATTTGTTATACATCATTTTTTGGAACAAAAATGGTTCACCTTTATTGTGCTTTCACCCTATTACACTGATTTAAACAATTTCCTATATATGATTTAAGTTATAAAAAACATGAAGATATTACATTTTGCTATCCCCTCTTCATTTAACCCCTTCATAGGTTATGGTTGATAATTTTGTAATGTACCCCAAATGTAGGTATTACAATATAACTTTTGTGCAATACTCGCATTTGGGGTTCACTTCATATTATCATGGGGTTGTTAAAAGCATTGGAGCATTAAGGTATTAAAACATCAAAATCCAATTAAGTAGAGGACATCAAGATTTTTGCAATTTTTTTCATGTTGGTAATTTTAGTAGGTTTAAGGGTAATAGGTAGATAGTTAAATGGTAGTGTTTGGCAATCCTTAAGGTTTTAAAGACTTGTTGGGTCTGGGTTTAGTAGAGTCAACAAGACACACCCTAGTTTTTAAATTTATTATTATTATTATTATTTTCAAGAGACCCAAAGATGTCAAAAGTTTGAGAAAAATATTTTCACTCAAGTTTCAAAATGTTAGGTTTTGCACATTTTAGACCCACCAATAATCAAAGGTGGTTTTCACATATTGGTTTTCAAAAACAAAATTATTTCATATCTATATCTACTTTGATTGGCTATGAGGAAAAAAATTGCATAAAGAAACAAGTCATAAATGTGAAATTATTGGCACTATGGTAGAAAAAGGTGCCACACAAATTATTTTGATTTATCAAACATGCCTTGATACTTTATTGAAAAAATAAAATAAAATCCATTACTCAAAATATTCAATAGGCCTTGTTGGGACATTTAGCACATTTGTTCATGCAATTTTAGAATGTTCAACATAAGGAATTAATTTTCCATTTTGGACTTCAATTGGAAGGGGGACATTGGTGGATTGATTATTGACCCAAACGGGATGATTATTGCAAGGACCACCATCCTTAAGTAATATACATTGCATTGAGTGTTTCAATGACTCAAAAACTACCACATCTCGAAGGAAACACCCACACATCTCATTCACTACTTCCTCCCACAACTTGAGTGCCGAGGGTGTATGATGTCCAATTGTATTATGAAAGTTTAACGTCTACTTTAATAACATTGACATTATATTCCTAACTATTCAATGTGTTAAAGTATTGGGCAAAATTAAAAACCCCAAATTTGGTAATTTTTAATATCCTAAGGTATCAATTTTTATTAAAAGAAAAAGAAAAAGTTTCAAATGGATGGCTTTCACTAGACTTGGAATTGGTAAATGAGTTTCAAACAAGGTATGAACCTGAGTAATACCTGAAGATATTCAACTTAAAACCCAAGCCAATTTTCAACCATTTTTTGATACATACCCAACACTGGTAAATAGATGATCCCCTATAGGTAGGCCCACATTAATGAGTAGTAGGCATATGAAAGTAATAGGTTGGTGGTACTTAGTAAGTAATTAATAATAAGTAGGTAGCCATATAGATTAAACAAAAAGGGCAAAAACCTAGTAACAATATTTTTAGATAAATATAATTAGGTACATCGTTTCTTTTACTGACGAATTTTCGCCAAATCCCTACCTGAAAAATATGATTTCTTCCTACAGGAAAGATTTTCAAAGAAAAAAATGGCCCAAATTCGTCGGATTTCACAAAAAAGATTCTACCAATCACCAGATTTTTTACTATTAGTTCCAATAGGTAGCCAAAAATATAAAAAGATTTTGATTTTTTCCTACTTCCATATTAGTACATATGGCCACATTTGGCTAAATCACATTCGAGAGGATAGCCACTTCGGCTACATCGCAAAATTGGAAAAAGAAACCCTGGTTAGGTAGGAGCTTTAAATAAACGAACTTAACTAACCAAGGGTAGTTAGGGACAAGTATAGAATGAAAGAAATGGCCTCATTTCCTGGATAAAATGACCAACTGGTGCATTGGTGGGTGCTGGTTCACGGTGGCCCCATTAATGCACCGTCCATTTGAAACATGTTATGACTCAGTTGTGAATGAAAGCATGAATGAGTTAACCGTGGTAACTTACCTTCCTATGTCCACCTCACACTCCTTAGATAGTTCTCTATGTAAGTGGATAATTGTCATAGTTAAGTACATAGGTAATGTAAGTGATTTTAATGTATTTAGCTAAGTAGCTAAGGCATTTGGTGGCTATTAAGTAGGTAGATACATGTAGATGGTTAGTTCGGGTGTTGGATGGTTATCGACAAGAGTCCAAGCGTAGCTCATTCATCTCAACATGTTCTCAAATTCTTAAACATTCAAATATTTGGGCAGTCACTTTTCATTTAGTAGCACTTCTCCAAATTCACCTCCACTTTGAGCTCCCATTTGAACTTGAATTTGTTCAGTCTGGGTTGTGGCAATTGTGAGACCAAAAACCCTAGAAATGAAGACTTTTACTTTGGGGGTTCAGTTTTACTTATAAAAACCTACCTTGATGATATACCATGTGGTTATCAGTTTGGGTGTTGAGTTGGGTGTGCCAAAATCAACTCCAATGCATACATAACAAGTGGGTATTATTACAAAACTGAAAATTTTGATAATTGGGGTATTGATTGAACAAGCAAATGATAATAATAACCCAGTCTCTCAAGCTTTTTCAAAATCTGATTATTTGATAACCTGTGTGGGACAGAAAAAATAATTTCACTGCCCAACTGGTTATGAAAAAAAGAAAGGGCAATCGGTCAACCATGGTTAGCTGTTAGTATGTAGCTAAACATTGTGGTTAGCTATGGAACATGAGGACAACCCAAAAAAGTATTTTAAGTCCGAAGAGAGAGAGAGGAAGAAAAACCCTGTATATAAAAATCAAGGATGGGAACTCACCCATCAAAAGTACAAGGCAAATGAGAGCACGAGTAGACACAACCTAAAGAAAAAATGAAAGCAAACAATCAATAAAAAATAAGGATAAATAGAATCCATGGCTATGAAATGACGATCAATGATAACAAAGAAGACCTAAGACAAGAAAAGTCTGCCACAAGTTGACTAATGATGGAAGTGCACTAGCTATGATGTGTGGAAAAGATGAGGAACCTCGACCAAGTGCAGCAGCCCGCTGAAAAATCACTATGGACCTTAGTACTTCCTAAGTTGCATGCATGCATCAATATATGTTGCCTATGTGCACACATGTTTTGTTGTTGACAATGGGGAGAAGCAAGCTGCATGCTGCTAGTGTTTCTCAGCAGAGTGGATCAGGTTTGGTAGAATGGAACAATGTATCCAAAACACAAGGTGGAAAATGAAAAGCAAGCAAACAAACAAACAAAAGCCTTTTGCAATGATTTTAGCTGCACCACAAATTAATTTTTGAAAGCTTTGCCTTCATTCTTTGTAGGACATGCCTGAAAAGGAGGTGAAACCTTTCAGCTGAAGATATAGATGGACACTCCCCCACCACCTTCTTAAGTAGAAGAATATTGTGAATCTGCATGGCATTATTTCAAGAAAAAGAGAGGGGCAGAAAAGGGGGACTTTTAAAAAGTTATTAAAAAATTAGCGATTACAAAAAAATTCCTAATTTTTCCCCAACTCTCACTAGAAAAAATAATCCAAAGTTTTTCCCAATTGTAATGTCCAAAAACTGAAAATAATTGTCATGAAAAACACATGCAAGGATGACCAAATAAGAGGAAGAAAATGTGGGGAAGGACATGATCTAGACTTAATTTATTATGTTCAAAATTAAGTTCAATGATCTAAAGCAAAATTAGAATTCATCCTTCAGCTACCTACAACATATCAACTAAGCAAATTAAGGAAAGTGAAATTATCCTTTCCAAGTGATGAATGTCCAATTTTTGATAATCGCAATAAAGATAGAAATTGGGCCGTATAGCATTGGATCCAACTTTTGGAAGTTTTACCTTATGAGAACCCGTTTCACATTAGGTGAACCAGTTTTTTTGGTGAAAGCATTTAGACTGTTTAGATTGGAATGGATTTTTTTGGTGTTCAGAGTGTGGACACGGTAAGTAGATGTATACAACATCTTATTAATTGGCAGGGCAAGCGTGTTTGTGATGCCTAGTTTCTTCCACATGGATTCACATGGTCTCTAGACACAAGAATAAGTAAATCAACTCTTTTGTAACTGATCAAAATCACATGGATTCAACTCAGATCTCAAATTTCTGACTTACCTTCCTCAACTCCACTTCTTGTCAGAACAACCTCCTTCCCATCTCCTAACTTGAAAACTCACGGGCTCCTCTTGTGTTTTCATTCTTTCTAGCAAATTGCAAGGTACAACAACAACAACAACAACAATAGTGTATTATTTGTTTGTATGAGAGCTCCTTGGCCCACAAGCAACTGGACAATAACTTGACTTCCATTTAAATCAAACAACATTGTCATATTGCATGCTCCTGAGGAGGAGGAGGAGGAGTCATTGAGTGACCGATGGATGGACCGCCTGGACCTTGCTTGATTCACCACCCTTTTGGATGTCGGTCTTATTAGCAACAAAAAATCTCAAATTCCCATAAGAGCTTGTCAGACTGGACATGCCAGTGTAGGGCTATTCTCCCTTTCAAAAACAAAAAAAGAGAAAGAACTGGCAGGTAAGGGTTGGGTATATGGACACTTGATCAAATGGGTACTATAGAACTGGTTCCGGTAGGCCCCATTCTACCTTGGAATGTGATGAGCTCATAGGGCAAGCTCTCATTCCATTAGGTGGTAGCAGTTCTGCCAGGGAATGTTACACAACTAACTGGTTTTTTAGCTTATGTTTCTTGGAAGTTGCAAGATGGTGACACTGGAGATATCATTTTTTTAATTAAAAAATAAAAATAATTAGATTTTAATTAATTAATAATTAATTAATTAATATTTTTGTGTAGCCAATTCAAAATCTTAGAAGCTTTGCAATTATGAACTAATGGTGCAATTATCAAATGTACTCAAGTTCAAATAAAACTTCCCCCATCAATGTGCAATACCATAAACATATGAAGGGGTTAAATGTGCATGGTGAATAATGCACTATCTACCAAAGGCTTGACATATTAGCATTAGGGTTTTTTTTTTCTTTGGGCCCCATCATGCTAATTATTCTCACAGTTTCTTATTGATTGTTTTTTTTGGGATTAGCAGTTAATCAATTTCTGCGCCAATTTATGAATGGTAATTATAAATGTAGACAATTGGACATTTGAGGGTTAGAGGAGTGTTAATAGGGTGTTTGGTGGTTTTGTCTAAATTTATGCATCCTTTAAGCTTGTCACTAGACATGAATGGTGATTCTTCAATGTGAAAATCTTGCAAACTTGGGCATGCTCCCAAGGCATGTTCCCAAGCTCCTCTGCATTTGGTTGAAATAAAGAAATATTTGAGGTATGGATCAATGGCAAACTATTTCACTACTAGGAAACTTGCAGCTGAACCTACACAAAATAAACATGAATAGGGATTTGATGTTATGGGATCTGATTGTTTGTAGATATTCATAATGACCAGCATCACACACGTATCATGGGTAAGACCAATGTATAAAATATTACTCCTAAGTATACACATCTTTCTAGTCCTTGAAAAGTCTTATGACACAAAATGACCCAAATTCTTAGTTTGAGACTCCTTCAAGGCAAGTCTTGACCTTAGTTGAAACATTTTGCTTCTATGATTTCAACGCCCTAAATATATGCCAATTCTCATTGGGGGCATTGGAACAAATGTGTGAATTTTTTGGTTGAAATCTTTCTAATCATTAAATCACATCCCAAATAGATGTCATTTTCCCTTCCAAATTGTGTTTTGAAAGTTTGATATTCCCAAAGAGTTCTTGGAATTTTCATAGGGAGAGAGCCTTTCCAAGTGGTAAAGTACAAGTTGGGGCTTTGACTTACCTTGCGCTTTGGTAATGAACTCAAGGTTTAAAGGCCATAACATGTACTAACTAACCTTAAGTCTTCAACCTTGTTGGTGAGATTTCATTTACATCATTGTGAAGTTGCTTTAATTTATTCTCACATCTATAAGTAAATGTTAATTTGATGTACTTTGATGTAGTGTTTCAAATAACAATAAACAATTTTGATTCAATGTCCCCACTTTGTTTGTATTGTTATTTTGATATATCATTTTGAAAACAACACACTAATGTTGCCTTTTTTTTTCATTGCAAAATCGCAAATGTTTGGTTGATGATGATGTTTGGATATTGTGGACTTGAAAGAAGATCGAAACCCCCATCTATGTGTTGGTTTGATTGTGGGCAATTCTTTTTTTCATTTCAAATGTACTGCCAATGTGTCCATGGTTACACAATTGGGATTTACCCATAATCATGGGTATTGTCATCTAGTTTTTATTTGTGCATAATATTTGAAGTTTTGATTTTTTGAAATATTTATGTGAAGAAAAACATATTTACTATCTATACAAACTTGGGCTTCACATTGTTATGCATTACCAACAACGATTTTCCTACATAGTATGTTCCCATACGATTACCAATAATTCATCATTACTTATGTCAATGTCAAATTTAATTTTAATTAATATACATATCATGGACATGAAAGGGCACATGTTAATTTGCCTTTTCATATTCATGTTGGTGGTTAAGGAAAGGGGTGAAATAGTTATAAAGATAAAAGATGTTTATCAAGTTAGGAATGAGGTAGTTATTAAAAAGGAAATGAAATACTTATATTTGAAAATGTCTTTGAAATTGTTCATGGATGACCATACGAAGGATTATACAAAATCAATAAGGTGCCTATGAAAGATTATAAAAAATCACCCGTATATTAGTTCCTTAAAATTCTCGTCATTGAAATTTATGGTTTTAAACCTTTTTGAACTACACAAGCCACTTGGGAAGGATGAAAGCACTAAACAATGATCCCCTTTGGGCCTTTTGAGTTTAATGTTATAGTAGATACAATATAATTGTTTTCAAAATGCAATGCGTTTAATTTTGGGTTTAACTTTTGGTGTTCGAGCTTTAAGATTATGACTTTTGTAAAACTATCTTATTTAATATTATTTGAGCTTCACATTATTCCACACCATCAATGACTATCATATGTTAGTGTAAATGTAATTGTTAGGGAGGTGTTGTCCAATGACTTAGGTAAATTAGCACCTACATTCCAATACCATGGTAAAACTCACAATATGAAAAAAGAGATTTTCTAAGTGTTATAAATTTGTCCTATACATCTAGAGGCATAAAAAATCATTAAGTGAGGCAATGCTCGCAAAAAGGGAAAAAAAACAATCTTACACCATATATTTAAGACTAAGTCAAGAATAAAGTGATTTGAAATTTTTTTGAGAAAATATTTTCAATTTTTAAAAAGAGTTGTGCTTTTGAATGCTTTCATCCTTTGTGTTTTGGAATGAAATGTGCATTGACACTAAAACCTAAAAGCCCATGACCATGAAAATTGGAGGAAATGACATGTCAAGATACCATTTCACTTTTACAAAAGGCTAAGGCTTAAGGGATCAAGGAAATGTGAATGGATGAAAAATGAGCATTAGATGCACTTTGGATAATGGTCTATGTTCTAATTGACTTCATGCTTGGCCCACCTATTTGAGGTGGGTTTGATGCAAAGTCCATTAGGCCATGAGTCCATAAAGCTATGATTGGTCTAAACTTCAATATATCTTAAGGTACGTTAGCAAAGTCTTTTGTCACTTTACATTACACTTCACAACTAAGGTCCGTACATAAATGATTTTTGAATTTCCATGAGATGACATTGGGATGTGTTTTGAGGGCTTTAAGCATTCCCATGGTGCCTCACTATAGTGTAAGGGGAGCCTAAGACCCTTTGTGAAAATTGGAATTAATCAATAGGTTAAATTGGGATTGAGTGACCTAGCACACACAAGTGCACCATCCATTGGAAACCTCTTATGACTCAGGTATGACCCACATTTAAGTTACTAGCAGGAAACTTGGCAACTTGTATTGTAAACCCTCCTACTTCCCCTTCACACTACCTATGTAGGTGAGTAAGTATCATAGTTAAGTAGGTAAGGAATGTAAGTGATTGCTAAGTAGGTGCTTCAAGGATATGAATACAATGAAAAATTTGTTTCCTGTTGGCACCCATCCATCCAGTATACAGTGGTGGGTGCTGGTGGAGGGTTGTGTGTCGTGCACCCACCAATGCTCCATGCATTGGAAACATGTTGTGACTCAGCTACGGATGAGCCACAACTGAGTTACCCAGGTGAAATCTTACTCCCAAATCACACTACCTAGGCCACTAACTAGGTAAGTGGGTAAGTATCATACATATGAGTAGGTAGGGAATGTGAATGGTTACTATGTAAGTAGGTAATGGACTTCATGCCTACTAAGTAGGTACGAGAAACATGTGGGTGCTTAGGATCTCTTTCCATTAGGCTCTTGTGTTCACAGCACACAGCTGTGATCAGTGTTACACACAATGTGCTATGATCACAACAGCCTAATGGAAAGACACTAACATAGGGCCTTGTTTCTTGCTGCAGGGACAACGGCTTTCCATTGGAGAGCTACAAGTGCATTATATGTAATTAATCATGTTAGGAGCTCTAGGAACGCATGTTCTCATGAAAAAGGACAAATGTCATTGTATGATGAGTCATAGTTTGACTCAGAGCACTTGCAATTGGTCAATGCTTAACTGGTACAGCTATGAGATGACTGTGAGAACAACTAGTTGAAAAAACATAATGAAAAGTTGCTGTGATAACAGCAGCCTAATGAAAAAATGTCCTTAGTATGTAGCTAATCACTGCCATTAGCTATGGAACAGGAATACGTCCAAACTGTGTTAACTATGTGCACACACTATCCATCCTGCATGGTGCACTGGTGGGTGCTGGTGCACTCTGGCCATTAAGTAGCGTGCTGTAGTTTTTCCCCTCATGCTACAGCCTTGGACATTTGTGTGATGATCAAGTATCTCAAGGACAAACTTATGAGGTCTTTAAGAGACAAACTCAGGAGGAGATCTTCAGTTGAGCTGGATGGATGAGTCCAACCCCCTGTTGAGTGGTTATTTGATAGGTTTTGAGAACCACAGCAATTCTTTGATTACTTTTAGAGCCATGGTTATAGATTTTTAAGAACCGTCCTCCAAACCTTTGGTTATCATATGTGCCATATTACAAATAACCGCCACCCACAACTGGTCCTAACTCCAAACATGGTGAATGTGGGGGAACGGAAGAGAAGGTGATCAGTTCTTTAAACTCATGACTATCTGACAATTCGTTACAAAACATTGAGAAAGGAGGTGGAAGAGTCACAAATCTAGTTAGGTCACTACAGGATTTGGTTGGCAGGGAAAGGAAGATATGTAGGCCTGAATTGAGACACAAAAGTATGGAGGAGGGTACCAGAGTACTATGGTCCTACCTTCTTCTTCTTAGGCACTCTTTTTTGGGAAATTGAGAAAAGAAACTCCCCAAAAAAAGTAAATCTGAGAAAATAAAATATTATATTCCTTAAAATATTCCATTAACTAATTGCAACAGTAACAAGAAGTTTTGGAAGGAAGAGACAATAGAAATGAAGAGAACTCAACTCGGAAGGAGGACAAGTGGTGGCAACAACAACAACCACTTTGGTTCTATTAGATGCACTATTCATAATGCACATGGGAGGAAGAGAAGAGACCCAAACGATGGGCATGGAAAGAGCTCACTTAACTATATAAAATTCTATTGCAACAAGACTTGGGGGAGAATACCTAGCATGTAGACTTTCATGTTTCATTATGGGCAGCAAGTTGATCCTTGAAAGTACTATCCCCATACTAGATAGGAAGGTGGGGGGTGCTCTACCCTAATTCCAGTTTCCAAGGCATGCATGGCATCAAAGTGTTGCTACCAATGTTTTTGTCAGTTTTGTAGGATAACTACACACCCTTGCAATACACTAATCAAGATTGAGGTCTCTTTGGAGACATCTGCTAATCAAGATCAACATATCCTAATTACTTTCCTCAGACAACAGGGTTCAATTACACTTCAAAAGATGCAAGCATATGCAATTTCAAGTCAAGCAGTAGCAATGGAGTTTGCCACCTCTCAACCTTGGGTGCTTGCAAACTCCTCACCTCTTGTCTCTTCACAGATTTTATATGTCATAGGTGGCTTAAGGATGACTTCTAGGTTTAGCTCTAGATTATTGAGTATAGTAGCTTAATGGATTTTGGCCCCTAGGTAATAATAGGTCTATTTTTATATGAGGATTTTTGATATTTTGGCTTGTGTTGAAAGTTGAGATTCGTTATAGAGTTACAGTATCTTGAAGGATTTTGGTTTCTTTTCAAGGAAGATTATATTTTTGCATGGTGAAATATTTGAGTTTTCATAAGTTTTCTTTTGCCTTAAGATACTTTTTAATGTAAATGGCAAGGCCACAGTGTGACACGGCCCTTGTTTCTCCTTGGGGAGGGGAGATCATAATCAAAGAACTTGAAAAACCCTCCAAGAACTGGCAGTTTTCATGAAAGAACTGGTAAAAGAATTAGCAGTTATGAAGGTGCTTATTTGATTTATTATTATTTTGGAGAACCATGGTTATATATCAGAACTGATTCTTTTGATTTTTTGAACACCATTGGTTATGAACCCCGAGGACCACCTTGTTAACTGCCAGGTGTCTGTTCCTTGTTTTGATAACCACCTAACACATACACATATTTTTCGAACAATTCCAATCAAGTGTAAGGGCTTTATAAGACAATGAATGTCTTTTGATTTTTAGTATGCACCAGTGTTGGGTTGTTAGAAACTGCACCAGGGCAGTCCTTAGGGTTGTTAACTTTGGTTATTAAAAAAAAATCGGTTTTGATATATAACCATGGTTCTCAATTATAACTAAAATTTGAAAAAGTTAAAATAATTGCTCAGAAAACTATCAAATCTTTCATGAAACCTCAGCTGTTCTTTGAGTGTTTTGAAATAACCAGAATCAGCAGTTCTTTGATCGCGGGTTCTTTTTTTTGAAACCAAGAATTGAACAACATTGGTATGTACCCAATCACATAAAATGTCCATCTTACTTTTTTTGCACTTCAAGTTCCTTCTTTGACTCGACTCTTTAACCAAAAATCAAACAAAATTAATGCAATATAAGATGAACATAGAGTTAAAAGAGCAACAAAAACAAATATCCAATAATTGGAACACAAATTAATGACATTATATTTTTCTTAAAGCTCTAATTACACTCCAATAAAACAGGGTCCAGAAAAACAATATAGGTTCACATGTGTGCACTGAGAAAACCCCATTGGGGTTAATAAAAGGAACATATATATGGAGCAGTCAGCGGCTGAGGGGGCAAGGCCCGTAAAGAAACAGAATCAGAAAGCCAGGGGAGAGTCAAACTGGGAGAACCTGTGAAGAAAAAGCCCAGTGTTCATCATACATTACTTTAGAATATGTTGATGCAATAATAATGATCATTATAGTTTTGAAGCTGAAGAGCATGTCAAGAGCTTTTGCACATGGGATTTAGCGAAAACAAACTCAAGACTTCAAAAATATATATAGATTACAATTTACTGAAACATGCGGTTTAGGTAGTTGTGAAACTAGCAGCTCACTGAGTAATGACTCTGGTGCTTTACAGCAGGTTCAAACTTCAGATGAAAAACTTTTCCTTACTGTATCTAGAAATTCTCATCTAGATGCATACACTTCTATGGAACATACCCATCCATCATATGCACATATAGTACTCCAAATGTCAGACACACATTGTGTCAAGTTTGAGCCAAAATTATGCCGGAATCTTACACCAGTGTGTGTATTCTCCTCCTTATGGGCCAGAGCCAATAAACCGAAACCTGATATATGTATATACGTAAGGGTATCCATAAATTGAAGCAAAGTTAAGTAAAATTTACCAAATTTACCAAAGTTGGAAGTATGGAAATGATTCGTGTTTTGTTATGTCTTTTAGTTCTTGGAGAATAGCTTCAAGAAGAAATCCCACAAGCTGGAATTTCTTGGTGACTCCTCCCTCGAAGGAGGATTGTCCCCTTGCCCTCCATCGTGACAAGCCCCAAGTTTTGAAGCAACGTGGTTCTTCACTTCCTTTGCCTTGTTCTTGGCTTTTCCAAGTTTGCTTTCCCTGGATACAAAAAATTGAAAGAAGTTCAACACACACGTACACATAAAAAAAGTGAGATGAGTGTGTCACACCCTAAAAGAAAACAAAGAAATCATATATATAAACACTAAACCCTAAACCAGAGAAAAAACTCCACAACAACAATTTAATGGAGAAATAATAACAATACACAAAAAGAACTGCAAATGTACTCTGAACAACCCCAAAATTGCAAACCAATATCAAGGTATTGCAATACCCTTTAGAGGGAAGTTAATTAGATGCCTAAATTTTCATTTCTACCAGCAACTATGTAGATTAAATGTTATAGTGTGGCCCAAACCAGTGTTGTATGGGTATCATCAGAAATGGCACCAAACCCCCACCTATTATAAGGGCAGTTCTTTGAAATCATAACCACTGTTCCCAGAAAATCAGAGAACAGGTTCTGATATATTATCCATCATTCCTCAAAAAGTAATAACATTAATGAAAGTACCCCCAAGAAATGCATGATTCTTTGTCAGTTATTTCATGAGAACTGCAAGTTCTTGAGTGTTTGAAATAACCAAGACCAAAGGTTCTATGGTTCTGATTTTTTGTTTCCCCAAAAACCTCTGGTTCGGGTTATTTCAAAAACTCAAAGAACCTGCAATTCTTTGATTAAAATTTCTAAAAGCAGGAACTGGGGCTTATTTAAACAAAATCAAATGCCTCTACAAAACTGGTCCAAATGATTGTCAAGACAATATTGCAGTTTAGCATGACTCATCATGTTATTGCATTTGAAATTCAAAAAATAATAACTTTTGAATGTTGGGTTTCAAGTCAGATTACGAAAATTGATGCATTTCAATCTCAAACAAATCTAACTTTCTGTATTGGGCTTTTGGTGTTCCACAAATCATAGTTGAAGTACCTGGATATGGGATTTTTTGTGAATTCACCATCTTCGAACTTGATGATGATTTCTGTATTTTCTATCATCTCATCAGTTGACACACCCAACACAGCTTCCTTACCATGCCACACTCGGAGTGTCTTGTATGAGTCATTTGGGTCAACCGCACTTTGTACTAAGAAGTCAGGGTTGTCAACAACACTTGTTTCTCGCACCTTGGTGTTAGTTACTAAGTTGAGATCTGATGCTGCTGCTTCTGATGATGATGATGCTGGTGGTGGTTTAGGTTTTAGCTCCTTCAATCGAGCTTGAGCTCCATTTGAAGTCACTTCATATACCACAAGGTTTTTATCTGTGTCATTCACCAATGTTGTGGACAATTTCCCCTTTGTCATTGACTTCACTTTTGCTTGTCAAAAGCAAAGCAAAAGCTCTCTTTGAATACCAGTGATTATCAGCTTGTCCTGCAATATATACAAAGGAAAATGTTTCAATGTTACAAGAGAGATCTTGTTGGTCGCTTGGGTTTTTCCAAGATGCTTGAGCATTGGGTGACAAGCAAAACGACAATGGAAATCACAAAAATTCTGAATAAAATCCGGGACAGAATTCTGAGCAAAATCCTGAACAAAATCTGGAGAAAAATCATCAAAAAACTCCTGATCATGTGTCTGTTGTTGCTTACAAGGTGCTTACCAGTTATGAGCTTTTTGTTGCACTTTGATGGCTTGCACAATGTGACAGTGCTGCAACACAGCAAGATGATGATTGACAGGGTAAAAGTATAGCTGCAAACTCACAGCTGAGAAGTATCTTCTTATCTCCAATCTTTGCCCTTCTGTTTTTGGATTTGTCTTTTATGCTTCTTCCTTTGATTCCAATCTCTCCTTGAAGGATTTGTCCTTGTGCTTCTTCGTTTGATTCCAGTCTCTTCTTGAAAGATTTGTCCTTTGATTCCAATCTCTCCTTGAACCAGCTGAAATGGAAATTTCTTTCTTTGTGCTTTCTACTCCACAATCTGCTCATGCAAAAACCTGCAAATGTGTCCAAAGATATAGTTTTAGTATATTTTCTAGCAGAACTTGCAACTTCTAATCTTGAAGCAGCAGCAGCGGCTGTAGTAGTGCGCTTTCATTTGTCGAATGAATCCAGATTCCATTTGTATCTTGATGCAACAACATAGTGCTCTTTTGTTGTTGAACGTATCCAGAAACAAATTATATCTCAAAGCAGCAGAGTAGCACTCTTTTTGTTGTGGAATGAATCAAGGATTGCTTTTTATCTTGAAGCACTGGCAGAAGAAGTGCTCCTTTTATTGTGGAATGAATCCAGAATCCAACAAGTCAGCAGTCATCAGATGTCAACATGAGGATCCAGGTGAAGACTATTCAAGGTCTTTGGATCTCTCAATATGATGTGAAGAAGAATTGGAGACTACGAAGCTCTTTGGTATCTCATGGTCTGAAAAACTCAAGACTATCAAGAAGGTCTCTTGATCTCGTTCAGGAGCAGGATCTTTTCTCTTTCCATCCCTCTCTCTCTCCTCTCCTCTCTCTCAATGTGCTTTTTACATTCAAGCAATCTGCGGCCATGTTAGACATGTGTACCTTTGAAGCTTTTGTTTCATAGTGGAGAGAACTTAAAAAACTTGCTGTTGCAAAAGAGCTTTGAAATGAACACTGAGAACTGTGACTATTGGAGGCTTAGCAGTGAGGGATAGTGCAAGGCAGGGCCGCAAGATTTTCCTGGCAAAAGATGGTATTCAACAAAGACCACAGCAGTGAGCACCACGCACGCTCTGAAACACACTGTAAAACCTAATTAACTGGTACAAACTCGTTCTTCCCCGCGTTGATGGCTCCAGTACTCTTTTCTTCACTATCCTTTTGTGTGCTACCTAGAACCGTTTCTCCTACTTCCCGCAGAATCAGCTTCTAAGGTTTTGGTCTTTCTATATTTCAAGCAAACAATAAGCCTCTTCCTCGACGGGATAGACTTCTTCCACCTCCTCCTCCTCCTCCTCCTCCTCCTCCTCCTCCTCCGCTTGTTTCTCACTCCGGTTCCCGTTCCTCTTTCCCGCAAGACAATCAACTATTTTCTCCTCTTCCTTTTTTGCTC
>Ga0209611_10006369_pt1 | contig 19385 bp, 16 predicted proteins | sample S1TSphgellanicum_3_FD_187693 | JGI IMG/M metagenome (GOLD analysis project Ga0209611, IMG submission 187693) | Host-associated microbial communities from peat moss isolated from Minnesota, USA - S1T2_Fc - Sphagnum magellanicum MG (SPAdes) (version 2) | ecosystem: Host-associated > Plants > Peat... | reverse complement strand
TTGGTGCAATGTGCTTCAACAACATTGCATGCAACGACAATTGTCGTTCAAGACAAGGCACAATCCTACATAAAATGAGTGCTAAGAGATGATTTCATTCCCCTTGCCATAGAGACCTATAGTTGTTTCCGTCCTTGTTTTGATTCTTTCCTAACTTCTTGTGTACATGCATGTATAGCTTGCCATTAGCAAACCTCCTTGATACCTTTGATGTTTATATTTTTTTATAGGCAACATGTGTCAATAGCCTTATAGTGTGCGCAAGACATCACGATTCTTCAGTGGGTTGTCACGTTTAATCACAATTTTTCATTTCTTCCACACATACCAGCTAGTGCACCTTCGTCACTAGTTAATTTATGACAAAGGACGCTCTCTTAACATTACGTCTTCCACTTCATTATTATTATTTTGATGGTCTTGGTTTTTGTCTGTGTGTTTACATTTGCTTCAACATGCCTTGTACTTTTTGTGTATATATGTTTTTTAAAAATAGGTATCAGGGTCCTTGTTATTATTGTGTGTTGTTTTTTTTTTTTTTTTCCCAAATTTGTGAAGTAGGTAGGTTGCCGATTATGCACAAGAGGACTTAGCCAAATTTGACTACAAGTCCTAGGGGGAAATAGAGAAATTTAGGATTCTTTTTATAATTTGGCAATTTGTTGGAACCTATTTTCTAAATATGGCAACTTTAGATTTAAAAAAATTTCCCTTGTAATGTGAGGACTTGGGCACAAAATTTTCCCCATAAATACCCTTTATACCGTTGGAAATTGGCACCTTCTTTTTCTTTTTCTTTTCTCTCGCCAGGTTGCGAAAATTCGGCAAAAAACAAAAAAACAAAAACACACTGGACTCCAGGATTGTTATGGGGATACTGGTTTAGGGTCTGGAGCCCTAACCCTAAAACATTATTTCTCCATATAGAGCAAGTTTACTTTGCGCTGGAGAAGAGTCTGCACAGACAGACAGAGGAACAGAGGGAGGGAGGAAGGGCATTTGCATCTACTTGTGGAGAACTTCGTCTGCTGAAATCGGGCCCGGTTTCTTCTACCTGAGTACCTTCTTGCAATCGCGTGTATGGGAGGAAGTTGTGAACTTCTCCTTTCTGTTCTGTGGTGTGTAGATTGCCTCACTATCATCATCTCTTTCAGATTCGCGTAGTATTTCTTTGTTGGAGGGAAGAGTACAGGAACTGGGGAGTACAGGAACATGCCTGGATTCCAGGAGAAGGAAGAGGAGGATTCAACAACAGATGCAGCGATTCCAGTAGATGCTTTTGGTATGGAAGAAGAGGTGCACGTGGGTAACAACTCAAGGAAGAAGCGCAAAGTTGTCTTCCCCTATGGCAATTATCACCGCTACTATGGATATCGGGTCTGTCTCTCTCACTCACTTCCCAAGTTCATATCAACTGGGACTGAACCCTAAACCCTAAACCTGGGTTTTAGATTCTAACAAAGTTTTTGTCCTAGCTTCTAGGAATTGAGTTAGGGTTTAGAGGTTTTAGCATCTGTTTCTTCTTCAAGTCCTTGGAGTAGGGGATGTTGTGGCATTCATGTTGTGACAGGGAGTTGTGGTCTCAAGCAGGTTGGGAAGACCCTCAAGCAAGATCCACGGATGGAGTTGATGCAAATACGGTGGTTTCAAGACAAAGATGTGCTTGATATCGGCTGCAATGAAGGCCATGTCACCATTGCCCTAGGTACTATCCACTATGGCTTTCTTGTCATGGGTTTTGTGTGTATGTCCTCATATGATTCCTGATTGCATAAATGTTGGATCAATCATGATGATGATCTCATCTCTAATCACTATGTTCTTTGCCACCAGAAGAATGGTGTAAGAGGATGATGTATGAGTGAGATTGCGCGTGTGTTTGTTGTGTGATACAGCCCAGAAATACCATGTTCAAAGTATGTGTGGAGTTGACATTGACTCAGGTTGGTTCCTTCTTCAAAACTCAGTTCTTGTCCCAGGATGTTACATTCACTTTGCACAAGCACTTCTATACCTTTGAAGGAGAAGTTTCTGGAGATCAAAATTGGGTCAAAATACTTGAATGGGTTATGTAGTTTGCCATTTGTGATCAATGGAAGATGGAGTAAAATCTGTGAATTGTGGGTTTAGGGGTTTAGGGTTGTAGATGTGCACCTATCAATGAGAATGGAAAAGCTAAACTTATCAGCTTAGTTGCTGTCTGATCTGTTTGGGATATGGTTAACAATCAGCATTTCTGTGTCTTAAACTATGCAGCCTCTGTCAACAGGACTGATTTTCAGGGCAGGCAAGAATCTACAAACAGAGTCTGGAGTTCAAGGTGCTGAAGTGGTGCTAAAATCAAGGGATTGGAGTGAATACATAAATGAGAATGGCACCGAAAATGACGAGGATGAGAGTTTTGATCCAGTGGCAATGGAAAATGAAGTTGAATCAGTGGCAACTGAGTCTCTCAGGTCCCTCACTGGCAAGGAGCTTTTAGAGAGAGTTCAATTCAAAAATGTGAATTTTCTCCACTGCTCTTGGCGAAGTCATATATGTGATACTGTGCTTTGGTAAGTCCATGTGATCATCCTTATGCCCAATTCCTTGGGTAACCTCCTCCTTCCCCCAAAACAATCCACCTAAACCCTAAAACTAAAGCAGATTCCTGCCCTGGTTTTGTTTTTTGTTTTATCATCTTTAACCCCATCTTTGAATTTCTACTGTGCAGTTTGAGTGTAGCAAAGTGGATTCATCTGAATTGGGGAGATGAAGGCCTTATTCAACTCTTTGTTAAAATTTACCGATTGTTACGTCCTGTATGTTACTTCTTCATCTTTCTTGGAACTGATATGTAGCTTGTGATCATTATTGGTTTTTATCCAAACCCTCAAGAGTCTAATCAGCCTTGGGCATAAATAGGACATCCTCAGGCAGCTAATTGAAGTGATGGGCAGGGAATGATATTATTGATTTGGAGCCCCTCAGAGCCAAGAGCCATTAGTACACATAAGATGTTTACCGTCAGGAACTGCAGAAATTGCCATGGTTTTGATCTTTCCCAAAGCTGGGACCTTGTTTTCTGACAACGAGCTGCCTGTGGATCAACAGGGTGGAGTCCTGATATTGGAACCACAACCATGGAAGTCATATGAAAAGAAAAAGTGGGTTACAGAGGTAGTGTGGATGCTAACATTCCTTCTCTTCTAAGACACTACCTGTGTTGAAGCTTTGAGCATGCATATAATTGCAAGAATAACATTGTGCTGTTTCTGCAACTGGGTTTCCATCTGTCTTTCAAAAGAAATCAATGGTAGTTTGACAGTACTGTGGAAGGTTGTAACAATAAGTGTCTGCTCAGATGTCCAGGTGTTCTGTGGTCTAGAAAAGGCATTCAATTGCAAGATTCTCACATTTCAACTGTGAATTGCAGGTTGCACGGGAAAACTTCCGTAACATTGTTATTCGACCTGATTTATTTTCAGCACTTCTTCTAGACAAGGTAAAACTCAAGTTGTGTTACCTCTTTGGAGCTTTACTCTGGACCAAAGTGGTCACAGTTGGTGAATTTTTGACGAAGTAGGTTATTTTTGTAGACTAGTGTAGTGTGACAATATTGGAATACAATGTTTCCATGAACTTTACAGCATTAGATCATCATCTGTCAGGGCATAATTACCCAAAGAAATGCTAATTGTAGCTTGTTTTCTGTGTTGCAGATTGGGTTCAAGTCATGTGTGCAAATAACACAAGATGTTCCTGACTGTAGTGCTGGATTCAGTCGCCCTCTTTTCCTTTATACCAAGTGAGATATGTTTTGGGCAATTCAGGTCCAAACTCCAAACCTGACCACACTGAGTATGGGACCCTAAAATTCACAATGCCACCACACTATTTGAGCTTATCTCCTCTAGTAGAATTATATTTTTTCACGAATGGAAGTATAACTGGGGTGAAAAAAGGCTTTTTGTCTTGAATAGGCATGAAAGTGCCCTGTTCAAATTGTTGCCTTTCCTGAAACAGAACATGTAGCTATGTGGAAAAATATCAATCAGGAGAATTGATTTTCCTTTTGTGTCTGAGGATTTTGATATTTGTACATTTTTTTCTCTCCTATCTGAAAAGATTTTGTTGAGGTTCCGTTAGCTTCTGTTATTCATGACTGTTATCCAGTGTTTTGATGCATAGGTCTGGCTCAGCACAACTAAAACACAATCTTTTGTATGTATCTTTGAATTGTTCTCCTAGAAGAACCAACCACTGGAAAGCAGACCATTGAGTAGAGGTGTTTTATGCTAGAAGTTTTCATGTACACAATCTGCATGCATCATGATCAACGCTGAGCAAGGTAGGTTAGCTCTCTAATTTGGTTCCCTGAATGAGATGAAAGTGAAACATGCTGTGAACTCCAATGGAATTGCATGTGGCCCTCTACTTGAGGTAAGGTCACAATTTCCTGTCTTGATGGTAGTGTTGTAATCCAGGCTTTTATAGTATTCCTAATGCTAATCATTTAAAGGTTGTGTTACAGCATCCCCAGCAATGCTCAATGTATGACCCTGCAAAAATGTTTCTCACATCCAAGTTTAGCTATCCACTTTTTTGCAACCTCACCCATAAAACTGGCACTGCAAATGGGTGGGTGACTACTAATGTTAGTACCATCTGGACTAGTCAGTGACCAATTGCAGATGTCAGACCATAATTAGTACTCTATGGCAGGTGCACAACTCTGTTGCCTTTTACCAGGCTTAGCCAATTGTGCAAATTGTGCAAATATGCTGGGCCAAAACCATTCTGCTGAGCCAAACAAGGCCCAAACCAGCATGTTTTGACTTTTCTTCATCCAATTTTAATGTGGAGGGTCACATACTGAACACAACTGTGGAAGCTCTTAGCTATCTATAATGAAAGTTACATGAGATGGTAGGTTGACAAACTATCAATGCTATTTCATTCCTGTTTGCCATTGCCATTGATGCACAACAGAGAGTTCATACATCACTCACATTTTACAAGATCACAAATTTAGAACACATGATGTAGAATGGCAAGTTAATCGACATGCACACATTTCCTTCAACCAGTTCAGACTGTCTGAATTTTGTAATGGGTTAGAACCAGCGGAAGGTACATGCAGGTGAAATTATGAGATAGATAGTAAGTACATTGTGTGAATCATACATAAAACACATCGACTGAGAGATGCATATGCGCTGATACTTGCTTTGTCACCTCACAAATTGTCAAATCCATTTCTCAATTAAACTCTGTTGGGGAAAGAAAATATTCACCTTGCTTTTAGAGTGGTGAAGGGTGGGTGAAACCCCACCTTTTCTGCATGGGGTTCATCATCCAAAGGAATTCTGTAGCTTTCTGGTGGTTGGACCCATGGCCAAGTGAAAAAGCATGGTTGCTAGAAGTCTGACCTAATTGGACAGCTACTAGGTACTGAGTAAATGGCAAATTCTCAAATCAAAGAATTGGTCTCACTGGCAGCTTAGAAAACATCCTCTATACAGTAACAGTTGGACCTTCTTTGAGGGACAAACTGCAGCAAATGATCCTTTCTGCAACTGCTTGAGAAAAATAGCTTCTTGCAGTTTAAGCACCAGCATGCAAATAATTTTTATCCATGGCTGCTTAGAAAACATCCTCTATACATTAACAGTTGGACCTTCTTTGAGGGACAAACTGCAGCAAATGATCCTTTCTGCAACTGCTTGAGAAAAATAGCTTCTTGCAGTTGAAGCACCAGCATGCAAATAATTTTTATCCATGGCTCTCAATGAGCTTGTTTTCGATTCAATATCCGGAAGAATGACTGCAGGATCTTGAAGAACCAAATAGCATTCATGAAACCCAAGCCTCCAGGCGCCAGTATCAGAAATACATATGCCACATTATGCAGTTGTTTCATCTGGACCACAAATCATCCACCATAAACACCACATTTGAATAGTTATTCTGGCACCAGAATTCTCCTGTTCTGGGGGTTCACCTCCAAACTCCAGTGGCACACATTTTGCTGTGTGATCAAGAAGATGGAGGGAGGCTGAAAAAGGTTTAAGGTTTAGGGTTTAGGGCTTAGAGTTGGATGGGTCTGACAGTCTTATAAAAATTCCCATCTAGAAACATTCTACAGCTTTTCCTGTTTTTGGCCAGTGGAGTAAATCCTCACTGAAATGTATCGTGCTGTTTTCTAACACATTTACAAAGATGCTGCTCATTGTGGACATGGGTAGTTTATACAATCATAGATGGAAGTTGTTAACATCTTTCACTGAACCAGATGTGAAGTGTGCCTACCTGCTCACGGTGAGCATACATGTGAGTGAAACAATATAAGAACAGTAGTATGCGAGCTACCTGCAATACCCACTCTTCCTTCAGAAATCTGGAAAAAAAATTACTGCATCTTCTTCTCCAGTTATCCCTTGCATGCCAAACTCTCTTGGGATAGATCACATGATTACACTATATGAACAGATTTGAATAAACCCTAAACCCCAAACCTAATAACAACACTCAAGAGGGCAACATACTTGGATGGGTAATCAGGAAAAAAGACTGACAGAGAATTACCAGCCATAGCAAGGTAAGAGAGAACCCATTGATGAAGTATAGTTTTGAGTCCTTCTGCCCCAATACAGACATATACCTGCATTGCCCCAGTTAAGCCTGTGTTAGACAGCTGAATTTTATTTTCTTCTGCAGTTGTGTTGCTATTTTATTTTTTCTTTCAAGGTGTCTGGCTGATAATAATAAAATGGAGGTATGGCAATGTGCAAAAGTAGGATTAAAGCAGGGGATCAGATGACAACCCACCACCGAAGATTGACAAGAGGTGTTGTGCATTCTGACAAGAGGACCATGCAAATGTATACATGGCTATGCCCACTGTGAACTCCAAGCACCAGAGATATGATTGACAATAGATGGTGTACAAACTTGCAGCCCCCAAAAAAACCCACCAACACATCCTCAAATTGTGTCAGATCTGCTGCTGAAATATTGACTAACTCACTGTACATACCTTGCTCCACAAACCCTTTCGTCTAGCTCCTAAGGAGGCTATTTCTAAGACTCACAGAGCAGAGGTGCTACAGCATGAAATGTAACAATGTGCTAGCAGCATGTCTGATGAGTGTAGCTGAAAAAAATAAATCTATGGACTCGATAACTATGAGGAGGACTACTACAATGATGCCAAAGTAGGAAAGTAGAAACTCACAAATTCAAGGCCTCCTAGATCTGGATAATAGCGGTACATCATTGCCATATCAGCAAGGAAATAGCCACATGAAAACTGTACATAAAAAAGAGAAATTAGTGTCAATCACTTTTGCAGTGAACTAAGAATAGCTGCTGCAACCCATGGAACTCTATATCAAACTGTGTACACCTTTAGTAAGGGATGGTCCATGTAATTGCAGCTTTTGCAGGTCATTCCAAAGTTCCATGAAGTCATTAGGATTTCCAACGAAGGTAGTAGAATCAAATCAGAGTGAGAAGAAACAGAAAGAGGAAAATGGAGAGAGACTAATGAATGGTAATGTGATGCTCACCCCAAGAGAAAATTGTGAAAGTAGGGTGCTGCGAAACATGACAGGTCCATATGGAGCATCATCACGGAAAATATCACTAATGTATAGCAAGTAGAATGCAACAATTGATGCCACGGTTGCATGGGCTGTGGAAACAGACCTGAAGATGAATCACATATCCATAACACATTGTCAGACATAATTTTTCCGCTCTAACAAAATGCCTGCCCTCACCTCCTAAGCTCAACATGTCTTTGATCTACATTCATTGGACAACAGTCTCAACTCATGGCATTGAGAAATGGTGTGAATTTCATCACATTTTGGTTGAATTTGTACAACTTTGTTTCAACCACCTGTGGCATCAAGAATTCATCACATTTTGGTGGTACCACCCATGATGTGTACTTCTTATTGAGCTCTGTGTGTCAGGTTACCGTTCAAACTGCATGACATGAGTCAAAAAACAAGCAGGAGAAAAATCATCAGGGAGGGCAAGAGAGTAACACTTCTTGACCTGCTATCCCATTCCACTTTCTCCTTCTTTGAAAGCTTCGCATGGCCTGGGAACACAACTGGACTGAATGCTTTGGAGATGTCAGACACCTGCATCATCATCATCGTCATCATCATCACCTATATCATAATTTTTCCTCTTCTGTTACAATCCAACTTGTGAATACATTTTGGGTTGCAGAAAAATGTGAAAAGTAATGGAATCAATTCAACAAGGAAAAAGGGTTGCCGAAAATCACAGAATGGAATGTTGTTCCACACATGGAAGACGCAAAAGAGGTTCTTCATCTCAAGTGCACAGACACACAGAAAAAAAAAGGAAAAAAAAGAAAAATTTGATGTTGTACTCTGCCATGTGCAAACCCATAGTAGGGGGAGAGAGAGAGAGGAACGGACAAGCTCACAGAAAATGATACCAAACGAAACCGAAGCAAGCCAGAGAAAAGCTTCTCCAGCTGAACTCCATTCTCCAAGAAGACTATCCAGGTCATTGTGGAAAGGAACCGACTTTGTCAAGTTCATTGCTCGCGGTAACACAGCATCCAAAGACTTCATCATCTTTACTAGATGCTTCTCAGCTCCACCTCCTCTTCCCCCTCCTCCTCCTCAAAGCCCACAACTTTCTGTTTCTCTCCAAAGTCCTCCTCAATCCCTCCATCTCTCCCTCCCCAACAACAACACAAGAGTCCACAAGCCCGCCACACACTCAGACATCCACCTACCCACCATCCAGTCATCATCCATCCACTTACCCACCAGTCATCATCCATCCACCTACCCACCAATCATCCATCCACATATCTACCCACCATCCCATCATCCATTCAATTACTCACCATCCATCCATCCATCCACCTTCTCATCATCCATCCACCCATCCATCCACTTACCCACCAAGCCACCATCCATCCACCAACTAGGGCTTTTTCCACACAGGCTATGGAATGGATGGAGATTCTTTCCTTCATCATCACTACATATGGACAATCATAAAACGCATCTCATCAATCTGCAGATCATATCATTCTAGGAACAAATCCTGATGAGCAAAATTCTCATCAAAACTTCAAAGAGAAAAATCCACATGTGACAATATAATCTTCTCACTCAACTTCCTCATGGAAACTAATGAACCACCCTTTGTATCCCTGTATGGTTTTTACTCTAGTATCTTTAAGGCTTTTGCACATGTCTGCTGAATAATTAATTGATTAATTAATTAATTTTGAAGATACTTTCGTTAGAAAAACAGAATATTTCACCATATTCAAAAAAAAAATTTCATTTTGCTTCACAAAAAAATTCTATTCACGAAAAGCAGTTTTTTTTGAGATTTATTGGCATTTCTACAAATAATATAATTTGTGCTGATGCTCACCAACATATCACTACCACCGCATTAAGGAGTTTGAAATATAAGTATTCTGGTTGATTCAGAAATTGGGGTTAGACAAGATTTCTGTTCTAAAAATCCTTCATATATTCAGAATGTTTTGAGTACCCAATTCAAATAGAATGTTGATCTTGTTAGTACCCAATTCATAGAGAATGTGGATCTTGTTGCTCCCCATGTTTCTGAAAGAAACCAAATTCAATAAAATGAATGCATGCACTTTACTTGTGGCAAGTTCTCTGCATATCAACACTCAATAGCCTTCAGAAGACTGTTGACTGTAGGTTTTGGATTGGAACTGGTCTTTGTCGTATGTAATAAGAATGTGCACAATGCAAACCACAGATGAGTCATAACAAGCAACTTGTGCAACTCCTTGATGCAATGAAGCAAAGGGTGCAGTGAAAGTTTGGAATAATGAACCAGAAAGTGTTGTTCCTCACTCCATTTCTTGCTCAGTGCTTGGTGTCTGATCTACCAACCACTGTGACATTGTAAATGTAGAGAAAGTGGAGAGAAAGAAGCAGGGCAAAAGATGGGACATATTAGCATGCCACTTCTTACTCCTACATGATTGGTTGAATGCTTTTATAACTTATGACATGACATTTAACAGTTTGTCAGAAGATGGGCAATGTTTTTTTTTCATTTGGGGGAGGGTGGGCGGGAAGAGGTCTCTTTTTGGTACATGTAGGATGTCTAGTTGGGAGCAACATCTGCAACCACAGAAAATCAGGTGATTGGTCTGGTCACAATAGTCGAGTGTGTTGCAATCTGAAGACTAAATTGTCCACCCTTCTCTGTGACATCGACCTTCTTCACACCTGGAGGAGGAAGAAGTTCAAATGACTGCACCAAGCGTCCAAGCACAATTGAAAGTAATGGAATGGCTATGATGATTCCTGGACAGGCCCGTCGTCCAGCTCCAAATGGAAGAAACCGGAAATCGTTCCCACTTGCATCCATGGTCGAGTTCAAGAACCGCTCTGGCATGAACTTCTCAGGTTGGTCCCAGTATTTGGGGTTGTTTGCAATCCACCAAGCATTCACCAGGATTTTGCTCTCAGCCGGAATATCATATCCAACAAGCTTGGCATCATGGAGATTCATGTGTGGCACAAGCAGAGGGATTGCCATGTGAAGCCTCATAATCTCCTTTACAAACGCAGTGAGATATGGCAACTTGTTATTGCAAGTGTCTGGCTCTGTAATCAAGTTCCCCTTGCCAAGAGTGTCATCCAATTCAGCACGGACCCTCTTTTGCATTTCAGGATTGTTCACCAACTCCGCCACACCCCACTCAATTGACCACAGGGTTGTCTCAATAGCTGCAGTACAGAACACAATGTGTTCAACCATGACTGAAATGAAAGAGGAGTAGAGACCAACATGCATGTACTATGGAAGAAATATTGTGACACAGAAAACATTCGAAGCTGAACTTTTCACTACTCCTGCCCATAAGTTGGCAGACATACCAGCGACATTGATATTCTCAACAATGTAGAGGACATTGTCCTCATTGATCTCTCCTTTACTTTGTGCATCCAGAATATGGTCCATTCCACACTTCTCAAATTGTTCTGTTGGACTCACAACGCTCAACATCTTCCTGCATGTAGGGTAGGCATCAAACAACAGGAAAGGATTGATTGATGTATGTGAACAATGGTTTCATTCTTGAAGAAGAACAGAAAATTCCAGCAGTACTGTTTTGCATTGCATTTTTAACTGTCGAAACCAAAAGAGTGTAAAACAATGAAGAAACTTCTTCAACTTCCTCAATTTAAGTTTTGTCAGAGAAGACATACATTGAGCAAGAAACCCTAGTCATCACAGGGCAGGCAGGCAGGCAGGCTTACTTACTTGCGCTCCTCAATGAAGTAATCTTTGAACAGAGCAAGTCGCCGATCTTTGACCTCCTGGCAGACCTTAAGATAACCTTTCAAGAACGGGCGAAGGATGGGAATGAAATCACCAAAGTTGTAGTCAAAGCTCTGAGATAATCGGCTTCGTTCGCCATTGAGAGCCTTGAGCTTCACATACAAAGGATCATCTTCACTTTCAAATCGGGAATCAAACATGAGGCGGTACATGATGTTATACATCATGAGCTGCAACCGCCTGCGAATCACCACCCCTGAAGTTGATGCTTCAGGGTTTGCCTTCAGATCTTTGATGACATAGTCCGCCTCATTCTCCCAAGCAAACCGTGCCGTTTGCACCACCTTGTTGGTGAAGAAGGGAACTGTCATGATTCTTCTCATCCTTCGCCAATGTTCACCATAGACTGTGAAAACCATGTCTTGACCATTGCCTGTAAAGATGTCGAATACAACATTCCGGGTGCGAGACCCAAACTCAACTCCTTGTGTGTGCAGAACATCCTTTGCCACTTCTGGAGACGAAACCACCACCAAGTTCCTCTGTCCCATCCTGAGCATGAACACATCCCCATACTTCTCTGCCATCTGTGACAAGTTCCTGTGGTTTAGGTCATTCCCCACCTGCACCCATCACAGACAGATACCCTAATATTCTGTAAGCACCCACCCATCCACTGCCATAATCCCTTCTAACAAAGAAACCAAGCAAAACAGGACTTGCTTCTGGAAAGCAAGAAGGCAAAAGAACCAGTCTTGAAAATCCAGCAGCACAAGGGAAGGGAGGAGAGGAACCAACTACTGAAATGTCAGAGACTGCTCTAGTACCATACCTGCAGCCAGTTACCAACAATGGGCAATGCAATGGGTCCAGGAGGCAGCTTCAACTTGCGTGCTCTAAGGAGCTTCACCACAAGAATCCCACCCAACACCAAAACAAACAACCCTTGCAACAAAGAGGAGAAACTGAACATGGAGCTGGCCGGTTGCTGCAAGCTCACATTAACACGATGTTCGACAACCGAAGACGATGTGTGAACCACCACTACTGCTGCAACACTACTGGCAGAAAGCTGCAACAGAAGAAGACCCAACAACCCAAAATGGAAGAGGATCACCGCCATCTACAATCGATTTAACAACCCAACACACAAACCAAAACTTTTTTGTGTAATGTTCTAGCTTCGCTCAATCAAAATTCCTTCCTGAAGGACTGCTTGATCACATAGACGTTGCTTGATCTTTGACAGACATTATTCAGAGTTGAAATGCCTGCTTGCAAAGAGATAGTGGATCTGAAAACTCTAGGGGAGGATGTAGTAGACGCGTCTCTAGATCTACTGCTGCTGCTCCTCATCCTCCTCTTGTGGTTTTCTGACTCCAGCAATAAATGTTCACGCTGCATGCACAAAAGGGAACTAGTGGGTGGTGGGCTTTACGAGTGAATTGCCGGACTTCTTGCAAAATTCCATCAAGCTGGTAAAATGGGATTTTTCGTGTAGGATAAAGACCCTAGGGTTTAGGGTTTAGGGTTTCACAGGTGCTTTAGGGAAACAAAGGACCCTGAGGTGAGGTGAGATCCCCCCTTACAAAAAATGAGCAATTTATGAACGACCATCATTTACCCTTTTCACACAAGAGAAATGTAAAGGTATATATATATATATATATATATATATATAAAGTTTCTCATGTAAGTATATGTGAGTAAAAATGAAATTTTTTGAACATATTTGAAAGGTTTTCAAATAAATTTAAAGGGATTAGGGAGGCCATTTTTTTTCATTTTCGATAATAATACACATAACTAATTCCCAAGATTTTTTTTTTTCAATAAAAAATCAACTAAAAAACTAATTGGAACACAATTTAATTCTACGAGTTATATGATATACAATTTTCAATGAATGTAATATGAAAGGAGTAGTACATATGTAATATATGGTAGAGAGAATTGTAATCAACGCTTACAACTTCGACCATTGGCTCCAACATGTTTCACAAAATGATCCACAATTTTCATGTTTAGGTTAGGCAATTTGGACAAATGATCTCGATTGGTTTGCATGTGTAGATACAACCAAATAGAAACAAGAAACAAGATTCCATGTGAAAATATTAGTTATCCCAAATTAAGTATAATTTATATACATGTCTTTTATCCTCTCAAGAGTCAAAACATGTTATTAACACTTAAGTAAAGGTAAGTTTGAAATATATATTAGCTAGATAAAATAAACATTGAGTATAAATAGGGTAATAAAAAAAAAAATCAACTAAGTAAGGTATACATGTACCCTTGCATATACTCACAATAAATCTACCTCGCCAACACTAGTACTTATTGTTTGTTAATTAGGTGTTGTTAAACATATTGTTTAGATTTCTTTCTTTTGACTCTTTGGAGCAAAATTAAACCAATTGGCTAGTTGGGATTAAGAGAGAAGGAGAATCACAAATGAAAATAAGAAACATCCCCTTTTTCCTTAGGAATCTGAAAATACATGGGAGGGGACATATTGCAACAAATGGAATCATGTTTTGACCTAAAGATATATTAGCAACACCCCTCAATGATAAAATCTTACCCAATTCTACTTTGCATATATTGGTTTCATTGAGCCTATAATAGAGTGATAATCTAATAGGTAATGTTCGGAAGTCAATGTGCCTTTAGCAAAATTCACAAATATAATCTTTTCCCATGTGAGTAAATTAGGATCCTATAAGTGGACCCTTGTTGAGTATGAACCATATAAAGGCTATTATTCCACAAGTTTGAAGGTGTCCCATAGTTTAAGTATTATGGTAAATCTACCTTGAACCTTATCCACCTTTTGTTGTAAGAAGCATTTTATAAGGTTAGATATGGGGTTTTCTTTTTCATGCATAGTTAATAACTTCTTCATATCATGTAATCTTGCAAAGTCCTTTCACAAATAACAAGAGGAGGTTGTTTAAGAGGGGGAGGTTTTGAGAGCCTAGTACTTGAAGAAGAGTGTTGGATGGTTGTGTCTTGATGAGCATTTTGACTTGGCCCAACCTTGAGGAAAGGATTTGGATGTTGCTTAGACTTGAAGTAGTGAGTGTTGATGCATGATTCAAGATCATGAATTCTTGAGCCATGAATCAAGATCAAGTTCCAAGGGGTGTGTAGATTTGATAAATCCTTTGTGGTGGGGATATTTGTTGAGGAGATTCGTGGTGACCCATTTTCCTACCTCTAATGGATGAGGGGGTTTGCTTAAGTTTCATCAAATGGAATTAATGGTGTGCTTTTAACTTACAAGAACATATTCAAACTTCAAGATCGTCTCAAAAGTGTCACGAGCACTTTGTTGAATTTCATAGGTGCCAAACTCTATTGCACCTTGCCATGGTCATGAAAATATGAATGTTTACATAAGAGCTTCAACTAATGGAGGTTTTTTCTTTGATAAAAATCAACGGGTTCCCAAAGTGGGGTTGTTTTAAAGGAACTTTTAATTGCTTGGGTTCCAACTTTCTGAGCATGGGTCTTATGTGAAACCAAGTGTTTAGGATGGAATATGGGAGATTTTTTGAATTTGCTTGCATGCATTTGTGAACTTTCATTGGTTGGGGAATTTTTTTTGATTCCTAATTGCATCAATTTTTACAATTGAGGACACCCTCGGAATGGGCGAGTTTTGAAAATGAGCACCCCTTGACCCTTTTTTATTTAGTGTTAGACCAAGACACCTTATATCCATGAGTAAATGGCTCATGTTGGCTATGCACCCTAAATGAAGAGTGTCCTCACACTAAAACCTTACCTTATATAGAAGGGTCATCTATATAAGTGGATCACAAGGTTCTCATGTAGCCCAATTCAGGGCACTTTTGGTGTCAACCCATATGATTGTGAGGGGCTTGGGAAGAAGAGGCTTTTTCCCTTAACACATGACCTTGAAAAGGTTTAAATATACCTTGCAAACTTCTATTAATTTGACTCCTACATAAATTGGGGGTACTTACCTATTCATGCTTCTATTAGTTAGTGAGGGGATGGAGCCACAACTGGTGTTGTTTTTTTTTGGGCTTCTCCTTTAGAAGGAGCCATTTGATTGGCCCACCATCAATATTTTTGGAACATGGGGGCACTCCCCCAACATAGAAGCTTGAATATGCTTCCCTCCCCCAAAAATAGAGTCATGCTTCCCTTTAATTAGTGTCAAATTGGCCTAGGTACTCCAATATGTACCATGTGGGTGTATTCCTATTATGTACCATGGAAGGAGTGGTTTTCAAAACATGGTCTTGGGGTTCAAACTAGATAATTGTGAGCTTTTGATGATAAATAAAAGAATTTCCTTGGCCTCTTTGACATATGTATTGGAGTATTGGAATCTTTGACATTATTTGGAGGATTTAATTTGAACTCGTGCATATGTCATGTGATTTCATTCAACATTGCATAACCCAATTTTGTTGGCTTAGGTAAACCCTAGATTTGGATGGAAATCAATTGGCTTGATTTCATATGTTTCAAACACACTAAATTATATCAATATGTTGCATCATTATCTAACGATATAGTTTTTTTATTCGTAGATATTGTTGATGAATAATGAATATTTGAAGAAAGGAAGAACTAATCATGCATTTATTTTTAAATATTTAAGAGGATTGTGAAAGGACACAATGAACATTCCTTCATTAGGAATGAGGACCTGTGTAAATGAATGTTGTAATGTGATAAACTCAAAAATGTTCAAGACTCAATTGTTTTAAGGAGAAGTAGGTGGACTTGGTGAAAAATCTTGGAAGTGTGAAACTTTTAATTTGTTGGAATGAGTTTGGCTTTTAAGTATACATCTAGTATATAATGCCTACAACTAATATTGAAAATTTATTTGTTGAAAATTTATTTATTTACTTCAAAAGAAAGAAGTTTGATAGTTTCAAATTTTCAATAGTTGAGCTATAGGGCCTTGGGTTACTTAGACCATAATCCCTCCTTCAATGCTCAATACAACACCACCCAATTAGTAGTAAGTAGGTGATGATGCTATTATTGGGGAGAGAGTCTTAAATAAAACTTCAGTGCATTTTCAACAACAGGCATCACAAGGCTGTCATAGATGTGCCAGAAAAGAGAGAGAGAGAGAGAGAGAGAGAGAGAGAGAGAAGGATATGCTAAAATGGTGTGTTATTACTCATCACCCAAAAGAAGATAATTTAAAGATGGGTGTCTCCAACCCCTCTTCTAAAATTGAAATGGTGTGGCAATGGAGGTGGCCACTGGACAATCATTATTGTCAAGCTTTTTTGTCATTCAACTTCAACTTAACTTAGTAATGAATAAAGCAATGGTGCAGCAACAATACAGCCTCTCCAACTTCCAGAGGTTTGGACCTTATTGGTCTCGGTGGCAAGTTTTCATTTAGCTTGTCTGAGATTACAAGTCCCTAGTAATAATGTTCCTGAAGTGCAAATGCCACAAGTATCATGGTTTTGGCTGGTCTGCTTTTTGCCTCCTCCCTTTGTGTCAAGAAGTAAGTACATCTATCTATCTATGAAGGAAGGTACTTTGTTTTGTCTTGTTTTGTAGTTATGAGATCCACCCAACTGGGATGCTTCAGATCGTGTTCTTGGTGTCTTTGGAAAGCTCTCGACAAGGAGAGGTGCATGGGCTGCGTTCCATGATACTTGGACTTGCGGTGCAAAAGTTCTTGAATATTGAATGATTTCTTCATTGAAAATTAAATTAAGTCGTAGCTGAAAATTTTGTGGTTGTTGGAAAGATGTTGATGAGCAGGATTTAATGGAATTTATTTGGTAAGATTTGGATTCAGAATGTGGGAGAAATTGATCTTTAAGTGTTTTTTTTTGCTGCTGAAAATTCAAATAAATTCCCAAAAAACCAGGTTTTGGAAGGAAAAATCAGTTGAGGGCATGGGTGACACTTGGGCCAACCATTAGGCACTTGGTGGGAATATGAAGGAACCATACGGAATACATTTGGGAAGATGGAAATCCAAAAAAAATTATATTCTTAATATTTTTTATGTTCAAGGTTGAGGAATGGGTGTTAGACTATGTAGTGGCTTTTGCCAATCTCAACATCTCAAGCACAAATAAATCTTGAGCCTAAGTCATTTTACTGAGAATATTGAGCAAGTTTTTGCCGCTCTTCATAAGAAATATGATGTGCAACATGTTGTGGAGATGGTCTAATAAGGTTGATCCTTGACACTATAAAACGGACTTAGTGTTCGTGTTTCTGAAGAATCTAGCACCATTATTTGTACTTTGAAAAGTGCTTTTTAAAGAATTTGAGGGTTCAGAGTTCATGCTGTCATGATCTTTACTTAATTTAGTGTTCACATATTGGAAGGATCTAGCACCATGATTTGTACCTGGGAAAAGAGCTTTAAAGCATTTGGAAGGTTTGGACTCTGGAGTTCAGGCTGTGTCATGATGTGCTCTGGACAAATGAGTGGGTGAAGTAAAAAGAGTAAAACAAGATATTAGCGCCTGAGCAAGACATTATACTTCCCCCCACTCAAATTTCATGGGCATCATCAACCCAATGCCTCATGCAGTTCTGCACACTTACTTTACAAAGAAGAACACACACTCATGTTTTGGTGCACAACCAAAAAAAAACCCAATATTTTATATGTTATGTTGCATGGAGCAAAATTCAAACCTGGCATCACCTTGGTGCAACAACAACTTACCAGTAGCCCATATTTCCAAGCACCATATTACATCAACTTCTTCTTTTACTTCTTAAAAAAAGGAGCTAAACTGACAATTCATGAAGTTTGATGGGGTGTGTAGCATCTTGTGAGGACCGAGAGCATTCTGTTTGTTTGTTTGTTTTGGGGGGGAGGATGAGGTCTAATGGATGCAATTGTTAACTCATCATCAGGTGGAAATGAGTTAGCATGAGAACTCCAGCTCCAAAACTCGGAGCTCTCAAGAGAACATCTAAAGGAAAAGTAAGAACAATTAAGGTCACTTGGGGCAACCATTGCAGTATATTTCTGGACAACCCTCAAGGCTGCGTGTTCAATCATCAAGGTAAGAATCAACTTGAAAGAACAATGTCAGTGCAACAAACTACAATACCATGTGTGGAGTCAGTTACTTCAATACTCACAGAACTAATGATCATAAAGGCCATTTTTTTTGGGGCTAGATTTGGATTTCATATATGACTCAGCATTGCATTGGTTTCAGAAGCTTAACAAAAAGCAAAGAAATCTTTCAACATGAGACTTCATTCATGATTTGCATTGAGATTTTGTTTTTGTTTTTTTGGTGGAGAAAGTAGTGGCCACATTTAGACAATAATATGTTCTTGGAGGCTGCCACAACATACATAGCAGGAGCATTCACAAAATTTTCTACTTGTCCTCTCTCATCTCTCTCTAGCAAATTTGGGCTCATTCCTCTGACATATGTTCTTGGAGGATGATTGACACTTTGTGGTGGCTACATCATGGAATGTGAAAAACAACACCCCAATTTCACAAACTAAATTGATGCCTTGGGTGAACTTGCATCTACATTGCTACCATGGTAAAAAACAATTGTTGGGTGGTTCTTGATTTTTATGAAGAACGAGTTCTGGTTTCCATTCTTATTTGGTTATGGTTCCAAACATTTAGACCTAGTCACAATTTGGGTTTAAAGTAAGTACGTGACATGAAAATTGGCAATTGTAACCAGTGTTGTGCGGTTCTTTGTTGGCCTTGCCTACTACCAAGGCCCTTAAGGATATTGTGTTTAGATTCATTATAGAGTATAGTAGCTTAAGGGATTTTGGCCCCCTAGGTAATAAATAATAGGTCTATTTTTATGTGAGGATTTTTGAAAGATGATATTTTGGCTTGTGTTGAAACTTGATATTAGTTATAATAGAGTTATAATATCTCGAAGGATTTTGGTTTTCTTTTAGAGGATTGTTTTGAAGATTATATTTTTGCATGGTGAAATATTTGAGTTTCCATAATTCTTCTTTTGCCTAAAGATACTTTTCAATGTAAATGGCAAGGCCACATTGTGACACACCCCTTGTTTTTTTTTTTGGGG
>Ga0209611_10006368_pt1 | contig 19386 bp, 20 predicted proteins | sample S1TSphgellanicum_3_FD_187693 | JGI IMG/M metagenome (GOLD analysis project Ga0209611, IMG submission 187693) | Host-associated microbial communities from peat moss isolated from Minnesota, USA - S1T2_Fc - Sphagnum magellanicum MG (SPAdes) (version 2) | ecosystem: Host-associated > Plants > Peat... | reverse complement strand
GCATTGTCAAATAGCAAAGTGCCCTCTCGACCTTTTTCTTCAAAATTTCCCCCCATGATACTGGACTGGACAGGTATCATGGGAAAAAATAAAATTCTGCCAGGCTTCATTGTAAGAATGAGGTGTTGCTATAATGAGTGCCTGCTGTAGGTGGACGAGTGAGGCAGACGAGTGAGGCATTCCCAAAATAAGTGCCTGCCTTAGGTGGACTATTGAGGTGTTCCCAAAATAAGCAGGATAAGTGCCTGCCTTAGGTGGACTATTGAGGTGTTCCCAAAATAAGCAGGATAAGTGCCTGCCATACATGGAGGAGCAATGCACTCCTGACATAAGTGCCCCCTGGACTCACCTTGGGCAGGCACTTATCTTGGGAATGCCTTTTTGCTATTCCATAGGTGTCACCCTACACTTTTGCTGTCTGTCAGCTCAGAGCAGCTCCACTAGTGCTCAATATGTGGCCCTGCTACAGAGAATTGGATGAAGAAAAGTCAAAACATAGGGGTTTGCATCAGTAAAATGATTTTGCCCTGCATTTTTGTAGAGGATGGCAGAGGCTAGGAAAAGTCACATCAAAGTGCCTAACACCTGGTTAGATAGTTTGTCGGTTGCTATTAATAGTCTCTCACCTATTGCATTCCCAATTTTAGTAACACCTGGTTAGATAGTTTGTCGGTTGCTATTAATAGTCTCTCATCTATTGCATTCCCAATTTTAGTTTTATGGCTGGGGTTGGGAAAAAGTAAATAACTAAACTTGGATGTGAGGAATATTTTTGCAGGGTCAAATAAAGACCTCTGTTCAGAATTTTTTCACTCATGCTGAGAGCAGAAGAACCCATGGAGCATTTTGAAAAAACTAAACTCTCACACCTACAGGCACTCCATTTTCCTAAAAATGCCTATGTCATTTCTTCCATAGTGATACCCAATTAAGGGTATCATGCGGGTAAAACAAGAAAAAAAATGGAAAAACAAATTGTTGATTTTTACACCATGTAATAATGCCCTTGACAACAGACATTGGGCATTACCAGAATTGGGCTTGCGTAGACTCCACCTTGCACAGGCCCTTATTCAGGTAACGATGCCGGCCTCAGGGGGTTATCCTACACACACTGAGCACCACTGGAGATGCTCTAATAATAATGCACTTGCTAATTACCTCTGATTAGTAAGTTAAGCATGATTAGCCTCCCAGTCGTCCGTCTCGTCTTTCCTCGTCCAGTGCGACTCCCGACTCTCGAGTCCCACTAAATGGGAGGCGATGGTACGGGATTTTTTTTGGCTTGCAGCTGCGGCGAGAATAAAAGGAAAGACTCAGGCTCTTGATGTCAATCCTGCGATCGACGTGTTGGATTTCTCCTATCTTTCAGCGAAGTGAACAAAAGAAATCTGGTGGTGGGGTGTGGAAGAATTTCCCGTAGATTATCTATCTATCTATCTATCTATCTATCTGCAAATTTCAATATTGTGACAAACTAAGAACTGTTGTTCCTCTTTTTGTTTTCTTCTGAGGCTTCCCGATTGTGAAATGGTTACTTTTACTATTGGTTACCCTTTTATGATTGGAATTTCAGTTTCTTCGCTGCTACCGCGCGACTACCCCTACACTGGGCTGCTTCGACTCTTTTTTTCCTGTACCCAGAATACAATATAGAGCTTCGCGTCTAAGCTTGAATCTTGAATCCTCTTTGCTTCCTTTCTCCTGCTTGAATCCAGTCCACTGTGATGCAAAATCCTGTGCATTGCTCGCTAAGCAGTGGGAGAAAATCTGGACGAAGTAGAGGAGACGGAGAGCGGGAGAGCGCGCGAGAGAGGGACGAAGAGAGAGAGACACACAGAGCGGGAGAGAGCGACACACACATGGGACCTCATTTTGGAGATCTGGAACTGAGAAGCCAATAATGGGGACTTGGACACCCGGAAAAGGTCGCCGAAATATCTCAGAAAAGCAAGTCCCAAGACTGCAAAAACCTCCCCAAAAGCAAGTCCCACAAGAAAAAGTACTCGGAACCTGCAAATTTTGGAGACCTGGAGTTTGCACTAGAAAGGAGCACCGGTGAAGATGAAGAGGAGGACATGAGGAAGAACAAGAACAACAAGAACGCCATCGCCATCGTCGTCCAAGCTCCCCTCCTCCGTCCTCCCTTACGCAACAACATACTCTGTACTCGCTCACAGACACAGAGAGAGAGAGAGAGGGACAGAAGAGACACATGCAGCAAGAAACAAGAAACAGGAAGAGAATGTGCTGGGACGATCATCATCATGGGTTGAAGATTAACCAGACTAGTTGTTATGGAAGATTGACATGCAGTTTACTAGAAACAGAACAGAACTTCTCATCATGGAAAAACAGTCTGCCTTTTGGTGAAAAAGAAAGAAAAAAGACTTAGTGGTACAAGTGTGTGATTCTGAAGCTCTCTTTATTGGGTTGTGTGTGTGTGTGTGTGAGAGAGAGAGAGAGAGAGAGGGAGAGAGAGAGAGATCTTTGTGAAGTGTCGAGATTGGGGTGGAGGTCGTGGCGATTGGGAAAAGCTTTGACACTCTGAGAGAGTGAGAGAGAGAGAGAACAGGACGTCGGATCCATGTATGAAGCTGTGGGTTGTTTGGATCTTGCAGTGTAAATAGTGTTTGATCGAGAATGGAAGGAGCAGGAGCAGGAGGAGCTTGTGATTTCTGTGGAGAAGGGCGAGCGACAGTGTACTGTAGAGCCGACTCGGCGCGTCTGTGTTTGTCATGTGACCGTCATGTGCATGGAGCCAACGCGCTGTCGCGACGGCATCTAAGAACGCTGCTGTGCGAGGGATGCAACTTGCGACCGTCGGCGGTGCGATGCCCAGAAGAGAATAATGTGGCTCTGTGTCAGAGCTGCGACTGGGATAGCCATGGAAGAATGAGAAGAAGAAGAAACAGCGGCAGCAACAACAGCAACCGCAACTCCTCCTCTTCCGCCGCCGTCGTCGTCGCTGCTTCTGCTGCTTCTTCACAGCACCACACTCGTCACCCTTTTGACTGCTTCTCGGGTTGCCCATCGGCAGCAGAGCTTAGCATCCTCTGGGGATGCGACTTGCTCACTCATGCTGCAGCAGCAGCAGCTCCTCCTCCTCCGCGAAATCTCGCAGGATTCAACAGCGGCGGCAGCGGCAACTGCAGAGGAAGGGTTCGACCAGTTGCAGCAGCAGCGTTTGCAGCCATCATACCTGGTGCTGGACCTCCTCCGCTGCTCCTTGCCAAGGTAAAATTTCTTCTCTCAACTTCTCCTTCTTCATTCTCCTTGCACAAGGAAGGGTACCATCCACGATCTTCTTCATGCTCCTTGCACAAGGATAGGTACCACCACCCATGATGTTCTTCATGGCTCTTGGGTTCTTTCAGATGATGGGTGTGTGATCTGATATCTTCTGATCCTCATTCTTAGGGTAATCAGCAGCAGCAGCAGGACATGCAGCTGAGAGAGAAGACCCATCTTTCTTTCCATGAAAGCTCAAGAAAAGAAAACTCTCAAGATCTGTGATCATTGTGTTTCTGCATCCCTAATCTTTTTTTGTGTGCATCCATCCATCCATCCCTAGAGTTGCGTTTTGATCTTAGAGTTGTAGTAGGGCGAGCTTTGCACACCAAGGGCTCCAACCCATTGATTATAGCTTCCAGAAAATTGCAAATTGTTAAAACTTTGATGATGATGTCTGTCTTACTTGGTTTGGTATCAAGGGTTTGACTCATGGGGAACATTGTCTGGTGTGGTCTGGATTGGGTAACAGAGTCCAGTGCTGACAGGAGGAGGAGGAGGAGGAGGAGCAGCGCTGTTGGGGAAGGGAGGAAATGGAAGCAAGCAGCAGTCCAGAGAAGCAATAGTGCAACAGCTTCAGAAGCTGCAACTTCTAGACCCGTGGCAGGTGCAGCAGCAGCAGCAGATGGAAGCTCCTATGTTGTTGTTGCAATCATCATCAAAGAAACAACATCCAATCTCTTTTGTATCATCTCCATCACAACCTTTAAGAGCAGCAGCAGCAGTTTTGGATCAGAATCAGATGCAACAACATCAACAACAGCAACCAGAGACATCTCCAAATCAGCCACTATGCTCCAAATCAGACACCACCACCACTGCAAATTTGCAGTCTTCTTCAGACTCTCGGATACTAACCCCATCAGAGATGATGATGATGCTGCTGAAAACTGAAGCTTGCAACAACAACAATGGTCTCATCATGCAAGGAGGAGATGCTGCTTTTTGGCATTCCAGCTCCTCTTGTCAGGTGTGTTTGCTTGTGTTTCAACAAGGGTTTTTGCCGATAGACCAAAAATTATTGTGTCTTGAATTTTCATTGATTGATTTCTTCATCCCCATGAATTTTTGGACAACAAAAATTCGCTACAAATGGTTCCAACAGCAAATGGATTAAATCAAACAAAACTTGCTTCAACAATTCTATTTGTCCCCTGTAGTAAAAGTTCATCTCACAAGACTTTGTTCTCTTGGAACTGGTGCACATTTTAGGGTTGGGAAGAACCCATGCAAATGTACACTGTTTGTCAGACTGAGTACACACATATTTCCAACTGTAAGGAAGGTAGTTATGTGCAGAGTATTAAGACAGAGTACACAAGATTTGCAATTTGAAGGAAATCTTATGCAGAGTGATGAGAGTGAGCATTTCATACCTGATAAGATATGGAGTGTGCAGATTTGTGATTTGAATGAAATCTGTTTATTGTGCAGAGTGTGGAGTGAACAATTTTTCCATATCTGATGATTTGTTATGACTCTGGTGGTGGGTGGATGGGGGCAGCAGCAGCAGCTATGGGGACAAAACATGCAGGATCTTGGAATTGGCAAAGGAGAAGAAGAAGGCAGGGATCCATGTGAGGGTTTCAGCATGGCAGAGCTTTCCTTTGATAATTATGAAGACATTTTCTCGTGCACACAAGGTATGTCATCTGCATCCTTTGATGACATACAGGCAGAAGAAGCAGGATGCGCTGTGTCCATGGGCCAAGATTCTGTTGATGAGAAGCCGCATGACCAGCACGTGCAAAGCATCCCAGAGTCAGAGCTTCTTGAAGCAACAACAACCAATGTAATCATCTCTCTCTCTCTCTCTCTCTCTCTCTCTCTCATCACATGGTTTTCTTGTCAAATTTCTGTTTCTGCATTTTGTTTATTGCTGATAACATCATCTCTTTCACATGATACAAACATGGCAGAGTAGAGATTTCATGCCATTGTGTGCAATAAAAGTAGCAGAGCTTTGTCATGTTGTAAACACTATCATGAACACAACAGTGCAATGGAAGGAGATTCTGAGGTTTTCTATGTGTCATAAGTACTAAGAAGAGTACAGAACAGTGTCGCAGGTTTGTTTCAAGAACAAAAGAGTTGATTATGACCACTTTTTAGAGCACACTTTCTGGTTCTTGCAGCGTGCCATGAGTGGCTCCCAATCACAGGTCTATGAAAGCAGGTCAGCTGGACCACCTCCATCTCCAGAGAGGACTGAAGTTGGGATGATGATGATGGATGCAATGGGACTAAGCAAGAATCTTAACATGGACATGCAACAACTGGTAATGAGACCAACAGGGTCAAGCTTGTCACTCTCACTCTCTGGACTGAGTGGTGACGATAACGGTGATTACTATGACTGCACCACTGCAGTTTCGTCGATGTCAATAAATGCTGATCCTTCCTGGGGACCTACAAGCCCTGATAGTGGAGCACTTATGCAGGCTCGTGACTCAGCAATGCTTCGATACAAGGAGAAGAAGAAAAACCGCAAGTATGGAAACCAAAAAAAAACTCAATACCATCATGACTTACAGTGCCATAACATGTGTGTGATGGCTTTGCCATTTATCTTTTTTTTCTGCATTAGCAATTTTTTTGGTTATTGATATTTTGTATGTCATAATTGTCACTCACATCAATGTTGCTTTTTTTTGTTGTTGTTTGCATCTGTTCTAAAAAAAAAGGTTTGACAAGAAGATCCGATATGAATCCCGAAAAGAACGAGCAGATATACGGAAGAGGGTGAAAGGGAGGTTTGTGAAAGCAGGTCAGCCATACGATTATGACCCAACAGGTCCCACCAGGAGTTTTTAAAACTGCTGGAACCAAAACATGATGATTATCCGGGGCTCACTGCTGAGACATTTCCTCAGATGTTAAGTCCTTTCCCTTCACCCTTGCAATGACAACAAAGCAGGCAAGCTCAATGAACCAAATCATTGCACAAATTGCTTGATGTCTCCTCAACTCGCCTCATGTGTATTATTTCTTCCTGAAGGATTTGCCATATTGGGACAGCCTTCGTTTTTCAGAAGCAATAATGGGTTGTAGTAGATAAGGCAACAGCAGCTTTTGCTGTTTGATTTTGATCAGGTGGTTTGTCTCTGTTGCCAGTGAGGTGCTGGCTGTATCTTATTAAGAAGCCTTTGGTAGAGAGTTCAGTACATTAGGCTTGTGAAAAAAAATTCAAGTGTCTTTTGCAGTTTGTAAAACAAAAATTTGAATGTCTACATTTTGGCAGACCTTTTTCTTACTCAAAAGTTTTTTAGGTGTCACTGGGCTTTGGGCAAATTTCTGTGCTTGTCAAGTGCTTCTATTGATTGACTCCTTTCATTGAGTACCAGAAGAAAACTAAAATAGTAATAATAAATAATAATTGTTGATTCTTTCAAATTTTAATTTGGGTCAAAACTGCACATATAGATTGTCAAGTCAAAAGTGATGGCCTTTGGACTCAGTTTGAGATTTATTAGAGACCTTCCAGATCCCCAAAACAAACTTTTGAGATAGCAGAGCAACATTTTTATTGTTACAACTCTCGTCCTGATGATTTGTTTGCTTCAGAACTTTCATTGAATTTTGTCTTGAGGATTGCAAAGATTTCCTTGTTATTATTCTTAGGAGTATCAATTTTCAATTTAAAAGATGGTGGAGATTTCCTTGTCATTCCTGGATTGGTCATGAGTAGCTTGCAAGGGTAGGGTTGTGGACTTGGTAACCAGCTAGAGCTACCAGGCTATTGAAAATAGTTGAGGTGTGGGAGTGCTGAAACTTTTCTTCATTGTCTGAAATGGTGGACATGGTTTATGAAGTCACCCAATTATGTGTTGGGCGAGGTCTGCACACGCGAGTTATTAGTTTATAACCCATGTGCAGCCTGCCAATGGGGTCTAGAGAGGCACTTCTGAAGACTGCTTATGTTATTAAAAATGAGATGAATTTGTCATTTGTGGGAATTGGTCAAAAGCTTGAGGGAGGGTTGTGTTATTAAAAATCAGATGACCATGGATAAAAGGAAGGACAAGAAGCCTAAGTTATGTCCAATCACACTTGGTGTTAGGGGCTTTAGTAAAAGTCCCCTAACACCAAGCTAGCAGCCGTTTAGAAGTTAAATTTACTTGGCTAGAGTGAACCAACACCCACTTGTGCACCAATCTTGATGGATGGTGCACTGATGGGTATACCCGTGCCTGTCCCTATGTTAACCAAGGTGGTCCATGATTCTCCAATTATTTGCGTACTTGAATGCAAACTGGTACTATGTAATTCGTGCTGTTTTTTTAACTCGGACAATAGAGCTTCCCGAGAACTCATCAATTGTTGTAACTCTAAAAGAAGAGCTTCGCTTTGCGTATCAAAAGTAACTTTTAAAGTTTCACCAAAGGTTTTCCCCTTGTTACTATGAGACCTCTAAGCCCACGCATCGTTTGTCAGACGATGTAAAGCGATTACTTCCCGAGCATAGGGTGACTTTTTTTTTCCTCATGCTCGCCTTAGTCTTACTTACCTACCTACACTAGACTACCACCTATGCACCAAAAAGGTCTACTCTCTCCCTTGCTTACCTACCTACCCACCCAGCTACCTTCCTATGCACTAAATCTGCAACAATGCAACCATGGTGATCACCCATGAGGGTAGTGCAATAAACAAGGTAGGTTGTTCCCTGCCCTTCCTACCTACTACCCATTGAGGTAGGTATCTTTTAGAACCAATATACCAATAACCTCCCTCATTAACACTCCAACCAACCACACAATTGCCAAAACGATATTGAAGGGGTGCAAAAGAGGGTATTGCAACTACATTGAATTTGTTTACTTTAGGATTATAAAAGACAACAATTAAACTACTTCTCAACACCCATATGCGACTATTGCAAAATAACCTGATTTCCTTACTTGAGTCACATTACTCCAATGAAAAACCATTTTTATAGTACCCTCATTACAATTTCTCCTTGTTTCAAAGGTTCTAACCTATGCAATACCCTTATTAAGGTAATTCATACACACTGAATTCTTTTGTTGAATTGCAATACCCTCAAGAGGGGTTGACATTATTTTATATAATCCATTGCATTCCTACAATACCCCTAAGAAAAATATCATGTCAAATTCATTTGTGCATTACCCTGATGAAGGTAATGCACAAGCACTAGATTAATTTGAAAATATATAATAACCTCAAGCTAATTTTTATCAACCTAATTCACATCTACATTACCTTCATAAGAGTAATGCAAATGCACTAGAGGGATGCAATATCTTCAAAAGAGGTGATAATTATTTTATCTCATATATTTCATCAATGTAATACCTACATAAAGGTAACACCTAAGTTCTACATCATTTTGATGAAATGAAATATCTTTAAACGGGGTTTAACTTATTTTGTCATCTACAACAATAGTATAATATGCCTATTAGTGATATGTAATGATTGGAATATTTTTTGAGGACATGCAATACCTTCAAGAAAAAAAATTATCAACTTGATTCACTTATGCATTACTCTCACTAAGGTAATGCATATGCATTGGACACATGTAGTACTCTCATGATGGGTTTTAAATATTTTATATCATATACTACATCAATGCAATACCCTAATGATAATATATACATAAAGGTATTACATTTTGTTAAAATGCAATACCTTAAAGAGGGGCTTAACTTAGTTTATTTCATCTACAACATCAATGCATTACCTTTATAAGGGAAATGCACTAGATGATTTGTTGAGTTGCAATACCCTAAGTTAGGGTTCATATCATCTACTACATCAATGCAATACCTTCATGAAGGTAATATCTAAGGATTGCAATATTTTGAGGACAATGCAATACTCACACTAAGGTAATACTTAAACATTAGATCATTTTGTTGAAATTCATTACCCATAGAAGGGGCTTGAATTATTTTATCTCTTGAACAAAATCATTGCAATACCCCCATTAAGGTAATATTAAATCGCTATAATATTTTTAGGACATACAATACCCTTAGAAGATAATTAATTAATTTGATTCATTTGTGCATTACCTTCGTCAAGATAATGCATATGCACTGGATTAATTTGGTGAAATGTAATACCCTTAGCATGGTTGAAGTTGTTTGATCTTATCAATGCAATACCCCCATGATGGATTGACAATACTTATCTTTCCTAATTCACATTTGCAATACCCATATCAAACTAATGTAAAAGCATTGCATTTTTCTCTTGAAATGTCATCTTGGGACATATTAATAATATCATATTTGACTTAATTCATTTGTGTGTTACCCTCATTAGCGATGTTAAATCATCATGTCTAATTTTATTTTCTCTTATGTGAATATTGTGAACATTGCCTTGAACCCACTACAATTAATTCCATACCATGTGCCACAATAGTCAATCATATTGTTTGAAGTAAGGTCGATACACATCATGATAACAACCTACTGCTTGCACAAATTCCCATGCAATGCCCATTCACATGTGCAAGATGCATATTTAGTGAAAGGGGCATGAATATTATAAATAACACCAAGACGGGGTTGGCTTCACACCATCCATGCATTAACATTGTCTTCACCCACTAAAGTTTGGTGAATCACATCGGTGTGTGGGATTAACAATGCCACAATCTTGTTCTTTATGAACCTCAACCTCTTCATTTTCGCTTAGTGCATATAATGTCATTCCATAGTTGTAATTAGCCTTCACACCAACTAATCAATGTAATGCCTCTTAACACCTTTTATTTCAAAAGAAAACCATCACTTCAAGGCCCCATGATAAGATTCTATGTTGGATTGGGTATTTTGATTTGAGTGCGATAACATTGCAAATCTTTGTTGAAATTTGAGTGTGATTTGAGGTGAGTTGCAAATCAAAGTTATCATATTCATGTCATCTATTTCATTTTTTTCCATATGTTTTTTAATTTTTCATTGACTCAAAGTTTTTTCTTATTTTAATTATACATTGTTTAATACTTGTGTTATATAATAAATATTCTATTTCTAATTGTTCAAGTTTTTGTTCTTGTTGTTTGATATTGTATTGTATTGTAATTATCTCAATTTCTTCATGCATCATGTTTTCAACTTGTTTTGAATAAAAAGGATTTGTCATTAATTTTTCATCTTCATTTTTACGAAACTTGTTTTTAATTGAAGTTCTAAATTGTTGGAGAGATTTGTGTTTTGATTGCAAAAATTATGCAAGATGAATCTATGTTCATTGTTTTCTTATTTTACAATTGAATTTTGTGTGTAGATGTCTATGGTACATGACATTAAGCATAGAAGATTGTTGAATTTTCTCAAGATTATTCAAAGTTGGGGTGGAAATGAAGACAAAAAAGTGGATATTGAATTTATAAAATTAAAAATTAAAAGTAAATTGTCCAATTTGCATGGATGAAATTAAATTAGAAACTTCAACTCTTTGTGGTCACTTTTTTTTTTTGTTAGGAAGTGTATTTATGGTGTGATTAATGCACAAAATAAATGTCCTGTTTGTCGAGAGAAACTTAGTTTAAAGAACATTGTAATGTATTTATGGTGTTAATGCACAAAATAAGTGCCCTATTTGTCGAGAGAAACTTAGTTTAAAGAATGCACATCGTCGTGTAAGTTCGATATAATCAAGAATAATTTTTTTTTTGAAAACCACAAGATCGCCTTCCAAGTTCTTTATTTGTAGATGTGAACCTTGGTGTGACATCACCCCAATCATAGGTTGCACCAGCAATTGGTATACTCAGTAATCCAGAACGAGACCTGGAAGCACAAGTGATAAGAACCCCTTCTCCCTCCCACTCTGCTTCTCTACCTTCAACACAAGATTTGCCTGCTGAGGAAGCAATGGCATCGGATGATGGAGGCTCCAATGAATTACAGTCCCAACAAACTGGAGGAATTGTTAGTCCTGAACGTGGGCTTCGTGAAAGTCAGTTCAATGGCAGACTTATATATCCATCCCAGCAACAGCCTGTGGGTACCTAGAAAGGTATCCTCTCCTTTGATCTCTACAAGAATTGTTTTTTCTTTTCAAACTTCACAAGCTTGGAGTGCATGGTGTGCAGCTTTGTTGTGCCTGGCAGCTGGAGATGCTAAGTGCTCCTCAACTGTAGCCATGTTGATCACCACCCTCAGAATCAGTAATGGTACTTATGCAATAAATCCCTCATCTGACTACTGTCAACCTTGGAATCTTGCAATAATCAAAATGTCCCAATTCCCATGGTCTTTTCCAATGTCAATGTCATGGTTCTGCTTCATGTTTAACCTGTATTGAGTTTCTATCAGCAAAATCATTCGAGCAAAATGTAAAACATATTGCTGAGTACATGGACAATTTTATAGAATGAAACTGGTGGAAGGGTACCTTCTGATTGTTGCACAACCAATGACTTGTTTACAGACACAGCTGCTATCCTTGTTATGTTTGGGTGAGATTGGGAGGAGAAAAGACTTGAGTGCTTATGCCAACATAGAAAGGGTGGTGATTGTGTCCTTCCAATCTCCATCTAAAGAAATCAAAGCAGCAGCAGCATCATATGCTCTGGTGAACATTACTGTAGGAAACTTGGCACGGTATTTGCTTCTACACTCCTTAAAGAAGGTGAAAACCCCTGTCCGCCTTTGGGACTGATTCTTATGGCCCCTGGATACATGTTTCTGGTCCTTGTTCCTGTTTGTTTTGCTTTGATAGGGTACTGATTCTCTTTCTCATTCTCTGTTGTGGAATTTCAGGTGATTACACGTCAATCTTTGAGTGGAGAGGGTGAAGTTGATTTAAGAGATTCAGATGTCCAAAAGATTTTGAACCTTCTATTCACACACTGTAAGAGTGAAGAGGAAGGTGTTTGGAATTGGTGGCTGAGTGTCTGGGAAAGTTGGTGTTCATTGAACCTGAGAAGTTGGTACCTGCCCTTAAGGTAACATAATCTCTAGAACTTTGTGACTCTCTTCACACTGGCACCTTGCACCTTTAGTTGGGTACCATGGATGGGAATCTTAGGCTGGAATGATTGGCTAATCCACTGTTGCATGCATGGCTTTGCAGGACTGCACAGCTAGTTCCTCTGCCTTTACTAGGGCAACTGTGGTGATTGCAATAAAGTACACAATTGTGGAGCGGCCACAACCAATTGATGCATATATAAAGCCATGTATTGCTTCATTTCTATTGCTCTACAGATGAGGATAGGGTAAGTAACCTTGTGTCTCTTCCAAACCTGGGTAGCTTTAGGGGCAGGCTTGTACATTGAATGAAAGATTTTTTTTTTGATGGTAATTATAGAAACTGAATGTTTTGGATGTGCATCTCAAGCTCTATTCACTGGTCACATGAAATCAGAGCTTGGTTTTATTCATTCTAAGAATTTTTTTTGTATATAAGTAGTAGAGTTGAAACTTGAAATTGTGATTGAATTGGTGCAGCATGTGAGAAGGGCTGCTATGTCAACTTTGAGCACAGCAGCACATAACAAGCCTGAGCTTGTGAAAGACTTGCTCCCTACTTTGCTCCCTCTTCTGTATGACCAGACAGTAGCGAAGGTATGCCAGTCTAATTTCCAACAATTTTTAGCACAGCTCTTTCCATTATTCACAGCTTATAGATAAAGAGTACCAAGTGATTGTACTGCTCAAAACCATAGCATCTAAAAGGGATGTCTGTTGGATGGTGCAGAAAGAGCTGATAAGAATAGTTGACTTAGGACCGTTAAGCACATTCTGGATGATGGGTTAGAACTGAGGAAAGGGGTGTTTGAGTGCATGAATATGCTTCTGGACAGTTGCCTTGACCAGACCGACCCATCTTACTTCATCACCCCATTTCTCCTCTCTAGGTTATCAGGTGTGTTCCACAAGAGCCCAGTGCTGGAATTGGGAGACAATCTTGTGTACCATATTGAGAGCTTTTTCCATATTTCTTCTGTTTTAGCTGTATAACTAAAGTTCTCTGGTGGCATGTAGATCACTATGATGTAAAGATACCACGTCATCTCATCTTATCCTAATTGGCAAACAAATGTGGTGCAGCAGTTCTGGCTGGTACACAATTACTGGCATTCAACTTCTGATTGCATTTGTCATGCATTGAAGGGATGTGATATACGAACTTCCGATGAATTAATCTCTATTTTGTAGTTATGGATGCTTTGGTAAACCCTCTGGAGAAAAGTATGACAAATAAGAAAAAGCCAGATGTTGTGAAGCAAGAGGTAGATCGCAATGAAGACATGATTCGCAGTGGCCTTCATGCAATTGACTCTCTCAACTGGATCGAGTATGTAACTCTGAAGCTCACTTTTTTTTTTCCTTAAAATGCTCATGAAAATTTCTGCCTAATAGTTAATATTCTGACAATTTACCCTCTAGGGTTTGATGGTACTGAATAACTGTCATGTTGCTTGACAGCGGTGAGCTTACTACACGATTCAAGGCATTCATGAACCATGTGCAGAAGACAGGTTCACTTGCTGACAAGTACAGTATTGTGCGCCATGAGAGTGTAGGTGGTGGGGATACTATGGACTTCAACTAAGTGTAACTCCATGAGGCTATAATGTGCTGCTGCCCACACTTGGAACCATGGTTCTCATATTGGCAGAGTGAATCAAAATAGTTTAAATAGAGAAGCTGGATGGGACTTGCAGGAAAGTAGACTACAACATCATGGATGTTATAGTGTTTTATTGTGGGTGTTGGCAGGCAATATTACATGGCACATCACAACTATGTACAAAAAGCAGTAATATGATGTGGTTGCAGACTAAGCTGTCATCGCATTTCTGCTTGAAGTTTATTTTGCTGTCTACTTTGTTTTATGCATTTCATCTAATTATCCTCTAGGTGGTCATGTTTATTTTGTTTCAATCAGTATTGTATTACCTTGTGCTGGTTCATCATGTGATGTTATTTAGTAATGAAACAAGCATATTTAACATGGTATTTGGTTGGTCTGCATTCTAATCTCACTAACTGAATCCTGTGTGCTAGATCTTGTCTCTCACAAGAACTTGATTAACCGTGCCATTCTATGAGTCATCCAAGGTCAACTGTCCCAGTCTCACGCTTCATTGCCTCTTTGGACTAAAAATTCTAGCTTTATGTTTTGTAGGTTCAATGCTCTATTGTGTTGAAGTTAGCCTTGAAGCAGAAGGAATGTTTTTACTCGGTCTTGGTGATGTGTGGGTGAAGCTTTTGTAATGTCATCTCCAAAGAATGAAGATGATCTGCAGTAGCTTGTGTTTACAGTTTAATATAGTTGATGGAGTCTAAATGCAGGAAGTTCCTGTTCCATAGCTGATGTCTAGGTCAACAGGGAGATTTTTGGAACTCTGTAGCAAACATGAAAATTATCAATGCACTAACAGGTAGGGAAGACCCTGCCAGGAAACTGTGCTAAAGACCTGCAATGTAAAAGCCAATCACTTTGTGGTGGATGCACAGAGCGCTCTGCAATGCAAAGCCAACTCTGAAAACAGTACAATTGCACAATATAATGCATCAATCTCTAGCCATTGAAAAGACAAAGAGCCTTTCGCAACAATGATTGTAGAAGACAAATGCATGCCCTACCTTATTGCACCAAGAAATAAAGTGGTAAGGAAATTAAGAACCAACAATATTGATTGGCAAATGCAAAACCCTGGTGGACTAGAACAAGCTTTCAGAGATGCTAGGGACTTTTGTGTTGCTCATGAGGGGTATTAACTCTTCCCTGTTAGAATATCAGACAAGGAAACCTTTCATCCTCAATTATCACAAGAGTCTGTGCATTGAAGTACTTAAAATCGCACTCACTAACTTCACCTCCAAGCAGACAAAGTCCTATAACAAGGTCAAAAATAGCATTTGCATTTGGATGCAATTGGAGACATCATGCAACCTGGGCTATTCCGACAAATCAGTCATGCATAATTGAATATTATCCTTCACCATGGGGACTGCAGGTGGGAGAGAAAATGCTAAGGGTTCTCAAATAATAGATACCCACAAGTAGGATACTAATCTAGTCCTTCTCTATGGTCGTCCACCTCCCCTTGCCTCACCTTGTAAAAACCTTACATTGCTCTGGAAAGGGATAGCTCTATCTCTGGCAGCTGCCCCACAAGCCAGAAGAAGGTTACATAGATGCCCTGCTTGTTTTGCTGACTTTGTTTGCTGTCAATCACAGCTCTAAAAATTGCACACTTGCAGGTTCTCCTCTTGGTAACAGCTCTAAGAACAGCATGTTGACCTCAATGCACTCGAAGTTGCACTATTTGATGCATTGAGCTTGATGCTGGTTTTTACAAGCTGCCATACCACACAACCAAACAACAGCCAAAGTCGGCATCATCTTGGTGTTACAATTTTAAATCCCCTTATGGTCAGGCTGCTTTGTCTTTGAGTGAGGAGCGTAGTGGAGGCATTCTTAGCAAAAGGAGACACTTCATGAACCATACAACTAATGTGATGCTTTGCTACTAGTGTGGTTCTCTTCCAACATGGAAGCAGGTCAAAAACTGACTTCCATTCCCTTATTTCACATCCTAACACTCCACCTATACCGAATGTTCATCTAGTACAATTGTCACTGGTGTTTTCATTCCTTTACTGGATGTCTCAAATCTCAATTAAATTCTTATATTGGTCAAATATCATAATGTATTCTCTGGCTGGCATAAGGGAACATTAAGGTAACGTCTGCCTTACATGTGATTCTAGTTGATCTGATTGACTGCAGGTTTAGGGCCCTATGAAATCTTGGCTGGTTGCACTAGCTTTAGAAGTAGTTCACAAAGCTAATCAAATCCTGGTTTCTTCACAGCCTGAGCTTACACTCTAGGCTCTTGTAACACCAAGAAACTATAATCGCAATCTTCCTCCCAGAAAACAAATTAAAAATTTGTCAAAGCTTTGATAGATTTCCACAAATTCCTGCCAAAGTTTTAGTTCTACTCAGCTTTCTTTTAAGAGGCGAAACAGCGATGAAATTTGGCACAGTGGCAAAAGTCACCAGATTGCAATCACTTGTTGCATTCTACACCAGTTTTGAGGAAAATTGAAGCAATTCGGTAGATTGTGTGACCTAGGCACTAGACAGTTAGATAGCCAGAAATACAGAAAGATGTTGATAAAAATGGATAATGCCTACAATTGTGTTGGTGCTCTAGCTCCTTTGGGAGAATGATGGTCACCACTGAGAAGTGAGGTTATGTCAAAAGCTGGAAAAGAAAATAATACACATTTGGAACATTTTTGAAGAGCAGGCTCTTGCAAGGTGTAAACTTTGTTTTTCAACTTCGATTCTGCTTCACTCTTTGCAGACAATTCCATGCGAGTAGTGTATTTTTTTTGGTGGCAAATTTTCACAACCTGGCTAGGGGAAAAAAAAAGAGGCCCCTGCCAAAGGTATAAAGGGAATTTTTTGAAAAAGATGGGCCTGAGTCACCATATTGTAAGGAAAAAATATCTAAGGTTGCCGTATTTAGAGGGTGGCTTCAAATAAGCCTCCAAATAATAAAAGTTGCCCAATTCTTTTGGAGGATTTGGGCAGCTTTCAGATTTCTTTTTTTGAAATCCAATATTAGGTTAGAGGTCAGAGAGACAAGTATAAAACTTTAGGATTCTCATAACTTTCTTCTTCCATAAAAGGTGACAATTTTTTAGAAAATATTCCAAAAAGTTCCCTTCACCATGTTGCTTGGGACCTTTTTTAATACCAAAATGGCTCATTTCAGCCACACAAAAAAATCACTAGTCCAAGCACTAACAACCCCCAATTACAGCTCCTGACACACAGGCTGTGCATTATTATCAAACAATGACCAAATACATCCATTCTGGAAAGGCTGAAAAGTTCACGGTCACAGGAAAAATTTCAAGTCCAGAAACTATACAACCTTAAGTTTGGGGCCTAGCACTAACGTGGGGCATGTGCCATGACTTTACAGGGCACAAGAATTCTCAACGATGTTTCTGAGCAGCTAACCACGGAAGAAAAAGTTGGACAAAGCAAAGAATTGAAATAATTTATATAAGAGGAAAGTTCGGACGAAGTGACATAGCAAGCTCAAATCAGTCTCAATTTTCTTTGCTGACACATGGTGGGAACCTTGGATCAGGACAACTTGCATCCTTTCACTCAACCTCTCTTCACAACCACCTTGCAAGTCTTGCATAAATGCAGGGAATCTGATGGACTAGTTCTCCCTTGGCTCATATTTGCATCCAGGAGTTTGCTACAAATTTTAATCAAGGTCGGCTCCCTTGTTGCGCTATTGTCGTCATTCTCCTTGCCTACATTTACAGGGCTTTGTGGCTCAATGCAACAACAAGAGTATTCATCATCCAATTGTCACATGCAAGTGCATCTCACATTCCATCATGTCTTTTATGTTAAACTTAGTATGTCAAACACCAAAACTTTGGTTCCATGTCCTTGAAAGCATTAGTAGTATTATGAATATTCTACCTAGCATAGCAATTGTATAATGACTCAAATTTGCATAAATTTCCATCTACCATGATTTTTTATTAAGGTGGGTTAACTTGGTGCTTTTCTTAATTGCAGCAATACTCACATGCATTTCATTGGGCTAGCAACTAGCACAAAAGGACGACAAAAACTATCAAGGTCATTCAAGCGTCATCTCGTTTGCAATTTCCCAAAACTTTTAGGTATGTGCCTCACACACAAACATTTATCATCTTGAACTCAATATGTCTTGTAACGTCAAAACTAAGTTTGTGTTCTTATGCAAGGTATGAAGGTTGTGATGAGTGGAGTTTGTTTCAAAACTCAAGTAGTGAATAATTAAAACATGAACATGATATTCTTGGATTCAAGTGGGTTATACCAAAGAGTTTAATTTGAACAAAAGTAACTACTCCAAGTAATTTTGCAACAATCAAAAGTCATGAATTTTGCATAGATAGAATACTACAATAATAATGTTTGCCAAGGAAAGCACTCCATTCAACCAATGGAATAAGGCAACAATAATGTTGGACAAGGTTTGTGCACATGTATGTAGTTATGCAACAATATTGTTTGACAATGATTAAGTTTGTGATTCAAATCACATTGAAATGAAATATTAAAATAAGAACTAACTAAATTAATGCATGCTCTAAATGATTCAACAATTTGTTCTTCAAATTTATCATTTGCCCATTTATGTTTGGACCAAATCAATTTTATACATTCAAGATGCCTAACAAGGGAATGGGAAAAAAGATTTCAATAGCAAAATTATGATATAATTATCATCAATCAATTTCTTTTGCAAAAAATCACCAAAGTCGACACAATTATTTACATATATTATTTTGTTGCAAATTTTATTTTTGGAATTTTTTCCCTAAAAGTGAGAGGAATAAAAAAAATTTGGGGAAAATGTGGTTACATTTATGCCTATTGGGTATACTTTCAAGAGTTCCTTGAAGTAATCATGTTAGTTAAATCAGAATATGCCTAAAGATGTTTGTTGCCCTAGTTCCATCAAGAAATTGAAAAAAAAAAAAGGGGATTAGCATGCACATCATTACTAAATTGAACAAATTTCATAATGTAATGAAATGTTTATTAACAAACCACATTTTTTATAATCATTAATGATAAAAATTATGTATGCCAATCATTGTGCAAATGATGATTACATTTCAATCTATATGAAAGTAAGGTGAAATATGTTTGGTGGAAAATTCCAAATTTCTTTCTCTCTATCGCAAATATTGTGTCTCAAGTTGAATATATATATATTTAATTTCCATTATGTTGTTGACAAATGGAAGTATTATGAAGAAGCAATGGAGGACCTTCACAAGGTTAGTGTTCATGAACTAAACAATGCATTAATTTAAATCACACTCGTGGAAATGTGAAAAAGGTGTTGAAGGACTAGCAAGGAGTTTGGTCAGAAGCTTGGGAGGACATTGACAAGGTTTATGTTTAATGAACAAAAGTGCATAAGTTTGTGAACTAGTGCACATGAAAATAACGTCTTCAAGGAAGATGAAAAAGCCTTCAAAGATCTTGACAAAGATGATGTTATTAAATCAAGCATTGCACACACTTTAAGGATTTACAAATATGTCAAAA
>Ga0209611_10006367_pt1 | contig 19388 bp, 19 predicted proteins | sample S1TSphgellanicum_3_FD_187693 | JGI IMG/M metagenome (GOLD analysis project Ga0209611, IMG submission 187693) | Host-associated microbial communities from peat moss isolated from Minnesota, USA - S1T2_Fc - Sphagnum magellanicum MG (SPAdes) (version 2) | ecosystem: Host-associated > Plants > Peat... | reverse complement strand
TTTCATGTTGTTTTTTGGAATTACATACATAATGAACCGCTTGAAACCATGTATTCTAGATAAATCTAGAGAATGTATATATATATATATATATAGAGCTTTGGCTTGGTGTGTGCTAGAACAAATAACATGTGTTTGAAAGTGTGCATAACAATTTATAGTTTGTGTCATAAAACTCGTGCAACTTGGGTAGCAAGACTCTTGTGTTCCACAACCCAAAACAAATCATTGGCCTATGGAGGCAAGAGAAGCTTTTTTCTAAGGGGGAATTGAATTGTAAAGCGCAAATGTATAGATAATTGATTTATTCACTAAATGTAACTCATGAACATCGTTGTTATTAGGGTTGCTAGTTGCTACCTATACCTTCTTCCCAAAGTTTAGACACTTTCTAATTGGACTCAAGTGAATGGGTGGGTGGCTAGGGAGGAATTGTATCCATGAACTTGGAAGCACCTAAGTTTTGAGATGCATTTACCCCATAATAGATTGATGGGTAGATAGAGATGGGTTGAAACTTGAGATTGGTGTTGTTCAAGTTTAGATTTTAAAAGGAACCTTTGATCTTAAGTTTAACTTTCTTTTTTTCTTTTTTTTTAATAATGAAATCTCTAGTCCAATCTTGGGATTGATTTTTTGGATTTCTCAAACTTTTGATTTCAATTATTTTCACACAAAATTTAAAACCAGTTTGGTTTAAGACAAAGTTCAGTTCCATCCCCATTACACACAATTGAAACTCCCCCCCCAAAAAAAGTGTCTAATTTGTTTGTTAAACTAGTACACATGTTCTAAAATAAAGATTATGTAATATTAATTATGTGCAACTAGTCAAATGCAATAACTTATCTAAAATGTAAAACCAAGTTTATATGTTTTAAAATAAAATAATATTTATGCATGTAAAGAATCTAAACATTTTAAAAACAAGACAACATCAGCAATTAAAATTTTAACTCAATTTTGAGAATAAATTAGTTCTTCAATTAAGTTTCAATGGTAATCCCAAAAAAAATTGGAACTTTTGGTCTAGAAACTTTAATACCTAAACTTATAATTTGACTTGAACTTGTTGAAATTCAAGAACCTACAAACATCAGTTTAAAACCTCTCAATCTTTTTTATTTATGACGTTACATACAAAGATAAAATTGTAACATGTGTAATTAAATGCAACGCTTGTGGTGTAAGTGTATTATGGATGTGGATGCAATTTTTGGCATTTTGGGTAAGATTTTACTTTAGATTTGTCCATAATTTATGGTTTCAAATGGTTCATACACACACACACACATACATTTTTAATTTTTTTAAACTACATCTTCATGACAAAGGAAAAGGCTTTGAATTTATGAATATATTTTAATAATTAAATATATCATTAAATTTTAGTTTTAAAATATTTTTTAAATGTGAAAAATGTAAGAATAATGGTAGGACATGGAGATTATTGGCAGGTGGTTATAGATGTAGAATTAAGTTTAAATTAATTATGATTAATTTTGCTTAATTAGGCTAATTTAATTTAATATGTAATTAGTTGTGAATCACTTTTAATGTGAACATGTTTACACATAGTTGTAAATTAAGGATATAAAACTCAAGTTTTTATGATCTCAAATCCATGTTTGGTGATTTGAAATTTCACAACATAGTGTTTTCTACTTTGCAAGTTGTTGTGTTTATGTAAGGTTTTTTTCAAATTTTTTGCTATTGTTTTCTTGTTATGTTTTGGGCTTGGATTCCTACTGGTTGAAGTTGAGTTCATTTTGAATCATCAAAGAAGCAACTAGTTGTTTTTGTGTTGCAACTTATTTTATTTTATTTATGCACATTGTTATATTTGTGTTTTGCACATGAGTGGGTTAATGGCAAGTGGTGTAACTGTGTTTTGTTTGTGTTGTTACAAGTTGGCTTTGTAGGAATTTTTCTTGGGTTAGAAATTTTGTTTGTTTGTTTATTAGTTTACTTTGCCTCGTGAATTGGAAATTTTGAAACAATTTTTGGTTTGAAACTCCATGAAGAGTTGAACCCAAACAAGGCATGGGTGCCTTGGAGTTGGGAAGATAAAAAAATACCACAATAAGCAAAAAGGCCTTAATTTATGTCCCAAGGGTCCCCCTTAGTGTTCTTTTTCTTTTTTTTTCCTCTTATTTTTACTTTCTTTCTCCTTAGTAAGCATAATGGCAACAATAGCTAGAACCACCAATGCCATCACCAAGGAGCTTGAACTCTTAGTTGCTTAACCTTCAATGTTAGTTCATCAAGGAAAAGGGGGTGTGCTTTGCCCCATGGTCATTGTTGGTGATGCAATTGTGGCTTCAACTTGAAAGTAAAAAAAGGTAGGGAGAAGAGCTCTCCCCACCATGTTCATCATTTTCATTGTAGCTATAGTAGAAGGGGAAAAAAGGATAATAATAAGATAATAACGAAAAGAGGAACGAAGAAGGAAAAGGAAAAGAAACAAAAGGAAGAGGAGAAGAGAAAGAAAAAAAGGTCAATGGTGGGAGGAGTTCAAAACTCCATTACCATTGCTTGGTTTTTGGTAATCTTTTCAGCTTCCTAGGCTTAAGCCCAAGGGAGGTTCATAAAGCCCAAGGGAGGTTTAGGATATAAAGGCATGGGAAGTCCAATCCAAACCTCCCATATAATTTTTCAATTTTTCTTTCATTTTTTAAACATAGTGGACAAATTGAATGCCAATATGAATTTGTCGAGGTTTTCATTTTTATTTTCTTTTTCTTTTTTCATCCATTTAAAAGTTTTTTCATCCATAATTTGAATATTACATCCATCCAAAGATTTAACTCTTTTTTTTTCATGTTTTACTGTCATTCAAGTGCCAACTTTCATTGATAGTTTGGATAAAAATGTTTCATCCATCTCCAAACTTTGAAAGCCCATAACTTCCACATATGTTGTTGGATCGAAGTGTTTTTAAAACCATTGGATTCCTCTCATCAATATTTACAAGCATGCGAGCATCTAGGCTTTTTGAAAACTACAAGTTGGGGAATCCATAGGCTATTTTTTGGGGGGAATTTATTTCCCATTAAATCTCAAAAATTCATATTTCTCATACAAAGGTGGAACTAGATGTTGTTTTCACCATCGTGATCCTAAAAAGGAAAGCTAAATGTGTGCAAGTTTCTAAACCATTTTGGGGGAGGGCATTTTTTGAGGGTTTTTCACATGCATGGAAAGTAATGTGCGTGGGGTCAATTTTGTCAAAGATTTCATTATTAATGTTTTGCACTAATAAGCCCCAAACCTATATCTTACAAGTGGTGGAATGTTGCATCATCGAACAGATCCCAAACCCAGTTTGAATTCTTGTCATTATTCCTATGTGGAAATCACAAAAGTGGATATTTGTGTTGCATGATTTTTGCACTTTTTTGTGTGTTAGTGGGGTGTGCATGTTTCCTATCACTATGTAGGTTGGGTTGTCAATTTATTTTCAAAGGGTAAGGGGGTTTCATGAATTATCTACCATTGGTTGACAATCTAATGAATAAGCACATGTTCCTAAGTTGATTTGTCATAAACATGTTCATATTACATAATGAGAAATTCAAAGTGAAAGGTTATGTGCCTTCCCATGCATGTTTTTATTTTCATAGTGAACCTTGGGTTTTAATGGTGTGGCTAATGGCCAAAGATGGGACAAGGTTACCACCCAATTTTGACCATTGTGTAAATCTTGTTGACTCATGTTTTGCTCACATATAATGATTAAGATTTAATTAAAGATAGTTAAGTTGTATGGGGTTGGTGTAGTTATGGATGTATTGGATTTGATAACCAATCATCCCATGTTATGTTTATGGTGGTGAGATCAGGTTGATAACCACATTTGTTGTGTTTATAGTGTGCCCAAGTTATATCAACCTTATGAAATGTTTTTGTGCTTGTAAGTGCCTTGACCATTCATATGAAACATCCATGGGTCCATTTGATGGGGACTATGGTTTAAGGGGTAAGTTAAGTCGACACATGTTCAACATCCTTTAACGTTTAAAGCAATCCATTACAAGTACAAAAACCCTTGGTTATAGTGGTTTCAAGATTGGATACCCAAGCTAGAATCAATGTTCACCACTGAAATGACATAGGATTTAGTGACAAGAGACATGGTTACTATTACCAATGGTTTTACTAAACTTGGGGTGTGATTTAAACCACATGTGCCACCTTCATCATCATCTGAAAAGGAGTCTTTAGATATAAGTTCATCACCAAATGTGGTCATTACACCATTGTTGTGGGACATGGATGACATATATGGAGCCACCAAAGGCACCTATTGATATTTGGGGGCGATTGGCACCATTAAGCTAAATGAATTCATCCAAAAATTTGATAGTTAGTGTGATATGCAATAGATGTAGCATAACCCATAGCTTTTTACACCCTCCATGACATGGAAGGGGTTATTCTAACATTTAAAGGGGCCACCCATGAATGATTACTATGATATTTAGATTGAAAAGTGGCGACTATATTGGTCACCCAATTATGTTTCTATCACTAGGGGGATTATGGCTCCAAATGGTGCAACAATAACTCCTAACATTAGTTTGGCAAGTGGAAACGAAAATGCCAATGGAAGTGGAAATGAAAATGCCAATGGAAGTGGAAATGCTAGTGAAATGAAAGTGCAAGTGGTAAAATAGGTGGAACCACTAAAGGTGGTGGTCCAGGGGCATCCACTTGTACTTTGGACCTTTTACCTACATTTAAATTTGTTGTGGAAATTTTCCAAGACTTGTTACAAAATTACCAAAAGGTTTGGATTGAAAAATTGTGAAATCTGTAAAAGTTTTAGCATAAACCCCATGAAAGCTTATGAAAGGCCTATGCACGAATGAGTAGGTTGATCGTGGTGACACAAGGTGTTACAAAGGCCTAATCAATCCAATTTTGGTATGGGATTTTATACAAGGCCTTCAGGAAATAAGTGTGAGATGTTTTGTTATTTCAATTTGCATAACCCACATTGGCTAATGTATTCAAGTTATCAAAATGGATTGAGATGAACATGGTTGAGGAGTGTGTGGTTACACTTGGGTTCAATAAAGAAAACCCAAGGAGTTATCCAACATCATCAGTTCAATAACCAAAAGGCCAACCCAATGAAGCCATGCCTCAAAAAAGCAAAGGGACATCCAAAAATGAATCAAGTGGTTCCATATCATATTTTGCTGAGCAAGGGGGAAAAAACAAGTGTTGGAGGTGTGGTCACATTGAAAGAAGGATTGTCCCAATCCAATCCTCTTCATGCTAATACTTCCAACTTTAATCTGGGCAAACCATGTTTTCATTGTAATACATATGGGCATGATGCAAAATAGTCATTCACGTTCCATCTTGAATTACAACAAGACCAATTTCATACTTCTAATGCTAGCAAAAGCCAAGGTTATTGGGAAGAAGGGCAAAGGGCAACCAATAAGGGGTCAATCACCAAACCAACTTAAGGCCAACCCAACACCATGGAGGCTAGGTTTGCATGGTTAGAAACCTTAATCACAAATATGGCAACCCATGTGAAATATAATACATTTGGATCAAGGAAAGCCAAGGATTGAAAAAATGGCTAATCATATGGTTTAGATACTAATCCAAAATTCTTTTGTGGAGCCAACTTATTAATATCAATAGCAAAGTTATATATATGCCACATATGTTAGGAGATCATGGGTCATGGGTAACAGATGATGTACACCATGTTATGGTTTCAAATCATAATGAAATTATCTCAATAGTTGCACCATTGACAAAGGTTAATGTTTGCATGCTAAAACCATGAAGTGCATGTGAAAAAATAGATCTTCATCATGGTGAGGTTTAACACCAAGTGTAGCTCCGACAATCATTTGTGCTAAAAAACACCATTCCCAATCCCATGGGGTTATTAACCTCTAGTGTGATGTCAAGGAAGGTGCCTAATTCTATTCCTAGATCCAAGACACCAACAATTTTATTGGGGGTGGCCAAAATGGTGTGTTAATTGCCATTATTTTTTGCTAAAACATTAGTTGTTTCATGTATTCAACTAGAAATTGTGTTTCATTTAATGACCACATTATGTGAAAATGAAGGAACATCAAATGTGGTGGTTAGGTTGAAGGACATTTTTGTACCTTTTACATTTCCCCAACAAGCTTTTAAAACCAACCCCATGGAGGTGTCCAACGTTCAACCTAAATCTTGGCATGCAACTGTGGCCAAACTTCATAACCTTCCAAAGCAACTAATCATTGATTGGGCTAATGTTATTATTAGTGTGGTGGTGGTGCATAATGAAGAAAAAAAAAATAGTTGAAAGGGGCATTGGTAGGTCAGTATCAACCTTAAAAGGTGTTATTAGATTTCAATCTTCAACCATTGATGGTCTTGGATTGATCATAGCCGATTTCAACCCATGCCCATATCCATGCCTCCTTATATTCGTGCACGGGCCTTTTTTTGCGTGCATTGCACGCATTTAGGAAATCCGCGATTCACCTATTTTCGTACACATAGATTTATGTAATAAATTGTAGGATTCGAAATGTCTTGGCGGCCAATTTAATGATTCATGGACCATGGCAAATCGACTCCCAGCTAATGATTTGGAAGAGGTCATTAGGGATGTTTCTCGAGTCTATGTTTAAGCTATGTACTTAGTCGCCGCTATAGTTGCTGAGCGTGATGCAAGAAACCGAGAAAAGACTGACGCTGCTCCTCCAGTACTGCCACTTGAGATTGCGGGACTTTCAACTATCGAGTTTACGGAGTTACTGTTTGAACACGAGGAGAGGCTGAGGCATTCTTTTCCGGGAACTGTTGTCGAGGAAGTCGTTAGCAACGAGTTTGAACAGCTTGTGCGATTGATATCCCGAGACTCAAACCTCAAGGCAGCCCTGATGAAAGGAAGCAAAGACTCTGATTTTGGGAAAGCATGGCAGCCACTCGGTAATCGTTTCCCCTACATGCTTCGCTTTGCAGCCGGTTTGGCCAGCGTTATGCCTGGAACAACGACTATGGAGGTTGATTTCTCGACCATCAACTACAAGAAGGATGATCATCGTTCTGCACTCACAAGCTTCTCTCTGGAAGGCATATTGCACTCGAGGCAGCTTGAGAAGTTGCGACAAACCTTCAACGAGATGGCATTCCAAGAAGGGAATTAGCACCTCGTTGTCTTGTCTTCTTCCTCTTCCGTTGCTGGTTATTAGTTGTTATTAGTTGTAGAAGAAGACTGACTGCCTTTTATTATCTCCAATAGCAGTGGTTAATAATAAGATTGGGGAGAACCTTAACCCATAGTTAATATACTAGTGCACGAATCGCACACCTTTAAGGGTAGCAGGTGCCCGAAAAAACATCGGAATCGTACATTTGTGCGATTTCCGAACTTAAGGAGGCCTGCCCATATCAAATATCAACATCAATGGGGGGGTTGGAAACAGCTTGAGGGTTCACCAAACAAGAAATTGTGATTTAGGTTAATCCCAACAAACCAATTGACTACATTATAGTTTGAGTGCAAATAGTGGTCACACATGTTACGTCTTATGATGTATTCAGTGGGAGGTGCGGTTTTATATCCCTTGGAAGTTATTATAAATTTTGGGGAAAAAATCACATACTATTACCCAAGCTAGTAAACGGGAGTTAACCACAAGGCATTATTGTTGATGAAATTCATTAGGGGTCAAACATGAAAGTCTAACAAATCAATTATGTTGGTTGGATTTTCAAGCCTTCCACAAAGGTTTGAATTGTTGGAAGGTAATGTCCATGACCATGATGTACCTCCAAATGGTGAATTGGTGATGTCAATGTAACAAAAGATGGCATTCTTTCTAATTTCCACGATCCCAAGCCACCATGGGGCACATTAACCGAGCTCCAAACATTAGCTATTCATGACTACATTCATCAAGCTTGGCACATCTTTCCATCACCAAACCCACATTCATTTGTGCATGTTGACAATGGGCCTCTAGGTTTGAGCCCATTGGATACCAAGGTTCTTCAATGGGATATTCCTAAAAATGGAATATGCCTACTTGAGTTATTTGGAAGCATTAGTTTTGGATTAGGCACAATTCTACAATTTGGCATTTTAATCCAAAAATGCCATTATGTGGAAAAGGATCCATACGCCATATAAACCTCCATATGGCATGTCAAGATGTTACAACAAAATTATCCTGACTTGTTGCCAACATTGACCATGTAAGGTTGTCAATGTTCCCTAGCAAGCAACATCACCTTGTTGGGGGCCCAATCATAACCAAATTTAGGTTTATCATGATGACTAATCACCTTTGCTTATGGTCAATAAAGTTGGCCTTACATGAGCAACCCTATCGACATTATTGAATTTCCCACAATCTCATGCCTTTAGGGATGGGAAGCCCATGGATGATTTGGGACTCCCATTCATCCAATATGGAGGAATCCAATGCAGATGAAAGGGAATCGGCCATAGGGTTTCACACTTGCACCACATTTGTGCAAGGTATTTTTAAAGGAAATTATAAACAAATTTTGGGGCAAGTTATGGATTTAAAGTACCTCTCATGGATTTTCAATTTGGCCTTAGCAAACCAAAGACTTTTTGACCAAACACACCCACCCATTCCACCCACATTTTCACATGTTGCATTTTTTATCGGATTAACTATGTTCGTGCAAGGGGAAGGGTGATGTTACAACATGACAAGTTGTGCATTTTTGGTAATTGTGGGATCAAGGACATTCAAGGTGATTTATGGGTGTGGAACAAGAATTTGGTGATGTGGGGGTGCTAAAACATGGTGGCACTTCCCCACATTTTGTGTAACAATCACATGCCATGCCTTCAACCTCGAGTGTCAAAGATGTTCCATTGTCCCAACCTAAAATACAAGTGACTACGAATACATGGGAGCCAAAGATTAGCCCATTAATTACTGGAGGTGAAATGCATGATGTACAATGATTATTATAGGATTTCATTGGATATTTTGCCTTCAATTTGAAGGAATTAGGTCAATTAAAAGGATAAGAGGTTTGAATCATATTGGAGGATAATAATTTAATATTTATGCAACTTTAAAAGTTTAGTGAGGTGGAGAGAACCTTAGTTCATGCTTGAACAACAAAGTTACTATATATAGGTTTGATGAGATTGTCTAAGGGTGTGCATATGCTTCAACATAGTGATGTCAACCAAGGACATTTTTGATAATTGGACCAAATGTTGCATGTGCGGGGATTACAATCTAATGAATAAATGGACCCGTTTGGACAAATATGCCATACCCTTATTTGAAGAGCTCTTTGATGGCCTCAGTCAGGCCAAGGGTTTTAGTATCTTGGACTTGAGGTTTAATTACCATCAATTGCCATTAAAGGAGGGTGACAAGGTCAAGATGACATTTTGGGGAATCAATCCTCATGGGAATGATTGTTTATACTAATGAATTTTTTTGCCATTTGGTTTGAAAAACACCCTTATAAAATTTCAAAGGGTCCTGGATTGAGTGTTAATGGGTATTGGTTTTGCTAAGTGCCATATCAATGACATCATTGTTTTTAGTTTTACCCCATGAAATAACATGCATCATTTGTAAAAAATGTTTGGAAGACTTATGGAACATAACCTTAAATTTCATTCAACCAAGTGTTGGTTTTTTTAAACTCAAATGGAATACTTGGGTCACATGATTTATGCAATAGATTGGGGGGTTTAGAAGATCAAGGTTGAGGCCATTTCACAAGTTCCCTAACTTATAGATGTCAATTAGTCATGAACTTTTATATGCTTGTGTAATTACTACCAAAGGTTTGTGAAAGACTTCAATGACATAATTAAACATTTAATTCAATTGACACAAATTGAACAAGAATTCATTTGGGGTGAGACATAGGAATAGGCCTTTCAAAAATTGAAAGTTTAACTTTCATCAACTCCCCTTTTAAAATGACCCATCCAAGGATGACCATTCCAATTACACACTGATTAAAACAGTTTAAGGCTAGGGCTATGCTTACCCAACTTTATGATGATGGTTGAGAAATTGTGGTGGCATGTGCGAATCAATCCAATAATAAGATGGAGGCTAAGTACAATTCATACAACGGGGAACACCTTGCAGTTGTTTGGGTTGTGTCGACATTCAGATCTTATTTTTATGGTAGTTCATTCATTATAGTTACCAATCACTAATCATTCAAAATTTTGATGGAGTCAAATCATTTCATAGGAAAGTTGGCTAGGTGGGCATTTATCTTCCAAAAATATGATTTTAATATATTGCATACAGTTGGTAAAGTTAATCGAGATGCCAATGGGTTGAATTAGAACCCAAGTTTTAACAAGGAGGATATTAACAGGGCTTGTTGGCATGGTGATGTGGATTTGGAAGTAGTATTAGGGTGACATGTTTTTGCATAGGTAACATGTCACCCATATGTCACACTATTGGGACAATTTTATTTGAGGTACATCCTAAGAACATCCCAATAGTGTGCATAAATACTTAGTAGATTTGGGGCTCCAACTGAAATTCACTTATTGATCATTGCACTAATTCATAATATCATTTTGAAGTAGATAGGTTAGTTGAGCAGGTGGTGCAGATGGTCAAACGAGGTTTGTGAAAATATGGGCTTCAAAATGGTCATATTTGAGATTGGGATTTACAACTATCATGGTTAATTATGGGGTATAGGTTTTGTTGGCAAACTTGCTTTGGATATTTTTTCCCATGTTTTTTATTATTTGTTTGTGAGCCCAAATTTCTAACCTTAATCCAACAAGATGTGATGGCCATCATTAATTTGAATGATCCAAATATGTGGTTTCAAGCATGTGAGCAATGAGGAGTTTTGTTCCAATGTGTAATGCCCATGGTTATGGAAAATTTGACAATTTCTCAACATTGAAATACACTTTGATATGTCACACTATGTGAGGAGGTGGATATTAACCTTGAATTTGTAGATTTGAGTTAAAAGATTATGTGTACTTGCATTAGACATCATCTATTACTTTAGATGTCACTATGGGATGTGTTATTTTTTAATATATAAGGTTTTATCTTCTGGTGTGTTGTTGGAGGGCTCAAATGGTTGGACATGTAAGAATCATATGTGTAATTGTGTGTTGTGTCATCTTCCCCATGTGGATGACCAAAATTGACATATTTTCGACAATTGTTTTTGTTGGATTTCATTGTTTTTTTATGCGGGCAATGTATTGGAACTACCATTATGTGTGATCAATGTTCAAGGGGTTGTCATATGGGATGTTTTACACCACCCTTGAACAAAATATCGATTAGCAAACGATTTTGCTTTTGGTGCATTTAAGTAAACTAAGGTTTTTTAGGTCACATAATAGGACTAACCTAAATATTTATTTCATAGTGATTCACATTTGGCTGAAGATTTGAAAAATTGTAGCTAAATGACTAACAATGGGGTTCCCATTTGCATCATGTGTACTAGTCCTTTTACTTTGGAACCAAAGTATTCATTAAATGATTGATTTTCATAAGGCATTTTTTATAATGTTATTTGATTTAAGAGAACATGAGCCCCAAATAGGGGGTGGTATGGTCTACCATTTAGGGTTTTATTTGTTATGCATTTTATGTGATGACATCGATAGTTGTAGGTGCAGTTGTAGTAGCACATGACAATTGTCAAATGGTTATGATTACTTGTATAATTAAGTTTAAATTAATTTTGTTTCATATAACTTAGTTAGGCCAATCTAATTTAATATGTAGGTTAACTGTGAACAAGTTCCAATGTGAACATGTTTAAACTAATTTGTGAATTGGGTATAAACCCAAATTTTTGTGACTTCAAATCCCTTTTTGGTGAGGTTTTTGCTTTGTAGGTTTTTATGTTTATGCAAGTTATTTTGTAGGTTTTGTGTTATTGTTTTCTTGCTATGTTTTGGGCTTGAATTTCTATTTGTTACAAGTGAATTCATTTTGGTGTGGGTATGGTGTATTGTTCAAGGTTTTATTTGTTATGTATTGTTATATGTGTCATGACAATGATAATTGTTGGCATCAATGTGGTAGCACACAACATTGACATTCTTCAATTTAATAATATCTTCTCCCCTTTCCCCTTCTTCATTTCACTCATATGTTCCCATATGGTTCATCATTATTTGTGTCAATCCCAATTTCAATTTTATGATATAACATGGACATGAAAAGGCACATGTTAATGATGAAGTATTGGAAACCATATGGAAATATAAGAGTGAAATAAAACAAGGGAAGGAGGAGATGATATAATTAAATTGATAAAGCTCAATCTCCTTAACCATTATTTTTACCATATTGATTTAGCCAAATTTGGTTACATCCTACATATGAAAGTAGGGAAAAAAAATTCCTTCTACTTTCTTGGCTACCTATTGGAGCTTATCCTAAAGGTATCGCAATTTGGAAAAAAATTTCAAAATCTGGTATGTAACCAAATTTGGCTAAATTGTCCTATGGATGATCACCACTTCAGCTACATCACAAATTGAAAAAAACCTTTGTGGGGCAAGTGTGGGAAATATTATAAAATTGATGAACCCCCATCTCCTTTATAATTATTCTTCCCTCTTTCTCACATTTTCAAAGTGAAGCTTCATATGAAATTTAAAGATTTATTTAACTATTAGAGTGCATTCCAGAAATCCAGAGCTTTTTCCACATTCATGAAAGTTCTAGTAATAGAATAACCCAAGAAGAAAATGGATCGAGGATGCAATTGCACAAAAATGCAACATTCTGAGAGCAAACTTACTGCATTGACATTTAAGGCAAAACTTGTATTGCATGAATCTCCACAGTTCAATTAATTACTACTGGAAGTTCCCCACCGGGATTAGACAAAGACAAAGCACAAAGCACAAAGCAGCCAAAGGCTGGAACAAGGCCTAAAGCCCATTGGAAATGGGCTTTACACCCATTTCCAGAGAGAACCAAGAGCACCAGGAGGCCTGGATGAACTCTTTGTGATGAAAAATGAGCTGATCAAAGAGACAGCCGGCATATATATTATAAATTATATTGTGGGTGGTGTCAGCAGGGCAATCGATTGACCCCTCTGCACAAATACAGAAAATCTCCTAGCTAAACTCTGGCCCCACCGCTTCTGTGCCTTGACTCTTTGCAGCATTCACCAAAAATGCGGGAGTTTTGATTTTTGGTGCAATCATTTTTACAGAGAAAGGAACAATGAAGACGAACCACAGTGCTGCAATATGATGAGAACCAGCATACCCATCAGTGCAGGACTTATAACTACATGACAGATAGATTGCAGTCTAGGAAACCTTAAACAACTCACACATGCAATGCAATTATCTATTTCAAGTGTTGCATACAACGCAATGCAATTTTTCTGTGATAGAGAGAATCCCTGTGAAAGTGTCGGGAAGAAAGAATGTACCTGCGTAGACAACTGTAGCCCCGGATGCTGATCTCCCAATTGCTGATAACAAGTAGAGTGCTAAAACCACCTGCAATTGGTTCCCCAAATTCCCCAAAATCCCCCTCACTGTTTTTTTTCTTATGTTGAGGAATGCATTTGTTTGTGTTCTTGGAAAGAGGTTCTTATGCAAGGAGGTTCTTATGATCAGCACCTACTTTTGTCTGTAATGGTATATGCTAATATGCACTATATTGTTGGGAGTGAACATGGGAAGCAAGAAATTGCTTCACATCATGCCTTTTGGCTTTTGCTTTGACATTGAAGAGGGATGATCTCAGCAGAGGACAATTTGCTTCTCAGAAAAAGTTCATCTATATAGTATGCCAGTATTAAGTGGATGTCAGTTTGCGAGCTTTTTTCTTAAGCATGTGCCCCTGGGCACCCAGTGAGAAAGTGGTTGTGTGGTGGTCCTTCACAATTTTACCTTCAAAAAGAGCTTGAAATCAGAGCCTACAGCAGCAATTCTGAGAACACCTTCAGTAGCTCCCAGAGTGTTGGCCAGCATTGCTGCAACATAATTAGCTGACTCCACTGACACTTGCCACCCTGATGGATCCACTGGCAAAATCCTGCATTCAATCATAACTCCAGAATTTAGAAAAAACCATTTAGGCAAAAACATAAATCTATAAACTCAATCCCACAATTGCTCATTCCTTCACTGACATTCATTGATTGTGAAAATCAGCTGTCAGGCAAGCATCCTGCTCTCTATTTCAAATCCAATGGACAATCTTTTTGCTCAACTCCAAGCTGTAAAGTGACAAAAATCCTAACATTTTACACTGGATAAACAATCCTTTTGCTCAGTGAGCTACACACAAACTCCCAGAGCTCAGAGAGACATCAAAAAATCTTAGTTCAATGTTCTGCCGTGTTACTGGCAGTGTTGAATTTGTGAGTTTTTTCAGTGTGCAAATCAGAATTGACAATTGTTATGTAGCACATATGAAACATATTCAGATGTGTTGTCATCTAACACTGCTGATGATACAAGTCCCTTTTGGTCCCTCTGAAGTAATGCTAGTGAAGAAGAAGAAGCTCCCAAAACTCTCAACTCCCAACAGGTGTCAACACAGTTGTCTGGAGAGAGAACTCAGGACTCTGCGTCCGGCTAAAGCTTCAGCTCATCATGCTTCATCTGCAGTTACCATCTTGTTGAACGGTATTCAAAGTGTGCACACAAACCCAAGTCTGAATCACAAAGAACTTTGCAAGAATTGAAGAGGAAGGTCAAGTCCACACTAGAAAAGCATGCCCTCTAAAAACACTCCAAGCTGATTTTGTTACCCACTGTTCAATGGTTTGCTTTTGTCTAGGATTGCAGCTCAAAAAAAGGGCACCCGCACCAGATGCAACAGGCTCAAGAAGAACAATTGCTGCAAAACTGCAGAAGTACAGAGCATCCCAATCCGTCTCTCATTCATACATTGCAAAGACAAAAAAACCACAGCACCCAAAAAACACCCACACCAACACACCCACACATACACACACACGTACATAGATACACTCAAGGTGTGTGTGTGTGTGTGTGTGAGAGAGAGAGAGAGAGAGAGAGCCAGCCAGGCATGCATACGTGAGGTTGAGAAAGCGGAAGATGAGGCCCAGGAGCGCGAGGGACCAAGAGATGACGAAGAGTACGTCAGAGATGAGTGCCACAATGTTGCGGTTGCGCACTGCACAGTGGTAGTAGATGAGTGTGCCACAGGCCAGCACCAGCACCGCCATGGCTGGCCTTCTCCACATTATCACATCACATCCTGCACTCATTTCATTTGCTCTCTCTCTCTCTCACCCCTTCTCTCAATTCTCCACACTTGTACTTGTTCTCCTTCTCCTTCTCCTGCTCTAGGGCTTGGTCTTGCTGTCGACGGCTTCTGTAACACCACCAACTAGCTTCAGAAATTCTTCGGCAATCTATCTATCTATCTATCTATCTGCATGCATACAGGAACGAATCAGCTCCCGAAACCCATCGGCAGAAGAGTCTTCTATGAAGGCATCTGTGAAGCAAGAAGAAACCCTAATCCGCCACCCGATGAGATTCCATGCTCTCCTCTTCACCTGGGTAAGGAGTTTTGTTGCCCTGATAGGGGAAGATTTCTGCCTAACGGAAGCGGTCAACAAGGTGCCACTTTTGAGCTTCTTCTGTGTTCTCCAAGACTTGGTACGACCCATCACTGGAGGCGAGGAAGATACGACAGCATACGGTAAGCAGATTTCTGCACGCATCCCCCACGCCTATGGAAATGGACCCATGAGCTGGAAAAGAGCTGTCGTCTGCTGATGTCGAGGAGATTCCACCAAGCACGCGGTTTGCGGAATCTTTTGAAAAAGGGGACCCAAAGAATCAATCCGACCTTTTGTTTTCCTTTTCTGGTGTAGTTCTCTTCGTTTTAGGGTTTAGGGTTTGGTGGAAATGGAAACGGTCTCTCTTTCGGCCAGGAAGTCGAAAGCTTGGAAGTAGTGCCAGAATCTTTTGCAAAATGGGACCCAAGAATCAATCCGACTGTTTTTTCTTTTGCAGTTCTCTTCTTTTTAGGGTTTAGGGTTTGATGGAAATCGAAAGGGTATTTCATTCAGTAGGGAAGTTGAAAGCTTGGAATTGGAGTAGTGGCAGAATCTTGGTATGTACACATTGCAAGTCTTGCAATTTTCCATTTCATGAATGAACATTTTTTCTGTTGCCCATTTTTGTGGTGGTAAAATGATATTGTGAGAGACGTGAGTAGCAGCGCATGGACATGTAAAATTACTCCATGGATCTGCATTTTGTTTGCAGGGAATGAGAGGCTTCTTGTATGTCTGCAAAGTCCTCAAGTTTAGGAGCTCCATTTCCAACACAAGGAGAGAGTGCAAAGAACTGGCAATCCTTGTCACCAACTGCTTGCTTTTGCACTCTGACATCCAGAAGCTACTGCCAAAGATCTAGCTCAATGGCTCTGATGAAGTTTTCTTCGTCACCATCATTCCCTGAGCAAAAACTGCAACCCTGTTTGTTGTTGCTTTGTCCTAAACCCTAAACTGCACCAATCCTCAATGTGAGCAGAGTCACAAAAATTGTCCTGTTAGCACTGGGCAAATCACACATAATCACAAAGTCTGAGTTGCTGTAACATCATTGAGAATGCCAAACATGAACTTGCAGGGAGGACCTCCAACACAAGGCACACATAAGCTACTGACTCCAAAGAAAAGGAATTCAGAAAACAGAAAGCAGTTCCACACTCCCAACACTAGGGAATGTGAACACCTATCAATTATGGATCACAACTTGAGAAACAAGCAAGAGAGCACTGGCACCATGAAGGGCTCTCTCTGCATGGACCCTACTAGCATGTATAATCGATCACTGAAACCTGCTATTGAGCCCCACACATTTGCTGCATCCTTGCTCACAACAGAAATTGATAATCAAAATACTTTCTTTCACCTGGAGAATGCACACCACATGCTGAAACTGGTCTCAAGCTTCAGCCAAATACTGCTTGGTTTGAAGCCTGTTCTCAAGTTGATGAAACTGCTCAACATCCTCCAAGGCTGAAACGATCTGTTGTATGCTGCACCATCTGCTGCCCAAGTGCTGAGTCAAATTCTAGTGACCATGTTGCTGTATCTGCAAGAACCAGTTCTGCGTATTCTCTTCTAAGCTTTTCTCTAGGCCATTCTTCTTTACCTCACATCAGTTCTGGTAAATTTCTAAGAGGGCCTGATTGTGCACAAAATTATGATTTAGATGATCAACATTTGAATTCCATCATTTGTTGGTTTAATCAATCCAACAAAATTAGACAATAATCACATGGTGTTCACATTTCAACTAAGTTTGCCCATCACATTTAAAAGCACCCATCACTTACATCAAAGCAGAGACCGGTTTGTCAAATTCCTAGAGATGTGGTCTTGCTTCAGATGATGGCTGGACAAAGAAACACCCAATGACCTATTTCACATGGCAGCTGCAACTACCAACCTTGCAAGTCATAAAACAGAGCTCCCAAGTGCACATTTTCCTGCAAACTTTCTCAAAGTCCAACATATCCCTGGCAAAATTTGCTTGGATATATATCCCTACAGAATAGGGTCCAATGACATCTGCTTCTCAACTTAGCAGGCCTTATGGAAGGCTCAATGAGGTTCACAATCACCAGAAGATTAATCTGTGTTTTCGTGAGTGCTCATATGCTTCATCTCCACAAACTTCACTCTACTAACATGAGTTCCACATGTAACCTCAGTAATTGGCATGATTTACTGATCTGCAGAAAATTCAAGGATTTTGCTGATTCCAGGACTACTTGCAAGAACAAAGTTGCTCACTCTCAACAGTCTTTATTGTTTGAACACAATTATTTGGTTTCAGGTGGTTTGCATGTTGTTTTGTTTCAACAGTTCCAGTTGTTGAGGATCCTGTCTAACTTTAGTGCTTTTGAGTGGTAAGCCCAGTTGAGCAGCAATGGCTGGGAGCCACTCTTCACCCCGTTCACGTTTGAGTGCTGCAACTCTCTCTTCCTCTCGTTTGGCTGCCTTCTCAGCTACTTCTGCAGATACTTGGCTTGTTGCCAGGGCCTTTGCCATAGCATACTTGGCTTCTGCTCTGATGGTTTCTCCATCAATTGCTGCAGCTTGTAGACGAACAAGATGCTGAATCACAAATCAACAATGAACATTAGAAACAATCCAGATGAAAAATACCACACTGGATCAATTAATAGATACAACATGTGGTTTCCTACTTGTCCTATTTTACCTCCTCAGAGTCTTCATCATCAATGCTGTAACCCCTCTTTAAATTGGGCTTTACTCTTTTAGTCCCTTTCAGGTTTTTCTCTGCAAGAAAGAAAACCCAAAATGTTCATCAGGCCCTGCACTGATTTGCAAGCATTGGATAGGAAGCATTAATAAACACATTGAAGAGGTGCATAGTTTAAGGTGTAAGAAAGATTAGGGTGAGAACTAGACAAAACACGGATTGACATATCCCAACTTCTAGTCTACAGTGGCCATTCCTAGATTGAAAAGATCAAACATGTGAACTATATACCCTAGAATACTACCACAGTCAGACACTACATTGAGACCATGGTTGTATGTAATGGCAAGCAACAAGTACTCAAGTAAGCAAAACCATAACTGATGATGATGCAGCTACTGCAATTAGGTTTCAAGATTTAAAACAAAGAAGCTGAATTTGTGCCTGGTCTCTTTATCACAATGCCAGGAGGAGCCCTGCTGAAGAGTCGAATATCTACATCCTTCTCAACTTCATCAAGACCATTCTCATGACACTCAATAGGTTGCTCAGTAGCCAACAGTGGTTGTGCTGCAAATGTTTCCCCGACTGTCTTGTCCAGATGCTTGTAAAGAAGGTCTTGCAGCTGCACAGGTGCAAACCAAATACTTCATGATCATATTTTGTGGAATGAACCAGATGGAAAGAGCAGAAGCGCAAACACTTACCCGAATCTGATAGAGCTTCAAGCCAGAGGTTTCCTTGCTCTGATTCTCTGCCTCGACCAATTGATCTGAAGACAGTTTTCCTCTTCCATTGCGAAGGGATGGTGCAGAGCTAGAAGCATTTAACACCACAGCAGCAGAGTCAATGGCCACACTTGCCAGTCGAGAAGCATGCCCCTCGTCCTCACCATCATCCGAAGAGCTTGAAATCCGACTTGTACCCATGCCTTCTAGCTCTTAAATATGTCCCTGTCTTCACATCAAGCCCCTGACAGTGCTAGTAGGGTTACAGGCTGCAAAAAACACATCTCATCAACAAAAAAATTTGCAGCTCAACAAGCTCCATCAAAACATAAGGATCTCATGGAACAAGAAAAAGGGACACAGAATATCTGAAAGTCCCTGAGTAGTAGTCTGTTTCATTCCCCCCCCCCCCC
>Ga0209611_10006365_pt1 | contig 19398 bp, 15 predicted proteins | sample S1TSphgellanicum_3_FD_187693 | JGI IMG/M metagenome (GOLD analysis project Ga0209611, IMG submission 187693) | Host-associated microbial communities from peat moss isolated from Minnesota, USA - S1T2_Fc - Sphagnum magellanicum MG (SPAdes) (version 2) | ecosystem: Host-associated > Plants > Peat... | reverse complement strand
GTGTGGGTTTAGGCTTTTTTACGTGGGGAGGGGAGAGTTGTTTGGAGGAAGGCATTCTTTTTCTTAAAAGAAATTATGTGCAATGTCATTACGGAAAACTTTTAGTGGATCCCTTTTGGACACAAGCAAGCAATAATAGTGTTTTCCACTAGGCTAAGTTACAACAAAAGTCTAAAAGCTCTTGTGTTGAACCCACAAAAGAAGATTGTCGGTTGTGTGAACAAAAGGGTGAAAGGAAGTTGATGGACGGAACTTTTTTTTCATTTCTTTTTGGAAAGAAGTTCATCCATATGATTTTTTGAAAGGAAGAAAGGTCCACACTTTCCAAAGATCCACACATTTTTTGCAACTCTTCAAAATTGCAAAAGTGTCTTCAAGTGGAAAATTTTGGAGGAATGTTTGCCCGACACTTTGTTAACAATTTGCCTTTCCCCAATTGCCACAAATGATCCGCCCCACCCATTGAGCAATAGAATTTACTCACGTTTTTAATGCACAAAACCCAACAAATTTATTCTAATTGAATTGAATACTACGCAAAATATGGATCTACCCAAGAAAATAAAATCCTACGTTGTGGAAGCTTTTAAATTATACAAAGGCATGACCCCCCTCAAAAGGGTTGGAATGTCGGTCCCCACAACCGAATGGATTGGATAGATGGGGTGCCATTACCTAATAATTGGACTTTGCTCGGGAGTGATTCATACCCCACCACTCTACCGTCAATCCGTCCGTTCAACCGAATCAATTTTTTTCGTAGTATACTTGGGGGCTCCCAAAAGTTTATGGCCCGTGCAATTGGGAAAGGCTTGAAAAATTTGATGCACAATTTTCATATCGTGTGCAAACCCAAGGTAAGAATAGTTGGGTTGCTAGATAATGATCAAAATACAATTCATTTGAAGTGAGAAATACTTGGTACTTGAAGGCAAGCAACGATTAAGTAGAGGTTGTGTAATGCATTGCAAGCCATGGGACATTCCATTTGAGGAATTTTTGACCTTCCTACACATGCCTCTTTTGTTACACAATCAAAACATATGGATCAACTAATGAGTCCTTTACAAGGAATGCAAACAAGTAAAGTGAAGCAAGTTTTATTGTCCTCAACTTTTGGATGGGCCCTCAACCCAAGTCTTTCTTGGTATGAAGTTTCTTCCATTGACCTTCTTGTTGGTACAAGACTACCTATGTTGGAGGTAAATTTTGTGTATGTGCCCATTCCGCCCAAATGGGAAGTCTTTTCTCCAAAAATTGAAGCAATTTTTCCATTGACATTCTAGTTGCAATACCTACTTTGCCCATTTGCCCCCTTTGCCATTCGTGGCCCAAGTATATATTAAACCTTTTGCAAGGTCACCTATCCCAACACTATTTTGATTGAAGTGCACTTAACTTCATAGTTCTTTTGACAAAATTAACTTTTTAAATTTAAAATTAATTTTCAAAATTCAATATCTCTCACCCTATCTTTAAAAATTATGAACTCATATTCAAGAAATACCAATCACCAAGGGCTTTTCAATAATATTATGAGCTTGTGCCAATTCTTTAAAATATTTTTCATTAAAAAACATTTTGACAAAAATTATTCAATATTCAATAAATTCTTGCACTACCAAACCACTTGATGAACCTTTCTTTACCCATCAAGGGCTTTTCAACAGCACCAAGAAAGCACAATGGATAGGCCCCATCCATGATTTGGGAGTTCTCAATGTGACAAATAAAACAAACAAAATGAACAAACTACCAGTGTTGAGCGGGTATCAAAACTGTTTTCGGGCATCACCCGGATATCACCCGAGCATCCCAGTCTGACCCCCCCCGGGCCATCGTCACGAGTGATATCCGGATTGAAAACTGAACTACCGGTTCTCACGTGCGTGAGAACCAGATGTGAGAACCGGGTAAGGTTTGGCCCATTACCCGGGTCAAGGTCTCAAGGTTTAGCCGCCGCCAAAAATTAGTACAAGCAATGAGAAAGAAGTTATGAGGGTCCATTGCTGGTACGATGTTCAGTCAGCCTAATTTAATTAGGGCTAAAAGAAAGACACCTTTTTTACTAAACTCACATCAAAATTTGCTTGTCAGGTTTAATTTGCTTTGGGAGATGGGAGAGATCCAAGGAAGGGCTAATATTTGGTGGTAGGTACTTATTAACGGTGGTAGGGCAAGTCAGATGGTAATGAAGTTTGGAGACTTAACATTATTATTGGACTGTTTTTTCAATTTTTAAATGAGTATTTTATTTTATTTTTTTCAATTTTGTGATGTAGCTGAAGTGACTATTTAGCCAGATATGACAATAAAAAAACAAGTATCTGAAAAAGAAATTTAATTATATTTTTTACTATGTACTAAAACTTAGAATTAATAAAATTTGGCGAATTTTTATAAATATTTAAATATTTTTTCTAAATTTGACGACTGAAAATTTTTTAAATCCTGAATTTTTGCCATTTTGACAAAAAAACATTTGCCAAAAGCAAAACATTGTTCTATCTTTTCTCTTTTTCTATCTTTAAACCTTGAACCATAGGTCCTTTGATTCTGAATTTTTTCAAAAAGCCAGAGCTGTCGTTAAGAAAAAGAAAAGAAATCAATAATTATTTTATCTTAGTTTTATTTTTTAATTAATTATTAATTTTTTAAAAAATAAAAAGAAAATACCCGATTTGTGAGAACTGGCAAAAGATAATCGGTTGTTCTTAAATTTTTGAGAACCGGTGTCAATTTTTTTTAAATGTTGATACCTTTGCCCAGTGTAAAAAGTTTTGAAATTTTTTTGGGGTGGGCAGGGGAGAGGGAGAACCGGACCCTTTTGTAAATTACTTTGTGAGAACCGGACCCGGAGGGCATTATAAAATTATGATACCCGCCCAACGCTGCAAACTACCTTCCTTAATACATAAATGAAGTGTGTGTTCAAGGCACAATCTTCTTGTTATTCTACCTTTGAATCCATTAGACCCTAAACTAAAACTGTGACTGCAAAGATGTGGGAGACTGGTAATAGCAAACCACTTGGACGAATCAAACTGTCTACCCAAGTAGAGCATGTGTTAGGGAGGGCCAGAGTGAATTAACAGCCACCAATGCACCAGTTGGCCGTTCTGTCCACTGGATGGGTTGCGTTTTTTGCGTTTTAGGGAGGGCATCTCGACCACCCAAACTATAAAGTCAATTCACAACAGGTGCTAAGGCTCTGATGTGCCTTTTTGCAGTTTACTAGCCTCTCAGCATCTTGTGGAAAAATGTTGGGCCAAAATCATTTTAGTAACCAACACGTTTTTCACTTTCTCGTCATCCAATTTCTCTTTTGCTAGGCCACGTACCTACCGAGCACCGGTGGAGCTGCTCTTGTAAAGCTAGACAAGAGGGAAATTTTTACCATGACTCTATTTTTTTGAAAATGTCCAATGCTCCAATAATTCATTTATGATGATGGACCAATGAAAGTGGGTCCTCACAAAAAAAGAACTTTGAATGGGACCTCACAATTATTTAATAGAATTCACAATATGTTTGTTAAGTCCTTAATGTTTCTCAAATATTCAAACTACCTTACCCCTAAGGTCAAGTTTATCATTAAATAATCCTAAAAATAGTGAAATGAATTTTTGTGAAAATATGGCGTTGACATGTTGAAAATCATCATAATTATCATAGGCTACATACAACCTGAATAATTTCACTACTCATGTGACAATATTATAATAGTTCATGGAAAATTCAATAATTTTAAATTTTAAAAACGAATTAATTTTTGATAAAAAATAATTTATTTGTTTCGTCAATGTGGAAACTGACCCTAGGCTACAATGTATGCAACACAGGAATTTCGCTAAATTACCTTAGTAACCTAGCAAGTTTGGCATTAAATAATTATGAGTAAAAAAATCTATTTTTGTTTGAGAAATTATTTAAAAATACTTCATAAATCAAAATTATGCTTTGTGTTTAATGAGTAAAAAGTGCATCTTAATAATTTTTTAAATTGTTATGCCAAATCTTAGGAGAAGATTTACTAAATATTTGGCATGAAATCATTGAAAATATTACATATTTGATTGAACATTTGAACACATTTACATTACTAATTGATAACATATGGCACATCTGAAATTATGCAAACCCAATCTTGGTTGGCATCATGATATGAAAAAAATCTTGATTTATGAAGAATTTTAATAACCGGTAAAATGGACATCACAATACAAAATTTAAAAGATCTCATTTGTGATATAATTTAGTTTACTAATCAATTTACACAACCTAAATGGAAAAGGTCAACATGTTATCATGACATCTAAACTAGAATGTTTTACAACATATGGACACAATATATCCAACCTCTTATTGAATGCCACATGGAAATAAGGGCAAATTAATTTATGCCTTCTTTCTTAACAATGTCTACATATAGACTAGTGTTATCTACATGGCAATAGACGTATATATGGTGTGTAAATGTAAGTCATTTACATTTACACATCTAAACTTTTTATGTTTACACTTATATTGTTGTTGTGTATTTTTTAAAATACATTTACACAAGACCAATGTAAATATTTGTCAAATAGATTTATATGGCCCAATGTAAATGTTTTCAGGCCTGTAAGTGTATATATTATATACCCTTAATAACCATACCTTCTTGCAAATCCATATTAATTAGTTGTGAGTGCATCTCAAAGCTCATTTTTTAATTTTTTTTGCAATGGGTCACTTTGATTTGCCTTTCACAAAAAGTCATGATATTCCTTAGACATTAGCATATTCTACCAATATGGGATTATGGTGGAGCTATCTTGAATGCACATTTTGCTCCACTTCATTGCTTAAATAGAAATGTTATTCATCACCATTTCTGGCTTAAGCCTTTACAAAATCTTAGGTGCTTAGTGTGATTCATATTGATTAATTTAATTAGTTGTGATGCATCCCAAAGCACAAATGTTTACATGAGTGTTTTTTTTTTGCTATGGGCCATTTGGTTGGCTTATCACCAAAAACATTATGGAATTCCCCCCCTCCTCAAATATAAATCACATTTTTTAGATTGTTTTACACTTAAAACCATATAAGTGTATTTGTTTTACACAACTATGTAAAATCATATAAATGTATTTATTTTTACACTTACACTTACATTGTTTTACATGACATAATATAAATTTAAATAGTTTTGCACTCACACAAAGTGTAAATCCTAAACCATTCACACGCACAACAATGTTATGGACTAATGATATATTTTTCTCAATTTTTTTATTTTGCATCATTGGCTAGCATCCCAATAGGAACTTAACATTAATTGGTGACAAATTTTTAACATTTAAAAAATATTAAATATATATACTAAATTGAAAAAAATTAGTTAAAAAAATGTTGGAATATGAAAATCAAAGTCCAAATGTGACCAAAAACATTCAGATAAAATGAGAATATTTCCTTTTTATTTCTATTTTTCACATTTTGACAAAAAAATTCACCAAAAAAAACATTAATGGAAACAAAGGTTATAAGATTAATGTAGAAAATACACACAAATATAGAGGTCTTTAGAATCGCCTTGTGTTTATGGATGAAAAGAAAACTTATATGATTAATTAAATTGTTAAAATGCAAGCTTTGAATTGTTTTAGAGGAGTCAACTTCAATAAATTGGGACTTAAATGTTATAGGTAAATAACATCATAAGGTTGTCCTTTTGTGGAATTTTTTTTGTGATTAATAAGATTGTTAAAATTGGAGCCTTGAATAGTTTTAAGAAAAAAATTTAACGAATTAATAATTACATCTTGCAGGAAGATGACATGAAAATTACAAGGAGTTTTTTTTGAAAAAATTTCTACACAAAAAAATTTTAGTCATAGGTTTTATTCCTCATATTAAGAGATAGGGTTATGACACATTATTTATGTTATTTCATTACATTCAATCCTTTCATACATCATCTATCATTAATTGTGTTTTTTTAATTAAAAAAACTTAAATTTTGTGTTTATGTCTTAAAACCAAATTGATCAAATTGACCAACATTTTTAAAAAAATCATATGAAGATTGTTTCATATAGTTATAAAAATATTATTGTTTGTTTATCTAAGTCATCTACACTTGGCTACATACCTATTTACATATCTACCCAATCCTATTTTATATCTACCTTTAAACCTACCTTTCCACTACCTACCTTCTTTAGACCCTTGTTATTTTTCAAAATCCAAATATTCAAATATTATAAAATGCCACATGTAACATGAAAATTGGGTTGCAAGATGTGGCAAAATGACATTTCAAAGTGTAATGGGTACAATGTGCACAAGCTTATTTAACACTTTTCCTTTCATAATGCCACAAAGTTTTAAAACGTACCCAAACTCCATATTGAGATGAAAGTAGCTTGATTTGGTGTTAAGGAAGATAAGCAATTAGTGAATCAAGGTTTAAGGTTTGGGGTTAATTTAGCTTGTGCAATCTATCCCCCAAGGAATTGAAGATTTTTCCATGTTCATACAAAAAATAATGGTGATACCTTAACAACCTATGTAAGGTAATATTATACAACCAATAGTTCAAAAAACATGAATTGATTGGTAGATATTTGTTTGGCTACTTTCATTGCATGTGATTCTTAAAGATTAAACACCTAAAATAAGATCTATCACATGTAACTCTTGAGAATAAAATATTAACACTTTTCCTTCTTCTCATCAATTTCTTTTGATCATATTCAAGCTTCAATAGAAATATTGGTGAGCTCATATGTGTCTTGATGGAAACCTTGTAATTCCTTTATCCATTTGGCACTTATTTAAGTTAAGAAAGGCTTTGAACTTCCATCTTTATTTTAAAATATAAAAATTTACTTTAGTCTAGAGGCTTTGTTAAATATGATAACTCTTTAATCATTTGTGACCACATAATTCAATTTTATCTTTCTTGACATATTTTTTTATTTAATACAATGGTAATGCATTTTAAAATGTTTGGTGTGAGTGTGATAAATTAGGTCTTTTGCAATCTTCATACAACTCTAGTTGTTAACATACAATGGGGTACTTGGTTGAAAACACATTAAGTTGCATAAAAAACAATTTCAACCATGCTGTTTTTTTAGCACCTTTAGACACTACTCAATATTCTACCTCAATTGAGTTGAATGCAATAATTGGGGTTTTTTTTAGCACCAAGTTATGAAGCTTCCTCCAAGCTTTAATAAGTAATTAGAAGTAAACTTCCTTTTATCATTATCACGCCTAGTTTACATTAGTAAACCCTTGAACTTCATTTCCATCCCAATGTTGGTAAAGGATATTGTTATCCTAAATACCTTTAAAATGCCTCATAATATGAAAGGGCCCTTTCCAAATGTGTCTATTTGGGCATGTTCATTTGCTAAATATCCCCATTGCATACATGTGAGATCATGACATTATTGGTGAAATAAATCAACTTGTTAATAATTCGACAATACAAGGTTGAATCAACATCCTCCCCATGTTCATCCTTTCTAAACTTGGCATTTTTTTGGAAGAGTGTGGGGATTGGGTTACAGTTAGTCATTTAAACTTGTCAAGAATGTTTGTAACATAGGCACATTGATACATAAAGATGCATGTTGATAAAAATAAAAACTTTACACCTAGAAAAAAACTTTAGAAGTCCAACTTTAGTCATTTCAAACTAGGTAAGTAATATTTGGTGTGGTCTCTTGTATTTAGAAAATCATCCACATAGAACACCATGATGAATAGTTTTTTTTGTCTTCAAGCAAGTGATACAAGTTGTGACTGGCATCATTTTTGGTCAAGCCTTGGTTTTGCACATATTGGTTTATTTTCTCATACTAATCTTTTGGTGTTTGTTGTAGCTTGTACAAGGCTTTATGAAGCTTGCACACCTATTCTTACCCTTTGACTTCAAAACCTTTTGGTTTCATCATGAAAATGTTTTCCTTCAAATCACCATTAAAAAGTCATCTTTGCATCCAAGTGTAGTAACTCCCATTTCATATGAATTGTGAAGGCCATGACCAATCTCACTATGTTCCATTTATTAACCAGTGCAAAAGTTTCGTCAAAATCAATTTGTGTTTTTTGTTCATATCTTTTCATGACTCCCCATTAATCTCATTGTGAGCTTGACAAATTTTCTATCAAATGTTGGCTTTAGTTTGTAGACCCATCATGCTTCTTTCCCAATGGGAGGTCAACAAGACTCCATGTCTTATCTTTCAAAATAGAATCCATTTTTTGAACCACTTCATGATTCCATCCTTTTAAACTAAATGCCTTTAGATAATTATGAAGTTTCGAATGAAACATCACAACAAGAAGATAATTTTCCTTTTTAGAAAATTCACAAGGATCAGATGATGTTAATGCTCCCCAATAATCAATTGGGGGCCATTGGTTTTTAACTAGTTGTGCTCTTGGTGTAGGAGATTGTTCAATTGCAATTTTTATTCCATGTTTCACCAAAACATGTGTTGAAGGTGAGTTGGATGTACTCTTCGATGGTGTTCTAGTTCCTTTGGTGAAAATTATTGGCAAATGATCTTTCAAATCACTGGTTCTTGGTGTCCAATTTTCTTCAATCTCTTTGGGAACACAAGTTTGAAGTGAGATGCACAATAGAATATTGGTCCACACCTCATCAAAAGCATGTATGTCTATGTGTGTTTGTCTCAATGGTGTAAAATCAATGGTCATGTATTGGCATAACATTGGATCAAGTTTCATTGTTTCAAGTGTAACAACTAACATTTCAATCAAATCTTACATCTATATTGATAATGATTTTTTTACGTTGAGACTTGAACACTTGTATGTTTTGGAGTGGGCATCATACCCTACAAAAATTCCTTTTAAAACATGCTCATTTAGTTTGTTTTTGTCTTCTTCTTTTAAGACATGAATGTATCACATGACATTCGAATATTTTTAAATGATTTAAATCATGTTTCACTCTTGAAAACAATTGTTTTGGTGTAATTTTGTGGTTTGATTTTGTTGGACACCTATTTAGTAAATATGTTGTAGGACTAATTACATTAGCCTAAAAATAGTTTGATGTATCATTTTCAAATATCATTGATTTAACATTGTTTAAAAGGGAATGATTCATCTTCAATTGACAACCCTATTCATAAAATATGATGAACCAACTAATGACTTGATTGAAAAGGGACACATAGGTTAGAACGTACCAATTACATTAGTTTTGTTGCTTGAGTTTGATTGTTGGAAAAATTTCCCTAATTTGCTTCCCTAATTGGCAACCATGACACACCTTTTCAATTGTCAACAAGTTTGCTAGTAACCTTCATTGTAAAAAACAAAAGTGTGATCCAATTAGTAGATGATTTTTTTTAACATCATTTTGAAATAAGTTTTCTTGTTTCAAATTAACATTTTATCTAGGGTGTCAATTATCAAAACATGCACTGACCATGCACAAATGTGAATGTGCACATCATTATATTTGAATTTCTTATAAAATATCATTTTTAGTATTGAAGCAAACACAAACTTGATTAGTTGCTTTACTTTGTGAATCTAAGATGTATTGTAACATAATATGTATAATGGATAATGTAATAAAATAATATCACTTTTGTTTTTAGGTTTTATATGATATGTAAAGTTGTATATTATTGTTGAATCATTTTAGTAAAGAAACATTTTTCACACTTTCTTCAAATTTTATTTCTTTGTATTTATACATGTTGGATTTATTATTTTTTACAACCTTGTGGCCATTTGATTTTCAAACAAAAATTTTAAGCTTTGATAATTCAAGTGGCCCAACTTGCGATGCCACAACTTCGCATTTGACAAACAATCAGTCACATTGACTTGTGATGATTCAATTAAAGTTTTCGTATCAAAGTGATAAAGACCATTATAAGGTCTTGTATGTTTGTAATAGTCATTCGACAATCTTGCTTATGGATCACAAGACATTGCTTCACATTAAACACTATGATGTAACCTTAACTTGTTATCTTTCCAATGTTCAATAAATTTTTTTCTAATCTAGGTACATATAAAATGTTGGCAATGCCCTTTATTCCACTTGACAATGTTTCAATAGTCACACTTCCTTTACCAACAATATCATGGGATTAGCCCCTTGTTGTTTTCACGTTTGGGGTGTGGGGATGTGGTTTTACATTAGTCAAAATTGAACCATCCCAATAACATGGGCTGAAGCACCTGAATTTAAATATTGCTTATAGTCGATCTTTCCTTTTAGACTTGTTATAGTTTTTTCAAACAATTCTTACAAATTTGAGTTGTTTGGCTAGAGTTGATTGACAAGTGTGTCTTCCATTGCTTTCACATTGTAATGCTCCCATTTCTAATGGTGATCTTGTTCCGATTTATGAATGTCAACCTCATGCTCCTTACACTAATTTAAAAAGTGCACAAATTTCCCATAGAAGAAGCAAATGCTTGGTTTGTGACTAAAATTGTTCAACTATTATAGCATGCTTTTCTTATAATGTGTAAAGAGAGCATCCTTTAATGATTGAATGTTGTGGTGCAAAAATCTCCCCACAAATGTTTCAAATGATAAGGTGAGGCCTGTACCAACAATTGCTTGGATGAAAGACTCATACAAATCAAGCAAAACATTCAACAAAGTCTCCACCAAATATTCTTTTACCATGGGCATGCCAATCATCACTAATTGTGAGTTGAGTGCATTGAACTTTCAAAGATACCCTTCTAGCTTGATATCTTCATTGATCATCAATGCTGCCATATAGTTTTTCAAATGCATTTTTTTGATAATGTTTTGGATCTTATACATGTTCTATCGTGCATCCATGCTAATTTGAGTTCCTCAATTTCAAAATATTTCTAAAAGTAAGTCATCTTTGATTGATGAAATTAGTATAGACATGGCATTATCTCTTTGGTATTCCATTTCAAGATCCTCTAGTGTTGTGTGAATCACTACTTCTCTACTATAGTTTCTTCTTCTTCTTCATGAATATGCTCTAAAGGAATAGGACTATTGCAATGTTCCCTTCCTTGCACTAGTGTCACTGTCATGGGAGGTCAAATGGGAAGGGATGAGAAATTTAGGAATGGCATCTTACGTGGGGCCATCATGTCTGAAGCTCTCTCCTTCTTAAGTTGATTCATGACATGAATCTTTTAGTGATGGTAGTTAATTGATCCAATTAGCTTGCTGGAATTTGCAAAAAATTCTCCTCTATTGTTGATATTTTAGCCTAATCTAGTGGGTTAGATACACTCAAAACTTGTTTGAACGTTAAAACTTTCCTTGCAATGCATAATCAATCCTGACTCTAGAGCTACATTATGAAGACAACAACAAAAGACAAGCAAGACAAGCACTAAGAAGTTGAGCTCACACACATGATCACTAGCTACTAAGAACATTCCTACTCTAATACCATGAAAATTTCCCATGTCTTTATAAAAATAACGGTGATATACCTTAACAACCCATGCAAGGCAGTGGTATATATAAACAAACATACGCTAATCTATATACAAATAACAATCCTAGAAACCAAGAGTAGATTAACAAATATTCATGTGGCTACCTTAATTGCATGTAACTCCAAAAAGTTAAACACCTAAAATAAGATCTATCACATGTAACTCTTGAAAGTAAATTACTAATAAGAATTGCACAACAAACGGTGCAATCATAGTGACCATATGAGAGTTGCAAACAAAATGCCTGACCAATCACCTTCATCATAAATAGTAGTGATGAGTTGCCATGAGTACCCACAAACTTCCAGCAGCTCCCCATGGTGGCCAGCATTCTTTTGGTGCAAAATTTCACACTATTGCAAAAATAGAAATAAAATAAACGAAATATTCTGTCATAAGATTCTTGATTTTTGAAAAAAATTCATCCAGAAAGGAGCAGTTTGCCACATTTCTATTCCTGGCTGTAATATGGTCATCCGACTATATAAAGATTTGTTTTCTTGGATAAGTCCTAAAGACTGGTTGCCATTTAGCGCTACATCCCCCTTGGGTTGCTCACCACCAGTGTGAAAGCAGAAACTTTGCAGAAAAAAACCCCTGATTGGTGGGTGTAGCTAAGTATATAATAATAATCTGCCCAAAATTTTACATTGGGTTGAAATCAACAATCATTCTTCATCATCTTGCTAATCCTCAAACCAGCCAGACTCATCACACAAGCAGCTGTATTACTTGGACCAAGAACTGCATAAGTTCAATTGGAGATGGTGAATTCTAGATCTTGTTTTGCATATTATACTGAAGAATCACAAGCATCCAAACAGTCTAGCAAAACTGGATTAACATCAATTTCAAAGACTTTGAGAAAGAGATACCATAATAGTACAAAAATCCATTTGGGCAAAGCATTCTAGACACCCACAAAAAATTTGACACAGTCGAGCCACAACCTTCCTTGAACATTGAAGTTTTGATCTTGACCAAAGCTGTCCTTAGACAAAACCATTCTATTTGACCACCACTGACTGTTACAATTCCTCTAAACTAAGCAATAGAACAGAAATTCTTGCAGTGAGAAATTATGAGTTTCTAGCAGCATTAGAGTTACTTGAAAGCTCACCTTGTTTGCGAATCCCCACACTCGACGTTTTGCCCGTGATCCCAAATGAACTATTGTCACATCATCTAGCTCATCTTTGCAACACCATTCACATCAGATAGGGATCATGGACTCATCTACAACAGTGTATATGTGTGCAGATATTCATTCCTCTACAGATACTGAGAACAGACCAAAGCCACTTAGACCAAAATCCAGCTTTGAAAAAACCATTCCTTTCGATTTGTGGGGTTTTCCTGTATTGTCAAAGAAAGAATTGCACCAACCTCAAAACAAACCTTCCAACACCTACAATTGCTATCTCATGGCAGGGCAGAGCTCAATGACAACAAAGAGCAAGACAAAATGCTCACCTAGAGCCTTCTGCTGCATGGGCTTGAGTATCATGTTGTAAGCTTTGACGCTGGAAAATTAGGTCAAGCATCAAGTCATAATACCAACAGAATACTTTGGCATTCGAGCTGCAAGAATTACAGTGCTAGTAAATAATCCTCTACATCAAACCATACCAAACAGAAAGAATTTGGGACTGCACTCAAGCAGGATGATGAATCTTGGTTAATCAATTTGCTGTCCATCAAACTATTATTATACCAACAGAAACCTGAGTAGCTCAAGCAGCAGGATGGGTGTTGGATTCGTTCCTCTACATCAGATTCTACCAACAGAAGAACTTGGGTCTCACGCAGGATGGGTGTTGAATCAATTTTGTATGTCATGCCAATCATATCTAAGATTATGAAAGGCTTCAACAAGGCATCAAACAGCAATGGGTTTAGGGTTTAAGCAAAATGAAGGGGGGAAAAAAAGAAGTACATCATAGCTTGTAAACCTCCCAATTTTGCTTCCAACTCTTTGTCTCTCTCACCTCTGCAATCTCAAAGAATCATTCAAGTGATTTCAACAATCAATCAGTAGGAGAACTAGTAATACAGTTCAGGCGACAGTGAGAACCCTAAACACAAAGCTTTGGAAAGGAAAGAAGAACCTTTTGCATCTGAAAATCTGAGATTTGCTGCTGCAGTTTCTGTTGACCTGCAGCCATCATCTATGTGTGCCACCAACATCCCCCCGCAAACTCAAAATTAGATTTGCAGCCATTATGGCTCCATCAATAAGTGTAAAAAACACTCCAGAAAATTTGCCCTACATTTCAAATTGCTGCACCAACCCATGATGCCACACTCTGGTGCTAGCAAAAACAAAAACCTAGAGCAAATACCCATATCTCACAGTTTTTCAAACAAATTAGTGAACTGTGAGAGAGTGTTTTGTTGGTGGGGGGGAAAAAGAAAAACTCCACTAAAAACACACTTTCATGATCACATTTACAATTCAGCAATTCTCATGGCAACAAAGTCATGACATGGGTGATGCTCCTCCTCACCTTCTGCTCTGAGCCTTGGGAACAACATGCAAGCCAGTGACATGAAAAACATTGAAAGCATCAGCTGATGTGAGAAGTAGGGCTTGTAACCCATTCAACAAAATCTCTAAATAATAACAAGAGGTATGTCACACTGTGGCCTTGCCAATTTACATTTCAAAGTATCTTAAGGCAAAAGAAGAATGATAGAAACTCAAATATTTCACCATGCAAAAATATAATTTGCAAGAAATCCTCTAAAAGAAACCAAAAGCCTTCAAGATATTATAACTGTATTATAACTAATCTCGGGTTTCAACACAAGCCAAAATATCATGTTTCAAAAATCCTCATATAAAAATAGGCCTATTATCTAGTAGGGGCCAAAATCCCTTAAGCTACTATACTCTGTAATGAATCTAAACACAAAATCCTTGCCTTGGTAGGCAAGGCCAAAAATCCTAGTGTTTCTCTCCATGTCTGTCTGAAGCCTTCATACCTACCTACAAAACTACAAACCTATCCTTCCTTCCTTACAAACCTACTCCATCCCATCGCACCCCACCCCACCTCCTTGGCAAAAAATATAGATCAAGGTTCACCAATTGATAACCGCCTGTTATTCAGCTGGTTATTAGTCGAGCTTGACAAAGCGTTCAATTTCAATAGCTGGTTATCTTCTTCGGATTTTTTGCAACTCTAAAACCTTAAACCCTAAACCCATGAATGTTTGTAACAATGTTGCATCTAAGGTAAATAGGTATCTTCACTTGTGTAGGAAAGTTTCATGTAAGCAAAAATGGGTGACAAACATAGTTATGAACACAAATTCCTGACAACCCAATGATACAAGGTGATAGGCAACATCTAGAGGCTCAATTTGTTTTTCCTTTGGCGGAGGGGATGGAGGTTTGGATTTTGATGTTCCCAATGGGTTCTCACCAACTTCTCAATGCATTATCATCCATGTTCAAAAATGCATTTTGAAATCATTTTTCAAGTTCCCAATGTGTTCCTTAAGATGTTCCCAATAACACCACATTTTACCCCTATAACCTTTATCCAAAGCTGAACTCTCATAACTTGTATAGGTGAGCCAAAAGGAAACATTTCTGGGAATGCAAACCAATGTTGAGTGAATATAAACATGGAGGATAAATTTTCATGCTAGTTCTCAATGCTCCCAATGAAAATTGGCAATTCTCACTTTAGGTGAGAATTGCAATTGTCGACGTATCATATGAACTCGAACTTGATACATAGGGAGGTTACAAAGGCACCCATGGTTTTAATTAATTCTCATGTTAATAGAGGTTATAAAAAAGTTAAATTATAAGTAGGTACTGTTAGTCATACTTGAAATCCAAGACCTCTTTGAGACCAAGGAGACTCTTAACCATTAGACACAACTTCTAGGGTGCATATTAACTAGAAGAACCTTTAGCTTAAAACCCAATGGCATAAATGAATTTTAAATTAAAAAATTAAAAAATATTTTTTTGCATAAGAAGTTATGACCTTGTGACTAAGGCTTTACTGATTTTCGAAGATCTCAATAAAAAAATTGATCAAGCACTTGACTAATTCTCCTAAATTATTGTAAGAACTGAAATGGTAGAAGAAGTGAGAACTACCCAATATTGGTGCAAACTTCTATTTGGGTGAGGTGAAACTTCAAATTTTTTTTAAAAAAAATGATGGGCCAATCAAAATGGCTCCTTGTGTTTTTTTTTGGGTTGAACTTTAAGATGCACCTCACAACTAATTAATAAAACCAACAATAGGTGCTCAAATGATTAGACAAGGGTATTGATTGACCTAAGCCAAAAATGGTGACAAATAGTAGTTAAGACTTAAGACCATAATTTTCATGTGGTCAATAATGAGAAGGCTCAACATGCAGCCAAGAGGGCCCAATTTTTTTTTCTTTTGGGTTTTGTGGAGGGGAGAGATTGTTTTTTTGTTGTTCCCAATATGTTCACACTTGATTCCCTTTGAATTCCTAATAGGTTCCCACCAAGGTCTCAAAGTTTTCCCAAAGACATTCTCAATAGCATTACACTTTTATCCCATATACTTTGGCCAAAGCTCAACTTTGATATAAAGGTGAGGAACACCCCTTCAAAAAAGGACACACACAAATCTTTGGCTCCCCCTTCCCATTAATTGAAGCAACAATACGTGCCCTCAATTCATTGTGTGTGCCCTCCATAATAGCTTCACATAATGTTTTCCCAAACTCATTTTCCAATGTAAGTAGGGTTTGTGGCAGCCCTCCTTGGCACAAACATTCATACCCTAAACCTTAAATTGTGGAACAAACCCTAAACCTTAAACCATGTAGAAGGTGATATCATTTCTATTTTCATCCTTGTGTACATTGCTGGTGTGTGAGAAGGAACTCCCCAAAGATGCCATGTTTGAGTTTGTGTCTTTTGTCCCCCACAAAAACAAAAAATGTTTGTAGTTGGACCTAAAGGGTCAAGGCTAGGCTGCAAGTGTGAATCTAATGGCTCTATTTGTAGAGCTTCTTCCATGTATCATGTTGAAATGGTTTAAACTAGTGTTGGTTAGTTATTGACTTTTGACCTGGTTATCAAGTTGATTATTAATAACATATCACTTAGTTATTGATTTTTTTGATAACCAATTAAATTAATATTCATTTGATATTGAATTTTCAAAACTTTAATAACCTAGCTAGATGATTCAATTATCATTCATTCATGTAAGTTATCAACGTTTAAACACTAATAAAAAATAAAAATAAAAACCTTATAATAAGAAAAGTTTCATACTATTATTTCTAGTGATTTGAAAACTCTAATCAAGGAGGAGAGTTTTCAAATATCGAGCGATCTTTGGAGCTCTATTTCACACTTTGTAATTTGACTTCACTTGAAGCATGGGAGGTGAAGTGATTTTTATTATTTTATCACACTAGAATTACTTTACAAAATGGTGCAACTCCAATGAGGTTGAATAGTTCATGTTGCCAAAGCTGAAGGTTCCATGCCACCACCATTGTGAATGTTCAAACAATGTGTTGTTGCTTACTAATCGTGCTAGAAGAAGACACACACATGTTTCTCAAAATGTCAAGTATGCACATGTGATTTTCATAAAATTTCTTCATTTCATTTTAGTTGTGCAAATTGGAGATATTGTGCATAACACCACATGGTTTTGGAAGCATTTGACAAATCTTGCTCCTTAAAGAATGTCTTCATTATTTCATCTTAGTTGTGCAAATTGAAGAGATTTTACACAATATAAAATGTTTATGGGACACATTTGACAAACTTTATACTAATTTCATATCAAATTTCATTTTTTGGATATGAGAGTAATGTTAAGAAACTCTCGTTTGGAAGTACCTTACAAAATTCTTTCATAATTTTATTTTAGTTGTGCAAATTAAAAAGCATATGCACAAGACAAAAAGCTTTTGGGAGGCATTTGACAAATCTTGCCAAGTTAGTTTTGATCAAATTTCACTTTTTGCTCATGAAAGTAGTGTTGAGAAGTCCTTTTTTGAAAGCACGTTACATAATTCTTTCATTATTTTATTTAAATTTTGCAAATTGAAATTTTTTTACACAACACAAAATATTTTGGAAAACATTTGACACATCTATTCAACAAAAAAACCAATGAAAACTTATTGATCTTTGAAGGCATTGCAAGTGCATAACACGAATATTGAATCAATTGGGCGATATTTTCAAATGACAAGTTGTGATAGAAACCCAAAAAAAAAAATGGCAACATGATAAGCTTTAGCACAAGGTAGTTGTTTTTGAAAGCAATAGTCATTCAACTATGGTCGATTGTTCTTTTATGTGTGGTCACCAAGGCTTTGTATAATATAGGATTTTTCATTTTCAATGATTGTTCACCCATTTAATTTTTCTTTAAAAAATTTCATTGTTTTTGGTTTTATTGGATAGAACTTTCTTTGGTCGTTAATGGAAGAGATCACATTTAAAATTTTTTTTTGGGCGGGTTGGTGAATGATAAGTAAATCACCCACACAAAAAGCAAATGATGCAATGGAATGACAACTTTAACTAGTTTGATGATGACTATGCACATGAGAAAAAGAAAATATATCATGACTTTTTGAGGAGGTTGTGGATGGCAAATAAATCATGCAAGCCAAAAAGGAGGTGAGAGACCATGAAACGACACCTTTTGCTAGACAAGAATCGCAAAATACTTCTACCAATGCAGGCAATGCAATGGTGACCATGTACATAGTGTTCAAGGTTTTGAAACAAATGTGTAGCTATTGGAATGTTAGCCATCCACACGATGAGGAATAACATAGATAGATAGATAGATACATACATACATACATACATGCGGGTATTGCAATGTTAGCCATATATATACACAATGAAAGTTTTGAAACATGAGTGTAAGAAAGGTTGGAACCAAAATCTTACACATTCAATTAATTCAAGTTATGGCATGATGATCAAAATGTTTTCGAGCAAAACACTATGAAATAACATTTTTAATTAAAAATTTTGAGGTATCAAAAGTGATGATGTAAGTTATCACTATCCATTAGCTATGGAAGATCACTTACTTGTCATTGCAAATAACCAATTATTTAAAAGTTGAATCCACCACTTTGAAACCCTAAGATAAATAAATAAATAAATAAATAAACAAACCCAATATTTTGTGAGCATCAAGCAAACCACAAATGAATCACACTAGTGCTCAAGTGTGTGTCTGTGTGTAGGTATAAATATTTATTTGTTTTCGGGGCAAAGCTGCTGGTTGGGTTGGGTTGGGTTGTGTTTGTGTTGTGTTGTGTTGTGTTGGGTTGGGTTGGGTTGGGTTGGGTTGGGGTTGGGGTTAGGGTTAGGTTTACAGAGCTTTCCAGCATTTGTTGCATATGCAAAAGCCAGAGGGAGTCAGTAGTACTGGATGTAATAATAATAAGAATAAGGCTTTTACTAGGGTTTAGGGTTTAGGGGTTCAGTATTTACTTACACACGTTGGAGCAATTCTGTGCACAAATCCTGAAAAACTGGGTACTAAGAGCAGGTCCACCCACACCCACTATTTGGGCCTGTATAATGACTTCTCACATTCATCCAATTTAGAGTGCTAATTGTTCTCCCCTCCCTCCCCCACCACATACACATGAAACAATATGAATATTCCAATTTAAATGCCACCACTTGCGCCAATCACCCCTTGAAAACTCGATGGGAACACATTGGGAACACATTGGGAACAGAAAAAAAAACCAAAAACAAAAAAATCCTCACCCACCCACTCGCTTGCCCCCCAACTCGGGCTAAATAAGAATACCCCCACTATCAATAAGCTGGGGGTTACTTATTAATTGGTCGGCCGACGAGAAGGGGTCATTTTTTTTTTTTTTCCTTTTTCTTTTTGG
>Ga0209611_10006364_pt1 | contig 19399 bp, 8 predicted proteins | sample S1TSphgellanicum_3_FD_187693 | JGI IMG/M metagenome (GOLD analysis project Ga0209611, IMG submission 187693) | Host-associated microbial communities from peat moss isolated from Minnesota, USA - S1T2_Fc - Sphagnum magellanicum MG (SPAdes) (version 2) | ecosystem: Host-associated > Plants > Peat... | reverse complement strand
GGAGTCTCATTCTTGACTATTTTTTTTTAACCTAAAAATTTTGTGAAATATTGTGTGTTTGTTTGTTGGATTGGAAATTACCATGTTTGTCCTATTTATAAATTTTTGTATGCAAATTCTTTGGTTGTTTGAATTGTTCAAAATGGGCCGAAGATGAAGAAAACACATTCCTTTAAAGTTTGGGAGGGTAAAAAATGATTTTTAAAAATGAATTATACACATAGTAACCCTTAATGGCTACTTAGCCATCTAAAACCAAACAGTCACTCGAGCACTAATGAACATGGATTATTACTCCCATATTGAACTACATGAAGATCCAAATGATCAACATCTTCAAAATAAGCGTTCATTTATGAACATATGCCAAGGTTCAAATCACATGCAACATAGGGCTTTAGATTGACAATAATGGGTAAATAATGTCCTATTCACCAAATTTGCTACTCCTGTTCCAAATGTTTTTGGGCACAGATTTTTCATCACCCTCCATGCATTTGCCTCTTAGTGATGTTGTGAACTCATGATTCCATCTTCCTCTAAGCTTGATCTTCTGTTTCCTTTTCATTTCCTTTCGAAAAATTCAAAAAACTTTTGATCCTCTTGGTTTATGTTGTGAAGTACCTTTGGTAAGTTCATGTTTGTGAGGAGGTTGATCTTTTCGACGATCCATGGTAATGGTGGTCTTGTGGCAATAGCAATCCCATGTTGTGAACACCCATGATGGTAGTATGATGTTATGAACTCTCGAAGTTAAAACCATTTTATTTTCTCTCTTTGTTGTTGTTCTCAATGCCTCTTTCAATGTTGCTTGTACTCTTTCAATTCTTGACATGGTCTTCTCTCCAAGTTTAACACCTTTTTCTCAATTGTTGTTGTTGGTTTCTTTTTTTAATTTGACACCTTTCCTTGCTTTTTCTTAGCTAATATTGTTGGTCTTCTTTGAGATTTCGCTTTGTATTGGTTGTCTTTTTCCAAAATTGATGCCTCTCTTTCCTTTCCTTGAATTATTGTTGATTTCTTCCTCTCTTTGAACTATTGGTCCTTTCTTCTATTTGAACCATTGTCGTTCTTCTCCTCTCTCTGAGCTAGTGTTGCTCCTCTCCTCTTTCTAAATTGCTAATCCTTTCCTCTCTCTAAGTTGGTGCTACTCCTCTCCTCTCTAAATTATTGGTCCCCTCCTCTCTTTAAACTAATGTTGTTCCTCTCTTCTTTTTGAACTATTGGTCCTCTCTATTTTCTAAGTTGGTGCTACTTATTTCCTCTCTTTGAGTTACTGCTCCTTTCCTTTTTTTGAATTGTTGGTCTTCTTTTCTTTATAAGTTGATGTTACTCCTCTCCTCTCTCTGTGAGCTATTGGTCTTCTCTTCTGTCTGAATTGGTGTTGTTCCTCTCCTTTCTTTGAACTATTGTTGTTCATCTCCTTTCTTTAAGCTATTATTGTTCCTCTCCTCTCTGTGAGCTAACAGTGCTCCTTTTTTCTTTTATGAAGTGTTGATGTTCCTTTCCTCTTTTTAAGATGTTCCTTTCTCCAAGTTTGGTGCCTTTTTTTTCCTCAACTACCGATGGTAGTCCCTCTTTTCTCTTTCAATTGTTGCTATTGGTTTTCCCTCCTCTCTCAATGCATTTTTTTCCTTTCTTTTATCTCTTGAGGTTATTTTACTTAGATTATTAATCTTAATGATCCATCAAATTCTACTTTTCTGTTCATCCAAATCCTAGTGCTACTAATTACTTCCCCCTTCTTTAGTCATTAGAAGGTAGCAACCTTGTTGTTCGGTGCCCTTGTGCCTATTGACTAACCTTTGCCTATAACCTTGCATGTTGTTGAACTGATGTTGTGAGGCTTAGATTCATGCCCATGTACATGTGTGAATCTGCTCGCAAACCTGTTTGAAAATCATGGTGAAAATGGTGACCCATTTTAGCTACAACTAGTGGATTCCAAACTATAATGAATTGTGCTTTAACACACTTCTTAATAGTTTTTCAAGTTGTTTGATTTGCTATAGAAGCCAATTTAGTTACTCATTTCGTTTGTTTATTTTCCTTCTCCTTTCATTTTCATTAGCTGATTTCATTTGCAATTTCCTTTTAAGTTAATTTGTTCCTTAGGAGATTTAGGTATTCAAAACTAGTTACAACATTGACTAAGAATAACCGATTAATGGATGTTTTCCCTTCATATTTTTTGTAAGTAAATGAGGCAATGATAGTAGGTTATGCACCCTCACAGATTCCTAGGTCAGATTTGGAGATTGTTAAGTTTCTTGCAACAACTCCTATGTATTTTCAAGGTTCTTTTGCCGATTTTATTATTTTTAAGGTAACATGCATTATGACAAAAATGTCATTTTATGACTAAACCTATGTGATACAAGTGAATAAGCAACTAAAAATGGCATGAAAAATGGGTCCGAATCAACTACAAATGGCATAAGTGATTAGTACAATCAATAAGTACTAGACATAAAATGGCATTTTTGGCATAATGATGGCTATTATGCCCATCCAAAATTAACAAGTGTTAGTTGGTGAGAAACACTCCTCTTGGAACTAACTTCTTAAAGAAAAACATAAACTCTTTAAACAAGAAAGTAATCATCCATGTTATTTTTTTTGGGCCCTCCTTAGGGAATATGTCCTTCTCTCAACAACATCCATTGCTACCTTTAAGGCTTCATCTATTTACATGCCTCTTTTAGTTGTTGAAAACATTTAATTCAATTGTGGTGTTAATATTTTGCTTTGTGGTTAAAGAGTAAGTAGAAAAATTTCCTTGTTTGTTGCTTGCAAGTCCAACATGCTATTTTGTCACCTACAAGGAACTATCAAGTTCATTATTGTTATTATATTTTTAGTCATAGCTCTAGCAACTTGGTTTAGTGTGATATGGCCTAACTAATAATATGTCTTTCGTTTCCCTATTAATAACCCACGAATCTAGAAAAGTGTAACAAATATGGAAATTCGGTTATAACATGTTCCAATAGTGTTATATTAGAGTTTATTAGATCATAAAATTTTGCAAAATCATCCCAATTTAAATTAACATCTTTTATTAATGTGCACATAATGAAAAAATATATGTACGAAAGATTGATGTGACTTAGTTGAGACCAAACTTTCTTGAATCTCCTTGATGTAACATTTCAAACTATGGATTGTTGGATCCAATGATAATTTAGATATTTCTTGAACCTTTGATTGTAAATATGATATATAGTTTCAATATGTATTTCTAATGTTGATTTTTGTTCTACATGCTCTACTTTCACCTTGTTTTTTTTTTTGGTTTTTGCAAATCCACTTTTGAACCTAGTTTTTATTCTTTTACTTGCTTCACTTTTTCTACGAAACTTGTTTTCTGCAAGTAAATTTTCAGATTTAAACTATCATTCTCTACATGTTCTACTTTCACTAATAGGTCTGAATTTCCCGACACTACAACATTAGGACCTAGGAATTCTAAGTAGAGTTAGAACTATTCTTTTACTATGGCTCTTAGAAAGGACATAAAGCTTAGATTGAAAGTAAAAAATGTTCTATTCATTTGATGTAAGCCTTGCTTAATAAATTTAAACTTTGATTTGTGCCTCTCTTTAATTTGGAGGAAATGCAAAGTGCTTATGCGTAATAGGAATATTTAAAGACTCCCCTTTGGGGACTAATAAATGTGTTGTTTTGGAGGATTCAAAGATATGATGTCCTTTGTTGATCCTTGTGCATTGTATCCTTGTTAGGGTTTAGGGTTTATTGATGAACAATTGGATGCCTTTTAATGTGAGCATAAACCCCCAAAACCAAACATTCACTTTCTTTTTCACTTTTCTTGGTTTCATTTTGTGAAAAAAATTCATCTCACCCCTAAGAATGATCAACATCTTTCTTATCACCAAACATGACTACATATAACACTATGGCATCTTTTTCATTATTGTTTTTTCCCACACCCATAATTTCACACACAAAAAGAATTTTTTTTGGATAATATAAAAAAACTAAACACATTTTTTTTCAAGATTGGACATTTGGTCATAAAGTCATGTTAAAATGCTTGTAGGAATGAGTGCAACCATTGACTAGCACTGGTATGCACAAGAGGGGCGTTTGGTCGCTGAATGATGTTTAGTGGGGGGCATGTTTACCCTAGGTGCTTTGAAAGTAAATAGGAATTGTCATTATCTAGTGTCATAAGCTAAAAAGGCCTTCTAGGAGTTGAAATGCCTATCACCATGCCAATTGAATGGGAGGTAATCCAAAATCTCATAATTATAGTTCTAAGATACAAAAGTTTATTCTAATTAGAATGGTACATTGGAACTAGTTTGAAAGGAACACCTTTAGGTTTTAAAGTCATCCTTTTGGATGACAATTCAATGTAACAATTTCAAAATCTATTCATATTTGCCTTTCCATATCATCACCTTTTCAATTGTCACATGTGGAAATTGAATTTTTTCCCTCCCAACATAAAATTGGTGTACAAACTAAATATCAAACTTTAACATAAAATTATCTTGCAAGATGACCAAATAACACAAAAACACAAATGGTGGAATAAAACATGAATATTAAAGAACACACAATTTATGAAAAATATCCTCATGAAAAATTTGATTGTATAATAATTTCACAAATTGTCAAAACAATTTGAGTAAACACAAACACAAAAAATTGTTGACATGTTAAAAGCATGTGCAAAACTATCATAACATGAAATTGTGATGAATAAACATCGTAAATAAAAAATGGTCATGAAATGATTAGGGAAACAATTGTCATTGACATAATTAGAAACTATTCATAACATCATGAATGGGTAAACAAAAGTTGTGATGACATGATTTTTTACATCACAAATTGTTGTCACCTATGATTCTTTGAATTAATACTAACTTTAAGATCTTAAAATTGTAGGTGGAACATTAGACAACCGACCTACAAATATCCACCTCACAATTGTAGATTTAAAAAATTAGTAAATTGAAGTTTGGTATTTGTTTTAGTGGAAATGGAAATGATTTCATTTAAAATAGATATGATCATGGCATTTTGTTTGATATTGTATGATTCAAGGAACAAATGCAAACATATTAACATTCCAACCTTAGGTTGAACATCATTAATAATGTAAAGTGTGGAGCCCAGCTGTGATTGGACAAAACTGATGTAGAAATACTCATCATGGAGGATATTGTATATGGTTTCAATTTTTCAATTTCAAAATGTCATGGGACATATGAAACTACATACCATTAAGTTTATAATTCAAACTTGTATGCACCATTATATTTTTAGAATCAAAATATAATATCATAACCTATTCAATTTGCATGATATTTTAATCATTAAAAAATTTATAGATGAAAAGAAATTACATATTCAATTATTCTTTTTAATAAATCATCAAATATTCTGAAATATTTATATACCATAATGTATATTATACCAACTATTCGTGGCTTGTGGCAACTATTAGCTAGCTTCATTGATTCACTTTAGAGCCCTATGATATATCTAAATAAGATGAAAAAATTGTATTTACCTATGTAGGTTTAAGCCTAGAGGTAGGTTTCAAGTTCTCACAATGTTATTTTTACTAGTTTCTAAAATTTTCCCAAGTGGCATTTTTGGGTGAAAAATATGCATTTTACATTGAAAATACACATTTTTCCTAATCTTTTTTTTTTTTGCAAAACAACAAAAACTCACCACCAAAAAAAAAAAGACTAAAATTTGTTGAATGCTCCTTCACCAAGATCTAAATCTATGACCACAAAAAGGTATTATTTTATGATATGTATTTTTAACACATTTTGAAAATCACTTCAATTAAATTTCTGATTTCTTGGATTTGGAATGGATATTTGACAATTTTTTTTGGATTGAAAATGAAGAGTTCAATTTAGGTGATAATGTGGGTTGAAATTTCAATTAAAATTGATGTTGAAAAGTGGGAGAATTTTTTCAAAAGCATTTTTCTCTCAAATTATTTGATTTTTTCCAAAAACAAATCATGGAATTTGTGACAACATACTTCTATTCATCATTTTTTTTTCCAAGATGCAAAAATTCACCACAAAACAAAACATGTCATTATTCATAAAATGTAACATCTAAAATATATCAATTGCAACTTTTGAATTTTATTTTCAATCACACATGTTACATTTTTGGTTTTATGCAAAATGTTATTAGTTGCATTATATTTGTATTTGTGATCTATTCAAACATCTAGAAGTATGCAATAAAAACTTTAAACACATGAAGAAGCAAAAATCTCCTCCTTGTGAATTTATCAAATAACTTGTATAAGATGTTGTTAATCACAAATAATACATTTTGGGTCACAAGTTATACCTTTTTTTAGTTGATGTAAAATATTTTTGGTCTAATGTTTTAAAACGTTTTATCACATGTTTTATATTTTAATTTGCAAATAACATATTTTCAATCATATGTATTGTATTTTTCATCACAGGTAATTATTTTGGTCACACATTAAGAGATATATTTATTCATTTTAATTTTTATCACATGTGTAATGTTTTCAATCATAGATTAAAATGATCATTTTTACTCCTTTCATCATACTTCAAATTTGTATGCATTTTTAATTTCATTTTTTTGCACCACACTTTCAATCACATACAAAAAATGGTTTTTGTTTTTTTTGAATGTCATCCAAGAAAAGGAGAAAAGATGAGGCAGTGATGTTTGAGTTGTGGAAGCCAAATTTGGCAATGTATCATTGTTATTGACTTTCAACCATTGAGTCATTCCACTTTTGTGGACATATTGTCTACTTGTATGGCCACAACATGCACACAATTTATTGGGTTGGGATTATGAGTTTGGACCACTAGCAACAATATTAAGGCAAGATTTATTTTTTTGTTAATAGTAGCTTTTTAAAACCCTTTGGAGGGATGGGATGGTAGGTTGGAAAAGGTAACTTCAAATTTGAAGCAATGATGGATCATTCTTATCACAACTCCACCACTATTAGCTCCCATCACATAATTGCACAACTATCATAATGTGAAGATTGGAATTTGGTAAAATTTGAAATGTTGAAATGCGTGATGATGGTGAAGGTGTATAGAAGTGATTGGCAAATAGTGTTCACGGTTAAGATGGAGATGAAAGTGATGATGCAATTTAAATTTCAAGACTGTTCCATAGTTTCATTATAATTAATTACAATAGTGGAAACAATATGTCACTTCAATCTCCTTTGAAATTCTTCCTTACTTCTTCAATTCAACATTCATTTTATTTTTCATGTCTAAAATATGAGTGCTAGATTGTTATTTTTGTGGGTTGTCAATCTATTCATTTTCTATAATTTTAGTATTGCACAAGTGTCTCATTTTTGGATCACACTACTTGAGTGGACATATTATGGCCACATGTGGACAATATGGAATGCTTGCACTTCTTGAGATGGTAAGCTTGGTCCATCAACGACATCAAGTGCACAAAATCAACCTTTTTCGGTAGCTATCTTAAATGGAACATAATGGTGGGATTATAGGTCAAAGAAAATGAATGTAAATTATTTGGATTTCAACCTTACGGATATGGTGCATGACACATTTTGGGTTTAGGATTGATGAAATCCCTAATGGGATGACCTTACAGTGGCACCAAGGACTATAGAAATGGATAACCTTCCATGAAATAAAAATCTTGCATGAATTGTTTACACTAATCAACATGAAAATGCAATTAAACACAAGAAAAATTACAAAAAGATGTGAATCATACTAAGTTCTTGTTTGTTATAATGTTCGATGCATGCAAATAACTAGGTAATAAAAGCAATTCCATTGGTGTATTGTATAATAAATTTTTGATGGAGAAAAGTCAAAACATGTTGATTTGGCTTAGCAAAATAGTTTTGACCCAACATATTTGTAGAATATGTTGAGGCTAGCAAAAGGCAAAGCAAAAGCTTAACATCTACTATTGATTGGGTTGCTATTAGTAGTTTCCCACTTGTTCCAATCCCAATTTTAGTTTTATGGGTGATGTTGAAGGAAAAAAAAAACCAATATTGAATGTGAAATAATAATGTATGGTCACATACATACCATAGTACCTTTCCAGGTTTGGCACAAATTATATTATTTTCACTTTTGTCAAATTTTTAGAAAAAATATATTGAATGTTGAAAATTTTGAAAATTCAATCAAGGTGGCTACATTCGAACCCATTACCAATTCAACAAAATGTTGAAGTCTTTCATCAATTTAACCAAAAGAACAACAGGAAACTAATGACATCATTAACAACATTATTGAATTTAGTCCTCATATGTTGAAATTTTCAAAATCAGAAACTCAAGCATTGAATTAAAATCTTCAAATTATATTATTTATTTGGCACATTAATGTTGAACCTGAAAAGATACTATGTTATTGAATATGGGTGGAATGGTTTTAAATAGATTATAGGTATGTAGATGTAAGGTATGGTGGTGTGTATTTTTAAAAAGTTCATGTCCATGCAAGCCCAATTTATAGTGTTAAACTTGTAAATTAATGTGACACGTGGATTGTGACTTTTCAAAAAGTATTGAAATTCGTGTATCAAAAATAATAAGGTTCATATTGATAAGAGCCTAAATAAAGATTCCAAAAATATGTACATTTGAAAATTGCAACAAAAAAAAACTACACTTTGAAGGACTTTTGAAAATATAGCCAGATTTTAGAGAGTAAAAAGTCTCAAGTTAGAATTTAACCATGATTTTTGAGGGAAATATTTCACATAAACTTTTATAATTACATGTTACACCACATATTAAGTTATTATAAATAATTTGAAATGAAATCGAATGTGAAGCTTTCAATTTTTTGCCATTCTAATCGAGTGACCAATCCATATCCTTTAACTTCAAAAGTCCATTGTTAAAAATGAGTGTAATTTTATTTAAAGATAATTGCATACATGTCCTCATAATCAAGTTTTTAACGTATAAATAATTGTCAATTCACAAATTGACAATTTTATTTCTTGTCATAGGTGTCCAAGAAATGGCATTCCACAAAATTTGTTTTTAAAGTCTAAAAGTGAATCACCATAGGTATATTGCATTTACCCAAATACTTATTTTTTGAAAATCACAACCCAAAATGTACATTGTCTATTACATTTAACCAAACATCTAAAGTTTAAGTATTTTGTAAGTAGGTAGGTTGTAGGTAATTAGAAACATAATAGGCCTTTAGACATATAATCGGTACCCATGCTTTTAGAATAGGATATTAGTTTAGGCCAAAACTGGTCACAACGAATGTTCAGAATACAAATTTCAAAGAGCCAATTTGAGATGGTTAAAAGATTCATTTGAAAGGTCTAACTTTTCTTTCCTTTTGAAGAAAAAGGTGGGGATGGGAAGATTTTTGGACATTTCATTAAGGTGAAAATGCATTGAAAGGCACATCACCAAGGTGAAAGTAACCATCTCTTTGAGGTGAATGCCACTTGATTCAATTTGAAGTAGTAGAAAGGTTTAGTATTATTTTAGACCTTTTCTTAATGATCCTCTTTTTCTTCTCTTGGAATCTCAATTTTATTCATGTTTATACAATATAAAGGGGTGGCAAAGGGAAGCATATCAAAGCTTAATGTTGGGAAATGCCCAATGTTTTAGAAAAATTAGTGATGGACCAATCAATGTGGCTCATTTCTAATTTTTTTAAAAATGTGGATGCATTTAACATCTAATTAATTATAAAAGAAACAAAAGGTACCCCAATTTTAATAGGCATATAATAGGTTGTAAGTATAAAATGTCAAAAGTCAAAATTAAGCCATAGTCACAAACCAACTCTTTAACCAATTGCCTAATTCACTACATTGTGATAAATATTATCAACAAATAGTTATAAATGTGTCAATTTTAAATCTACTTCCATATCCAAACTTTGAAATGCATTTTCTATTTCATATTTCAATCCTCAAATCTGAAAAATAAACACTTGAAGATCTGTTTTAAAATCTTACCATTGAGTTGGATAAAATTTACAATATTTATATCAAATTTTGTGAAGATTTAAAAAGAACTTATATTGGGTTCATAAATTAAATTAAAACTAATTTCCTCATATCCAATGAACCAAATTTTTTTTTGATATTACATAATATTTCAATTTTTAAAATATGGGACTAGATAAAATTTGAAGTCTTTGCCTATCTTTTAAACAATTTCAAAAAAATTTGAAGGAAAATTATCTTAACATCATGTGATTTAGTGTATTTGTAAGTATAAACTTACATGAATTTAAATTTAATATCTATTTAGGTTATGCAAACATTTAACATTTAATGATTAGCATTTATCATTTAAAATTTAGTGCGAATATGATGAAAGGAGGCCAAAACCATGTCAGATAGTGGTGAAAACTATATATATATATTTGATATTTTAAAATTATGTTAATCATTCCAAGTTGTGTTAAATGAATAATATGAATGTTGAGGAATTCAAATTAAAAATTTATTAAATCAAATTTTGGATTTTGGATTTAATAAAGGATGTTTGAATTTGAAGAAGTGTTGTGTCAAATTATTGTTTATTTTACAAGGACTAGGTAAGGATTATTTTAATAAAATAATTTTGATAGTAAAACAAATTAGATGATAGACCCTATTGCCCACATTCAAAAAACACTCACAATTTAAAAGATATGGAATTTGAAATTTTTAGAAATTCAAATTTTAAAAATTAAAATTTTTTCAAGAGTCCATTACCACTTGTAAATGGGGTGTAATGTTCATGACATACAAAACAAAGTTGTAGTTTATAATACAAGAAATAAAAACTTAAAATAATTAACATATTTTGGTATGATTCAAAATTATGATAAATTTTAAAGATGAAACATAAATCTGGCAAAATTTACACACTTTGAAAAGTTCATATTTATTCAACAATGATTAACACAAAATATGTGATACATTGGGGCAACTATATGTGTTTTTAATAACAAGTTACATAAGATTTCATTTAAAATTTCTTTCACATGAAAAAGTGCAAAAGGATTAAAAAGGAGTCATAGTCCTTTTCCAAAATAATAATGTTAGCTCCTTTATTTGTACCTACACCCACTAAAAGAAAACATCTATTTTCAACTGGTTTTTGCGACTAAAATCTCCTTTATTGCCTAAAACAAGTTGCATGCGATAAATTTCGCAAATGACAAAAGATATTGGATGAAAGAAAAAATCAATAGATACAAATTCATTCTTTGACTCAATTGTATACGTATTGTCACATGTGATTCAAATGCAATTATTTTGATCACAATTAAGGGTAAATGATGTGTTGCCACGTGTCCCAATATTTGATTATTTAGAATATAGTAATTATTATTATTTTGGAAAAATCTAAGGCATTCAATTCAAATGTTTGGATAATTTTATATTATGACACGTGGCCCAATGTAAGTATTCCATGTGTCATTTTAAAATTAATTTAATAAAAAAATATTAATATTAAGTTGGTAAGTACTTAAATAGGTACATAAATAAACGCCTACAAACCTAAGCTACATACCTACATACCTACCTATCTATTTTATTAAAAAGGTAGGTAGGTAGGTAGGTTCTACCTTCTTAGGATAAATACCTACTTATATAGGTAGGTACTTAGGTAGGTAGGTACATAGGTCAACCTAGGTGGGTAGGTCAAACTAAATACCTATCTAGCTAGGTAAATAAGTAGGTTGGGGAAGCAAGTATTTTAAAATTATGCATAATTTGTTTCTTTGTTTTGGGTTGAGCCTTCTGATTTGCTCATCCCCTATGCACAAAATTTTTAATGTGAAGTTGGATGACCACATATATATAGTGTTCAAAATAAGATTGAAAAACAAACAATATGGAATAAGTTTTGAAATTATAACTTCCTCACAAACTAAGTTGGAATTCCAAAAGTTTCTTCATTCCTTATTTTCTTAATTTTTAAATTTCTAAACAATTCAAGTACATGGTTCAATAGATAATTAAATAATCATTTAATTTACATATATTTAAACTATAAATTATACATTACAAATATTCATTATTCATCATCAATTACTTAAATAAATAATAACTTTCTAATATGTAACAAACTAGCTATCTACTTATTCACAAGTTATTAATACATAACTCATAAATAATTTAAAAACTAAAATTTTAAATATTTATTTTAAATTTATAAATAATGAATCAACAATTGCTATTAAAAAATAAATTCTCACACAAATTTTTAAAAAAAAAATATTCAACTAATTACATTACTTGTTATATAATTACATTTATTGTTGTAAAAATTATTATAAGTCAAGTAGTTTTTCTCTTGGTCATTATTAACTATAAATAAAATGATTTGCTAAACATAACATCAATTTTCATAATTAATGTAAAATTACTATAACATATTTATCAATGATGGTTAATCACAAATTTTTAAAAATAAAAATAAAAATATTGTATAATAATTGGTGAACTTAAAATCATTAAAACAATTTTATGATCTACACTATAATTTTTCCAAACTTTCAATACAGGTTTAAAGTTATAAATTATAGATTGCAAATAATTATGTTCAATTAGAAAATAATTATGCACATACAAATTAATTCTTATCTGAAGTAATTACAATGATTTTGATATAATGTAACATTAATTACATTAATTAATTTCTTTTAATATAAGAATATAAATTATATAATATACAAATCTATGTTATAACAATAATTATTTAGTGTAACTTATAATTAACAAACATAATCATTTATAATTATTTATAAAAATGATTTATTATGGATAACATTAGTAAAAAAAACCTTTAAAATTCAATCAATAATTTCTAAATTAAAATATAAATTTAAGATCCAAAATAGTAATTCAGAATCCAAATATCAAATAATCAAAATATTTTTAGATCAAATAATTTTTTTGAAGTTAAATAAGAAATTTCAGAATTGAAATGTCAATTTTCAGACTCAAATAATAATATTCAAAAGTAAAATGTTCATTTTAAGATTGAGTTAAGAATTTCTGAATTGAAATATTAATTTCGAAAATCCAAAATAATAATTTGGAATTCAAATTTCAACTTTAAAGTCAAATAATTTTTTAATTTAAATTTAAAAATTCAGAATTCAAATATCAATTTTTAAATCAAATAGAATTTTTGAATTTAAATATCAAATTTCAGAATTGAAATGTTAGTTTTCAGAATCAAATAACAATGTTCAAAATTGGAATGTCCATTTTTAGACCCAATTAATAATTTTCAGAGTTGAAATATTAATTTTGAAATTCATTATATGAATAATATACATACATATGCATATTATATATAATTTTAATACATACATTAAAATACACCCTTATGTCATTGTAGAATACCTTTGGGATGTAACTAATTTGGTGATTATTGCTACTAATGGGACATATCAACCTATTAAAGGATGAAAATAAACATAAAATCGATCCAACCGATAGGATGAAATTTCCAATAGTTGCATCATAATTATGAAAATGACCAAAATATTTGAAATTTAGTCTTGTAGTTGCAAATATTCCCAAATCTAATCGCATGTAATTGTAAATGGAATGGTTACATTTTGGCTAATTTCTACTAGTGTAGTTCATAGTAATATAGAGATAAAGATTGATACACAAACCTAGGTTGTATACTTCTTGTAACATCACTTCCCTTGGCTATTCACTGACTCTAAATTTGAGATTTCTTACGGTTGATTAGGTATTACAAAATTCCTTACTCCATCTTGAATTTTTCAACTCTGAACTATAAATTGTGGCCGAGAAATATATTGCACAGATTCATTTGGGTGAGTATTTGATTACATCTCTCTTCATGGAGAATCATCATCTGTAATTGTGCCTTCTTTGAAGACCCCTAGTCCATACTTCACGCCGTACCACTTCTTATGCTAGAAATGACCTATGCCCCACAAGCCTTTCCTTTGTTTTTGGAACTCATTTATCCAACATCAGATTCTGATATGGGTTTATGTAAGCCATGCATACTCCTTTTCATTTTCAATATTGTTTTTTGTTTGTTTTTCAATAACTTGCTGATTTGCCTCCAAGTCCAATTGTCGTTATAAACTCTTAGTCACCATCCGATTCATCTTATTTCACAATTTTTCATCTTTAGAATTTGTAGATTATTATGCAGTCCTTACGACATCAATCATTTAGATTTATAATACTTTCTAACATACCCTTTTAGATTTTGAATTGAAAAACAACACTACTCATTTGAACATTTTCATCTACAATACACAACAATATTTGTAGAAACCTTCCCATTAATGAAAGAAAAAACCAAAAATAAATTCCCCCACAACATGGTCACCAAATGGTAGAAGTGAAATTTAATTATTGCAGAATATTTCACACTATTGTAACACAACATATTTCCATTTCATATCTATACATTCATTATTCCTACCTTAATTTTCAACATTCTTAACATTACCATTCATTAAAACACCTTATTCATGGTTATTTCATATAACCAAAATTTGCATTTTAGAATACATTTTAAAAACTTCAAAAACAAGATTACATTTCATTTCATCATATTTTCATACTAAAACAATTCACACAACAATATGCACATAGAATTCAATGTAGAAGTCTATGCTTTTCTGTATTACTATAAACATGAATAAAAATTACAGTAAAATCCCATGTTTTGTTGAAAAAAATTCCAAAACAACAATGAAAATATGTGGTGTATCAAAATAGAGTCTATGGTGTCCTATTGCAAATACCTACAACTCCTCCCATTCTTTTTTCCAAAATTATGTTTAAGAATTTTCCATGTTTTCTAGAACTCTTTCTTTTTTAAAGTCCCTAATCTCCTCATCCTGATCAAAACCAATAAGAATTCAAAATTCAAATTAGCAAAATTTTCTAATTAGTATTTATCCTAAATGCCTTGTTCATTCAAAATCATGTACTCATCCTATTCCCTTAACAAGCAACCTCAAGCACTGCATTTTGATGAAAATAGTTTGGAAGATGTGCATGTAATTTCAAATTAAAAAGGGACAATCATTGTAATTTAAACTTGAGAGATCATACAATTAATAAACAAAGTGATTCTTGAACATTTGATTCCAAAGCTAGTTGTTGCCTTTCAAATGCCACAAATGTTTTATAAGATCATTTTGAAAATTATAATGAAAATCATGGTTTTTTGAATGGTGCCTTCAACATGAACTTCAAATGAAAGCCCTCTTTTAAATGTATGTTCTTTCTCACATCCAATGATGGTTTTAATTTCAAATTCTACTCATTTTATATTCTCATGTTGTGCAACATTATAAAGGCCATCAAGATGTTAGTTATGATTTCCTAGTTTACTAAGATTTGCTAGAATCCCAAATTGTGTTTGTAAAATTCCAAAACACCACTCCACATCCCTTGCATGTAGTTTTTTGTGAAAATGTTTCCACTTTTCACCTTAGGGTTTGTGGATGGTCTACACAAATATAGACCAATGAGGATAAATTCCATCAATCAACAAATAATAATGAAGATACCTAGCCATTGAATTCAAAAACCAAATCTATGTCTACACCCCTAAACAAATACAAAATTAACGATGATCTATCCAACACATTTAAGTCATTATTGCCATTTAGTAATTCAAAAAATGCATGCTAAATCCACAAACTTTGGTTGGCAATTGTTTCCAAGATAATTGACTTGTAGTTATTTTTGTCAATGAACTACCCTTGCCAAGCAATGGAACAATTCTTCCAACAATAATGCATATAGTTTAACAAAACAAACATGCTAGTGAAATATATATATGCGTCAATTGCCATTTAAATTTTTATATTAGTTCATGATGGTTGTTGCAAATATTTAATTTCAAAGAGCTTTCAAACAACTTTCACATTCAAGCATTCAATGGTTGTGTTTTTTTCAACCCTGTAATATTCGTTAAATGTGTTGGCAACTAAGCCATAAGCCAACATTCTCATTGCATTTGTACATTTTTGAATGGAAGAAAGATTGACAACTTCGCAAGCATCTAACTTTTGCAATAAGAATCATGTACACACACATCTTGCATGATCTTGCAAAATAAAGATCAATGTATCCTATAACGCATGTTAGAAAATGATTCATCATAGTTAGGAGTTGGTGTAAAATAATTTTGTCTAATTCATTGGTGACTTGCTACCCTCTCTCTTTATATTTGGTCTACACCTAAGCATTGACCCTCTATGTTTTTGTGGAGGTGTTTCAAGTTTTATTGGACCTATTGTTGCATTGAACCACATGTCCTCATTTTCATCGTTTGCCAATTATGCTCTCAATGGAATAAATAATTGGTTTTTCTAGCATTCCATGGTCGATTTTATTATTAGAAAAAACAAAAAAATGAAATACTATATTGGGAGATGAAAATCAAGCTCATACAAAAAAATGATGACAAAGATGAAAAGAGAAGAAAAATGTGTTGATCATTTGGGATAAACAACATAAATGACAAAAATGATGAATGATAAGTGGGGTTGCTTGTTGGACAAGCCAACAAAAGCCATTGCCAACCTTTGAAAGTAGCCTTCATTGTTCAAGTATTGGGAGTAATGTAATGCCAATAGTGGAGATGCTTTAACACATTACTTAAAACGAAACCCATCAAAAATTCAAAATGAAAAACAATGCCTTGTCAAATTGTTTGACAATTTGAACATGAATAGCAAATTCCTTTAACTTGAATATTGTATCATGTTACTTGTATTAAAGAAATTCATTTCATATTATGAACAATTGCAAGTTTTGATCAAAACCCCATTTGTTACACTAAAATCATCTATAACCTTCTCCCTTGTAACCCTATAACCTCCTTCTTTTTCTAACATCCCTAGTGCAAGTGTTGGGAAAAAAAAACCCATGTCCACTACATTAACATCATCTATAACCTTCATCTTTGTAACCTCCTTTACTAACATCCTTAGTGCAATGTTATTTATCATATTTTCCACATATTTGTCAACTATTCTTGAGAGGATTGTTTTTGATAAAACCCATTTCAATGTGAACACATTTTCATATATTTGAAACTCTTCAAAAATTATTGTTAATTGATGTTGCAAAGGGCAATCTTTTGTTTTGTTGCATTTGTGAAGTCAAATTTTATGTATACGTGTGATTTTGTTTGTTTATTGTTTCTTTTTCTTTTTGGTGTTGTGGGGCATTCAAGCATGGACCTCCATATCTTGGTATGTGTCAATCTCTTTCATTTTTTTGAAAATAAAAATAAGAATAATTAATTTCATTAAAATTTTGGTGATGAAATAAATGTTCATGAAAGTTCACATTTAATTAAGCAGAACAAGATGAAGACATGATGAAATAGACCAAAAATAAATTTAAAATGTTGCAAATGAGAAATTAGGGTCTTAATTCATAAGCATCAAAAGTTAATTCACTGAAGCAAAGAATACCTTTTTTGGTACATTCATTGTAGATTATTTTTGGTATTAAGTTCTAAAGTTAGCAATATATAATTATGGTTTAGAATGGTATTCATAAAATATTTTTTTTTACCATAATTATTTTTTCACCTCTCCATTAGTTTTCCTTTGCGAAAAAATATATTTCCCAAATTTTTATTAATATGCTTGTAATATCAACATTTTCACATTAAGAGGTAAACTTTGAAGAGCTAACCCATTCATTTACTAAACAACTTTGCTAACAATCAAACGATGAAACCATGCCCAGAACAAATTAAAGAACAAACACCCACCCCAAAAGCAGAGAGAGAGAGGCAAACCCATCAAAGTGGGACCTTTTGGAAAACACATATCAGCAGAACCCATCAAAGTGGAACCCTTTTGAAAACCCAAATCAAGAGCACCCAGCAAAGTGGGCCACTCCTAATCCCATTTCATCCAAGTGCCTTACCATAAATGTATTGTCCACTTGACTCAAGGTACCAGCTAATGCATAGTTTCAGGGTCCACTTGGTGTCTCCCTTCTTCTCTCTCCCCCCCTCCCAGAAAGGAAACAATAGTGGCAGCAGCAATAACACACAAGTGGGCCACAACTGCAAAGTGGCCCACTTGGCCCACTCAAGTTACCTCTACAGGACCCAAATACTCTAAAGTGGGCCAGGGGGCCAAAGTATCTGTGTGTTATTCGTTTTCTGGGCTAGAGTAAACCAGCAACCACCAATGCACCAGTTGGTCATTCTGTTCATAGGATGCGTTGCGTTTTTTCATCCAGCTCTTAACATTATGTTAATCAACATTGTACCACAATCAACCCTTTTTTTTAAAAAGTTGTTGACCTTTTATTTATTTTTTGATTTTTGATTTTTGTTTTTTCTCAACCCTAACCTCCATATTTACATTATATCCTTAAACCACCATGTTTATAATGGTTTGGTGTTTCCAAAATCAACACCTATTTTCATGACCCACATGCAGGTATTACACTAAAATAATGGTTGTCCTTCGTAATATTTACACATGGATTTCAATGAAAAATGATCCAATTTTGATTCATAATTGTTAGTTGAAAACATAGTCCCAAAATGCAATAATACATCCCCTCAAATTGGGCTTTGTATGGATAGTATCCAATAAACCGACACTTATTTTGTGACCTGTATGCATATTGATTGTTTTGGTTAAAATGTTAGTACATATTTCATGACCCATGTGTGGGTATTGCACATGATTCCAAAAGCCCAATGTGTATTGAGTGACCATATGCAGGTATTGCAAATTTTTTCTTGCATCATGGGGATTTTATAATAATTATGTAAATATTATTTAGTAACTTTAAGTTTTAGAAATGTAAATGTGAAATTATAATGGAACAATAAAAAATGGTTTTGAACCTAGGACAAAAAAATTTATCAAAAATCAAAATTATTTTACATGTATTCAAATGTCACAGGAGATGATGTCCTCAAATGCAAACCCTACTCTCTATGTACACAATAGGTGAATGGAAATTGCAAAGTCCTTAAAACTGTGCCAAAAATGTTCATTACATACAATCCTACCCACAACTTAATCTTTATTTAGGGGAAACCTTCTCTAGAATTATAGTCCACATTGCCCATCCCATGCACTTAGCAATAAGCTATTATTGCCTTTATTGCATTCTCCACATGTTGGTGGGTATAAATGTGGTGATGCTTCAATTAGAGACAAATCATAATCACCACAACTTGTCCTTACTAGTCCCACAAAATCTACATTAAAACAACAACCCACAATTAACATGGTCACTTTGGAAAACCATAAACCAAACAAGGAAAAAGGAAAAAATGGATGGGTATTAGGGCATATTGTCGATGAATTGTTTCATATTCATGATGATCAAT
>Ga0209611_10006363_pt1 | contig 19399 bp, 9 predicted proteins | sample S1TSphgellanicum_3_FD_187693 | JGI IMG/M metagenome (GOLD analysis project Ga0209611, IMG submission 187693) | Host-associated microbial communities from peat moss isolated from Minnesota, USA - S1T2_Fc - Sphagnum magellanicum MG (SPAdes) (version 2) | ecosystem: Host-associated > Plants > Peat... | reverse complement strand
ATACTTGTCTCTGGCCATTTCCGTCAATCGGATGCCCTACGGAATTACGGAGACGACACCGCCGATTATCTGGATTTTCGTTGGCTGCGCGGGAATGGACTGCGTCAGATCGCTTGAACCGTACACGACCCCGTCAGCGGTCGACGAAAATGTATTGCCGCTCAACGTCAACGAAGTAAGATTCCCCGCCCGTATAGTCAGGAAGGGGTCGCTATATGATGCTGTAAATGAAGCACCGAGTACCGACACGCTTCCCGGGAAGTTCCAGAAAAACAGGCCTTGGTTTTTTGCACTGTCCGTGAACCTTGTACCGCTAGAGCCATGTGGCCGAATGGACACCAGACTGCCAGCATTCCACTGCGATGCGTTGTTATAGGTGCCACCAACCAGCTCGTAGGTTACGCCTGGGGAAGTTGAATAGACGTTGGCACCACCGGTATTTGACATCGTAATATCAATCAAATGAATGATTTGATTGGAGCCAGCCGGTGTTGGGTTGTAGGCAAGATTGTAATCCCCAATCAGTGCTGTGTTGACGCCGTTCCCGACGAGTGTGAGGTTTTCGAAGACAACGTTTGTTCCGTTGCCGCCGACCCGCAAATATGGTCCAGTTCCGCCGTTCCACGTGATAGTGGGATTACCGATACCAGAGATGATCAAGTTCTGGCTGATAGTGATTACGGTGCCGTCAGCGCTAATATTGCCTGTCACGTTGATGGTGTCACCACTATTGGCGGCGGCGATTGCGGCTTCGAGAGTCGCGTACGTGCCTCCCGGTCCAACGGTAATTACATTTCCCGAAGGCGTTGGCAATGGCACGTTTGGTGGTTCGTAGCCGCCGGGACGGCACTGCGGATCGAACGAATACCACGCGAGTGAGCCACCGACAGGGTTTGAATTGTTGTAGGGGTCGAGGCCCACGGACGGAATTTGCGCCAGGTAGTCACACACGTATCCATTCGCATAGCCGATTGTTCGCGGATTGCTCATCTCGTAGACGATGCTGCCGGCAGCGTATGACGTGCTGGCAAGCCACTGCGTGGGAACACTGAGTCCGCCGGCGGGTCCTTGCGGCCCCGTCGCGCCCACTGCGCCGGCGGGCCCTTGTGTGCCGGTCGCACCCGCTGGCCCTTGTGCGCCCGCAGGCCCTTGGGCACCCGTGGAGCCTGTCGCTCCTGCCGGACCCATCGGGCCAGCAGGTCCTTGCGGGCCGGCCGGTCCGGCAGGGCCGGTACCGCCATTCGAACCAGCCGGTCCTCGCGAACCGGTCGCTCCGACAGGGCCGGTAGCGCCAGTTAGGCCAATGGGTCCTTGCGGGCCAATCGCTCCGACAGGGCCCGTAGCGCCTGTCATTCCAGTGGGTCCTTGCGGACCAATAGCTCCGGTAGCTCCAGTTAGACCAGCTGGTCCTTGCGCACCGGTCGCCCCGGTCCCTCCCGTTGCTCCGATGGGACCGGCAGGGCCAGATGCGCCAGTGCTTCCCTTGGGACCTTGCGGGCCCTGCAGCCCTGTCGCACCGGTGGCTCCCTTTGGACCCTCCGGGCCTTGTGCCCCGGTGGCGCCGGTGATCCCTTTAGGACCTTGCGGGCCTTGCGGGCCTTGCGCGCCGGTGGCGCCTGGCGCATCGAGCAGAGCCCAGTCATTCACGTTGCTGCCGGGTGCGACGTTGCTATTCGTGGCGAGGCAGACATAGCTCGCGCTGTTGTAGGTAACGATCGCGCCGGGCGAATACCGACTCGTCTTGACCCAAGCACCTTGAAACCCCAAGGGCGAAATGCTGACGGCCGCCGCCGCCAATGCGCTTAAGCTTGCATTCATAACGGACGCGTTTTCCGGCGTGCCCGACACGAGAGTGTTGGGAGTGCCGACATCGACACCTTGAGCCGTGTAGGCGGTAATCGCCGAAAGCGTCGCGGCTGTAACGAGATATCTAATGCGCATCGAAAAGACCATCCTTAGTTTAGTACCAGTTGAAGTTTGTTCCACGTGCTCTCGTCCACCTGCAGTGCATCCATACGGCCGATCGGAGGCGCGGTCTGGTCAGTCGTCCGCGTCATCCACCGCACGCGCTGAGAGCCGCCATGGTCGACAGTACGAACAAGAACAAAGCGCGTCGGGATCGATGCCCTGAGGGGGAAATTGCACTTCCCTTTTGAGCGACTTCCAATGTCTGGCGTGAACATTGTGAGAAATTAGAAAAATGTTCGGTAACGAACAGTGACCGCGATCGCGTTTCCTCGGCGTTTGACGCAGCACCCGCGCCGCAATATCGTGATTGTTGGAAGCGCGTCGAAGACCGATAAGAACTAAGTTAAGTGCAGGGATGCTGCTGGACAATCGGATTTAAAACTCAACTGCGGCAGATTGATCTGGCGCAGAAACGACCCAGAGGAAAAGACGCTTAGGACGAGCGATGCTGCGCGGGCTTGGCTTGTTCCGCCAAGTCTTTCTTCAACTCAGGCTTATTGCGCAAGTCCCATTGCGTTCAGCACGAAGGAGTACACATCGGCCGTCTCTTCGATTCGCTTTGCCACCGGCTTGCCGGCTCCGTGTCCCGCGCGCAGATCGATGCGGATCAAGATGGGTTTGCCCTGGGGGTCGGCATGCTGCATCGCCGCCGCGAACTTGAAGCTGTGCGCCGGGAATACGCGATCGTCGTGATCTCCGGTGAGAATCAAAGTTGCGGGATATGCGACATTGGGGCGGACATTGTGCACCGGCGAGTAGGCGCGCAGTGCCTTGAACTCATCCTGGTTGTCGACCGACCCGTAGTCGGACTCCCACGCTTTGCCCACCGTGAATTCTCGAAAGCGCAGCATGTCCATCACCCCGACCTGCGCCACCGCCGCGGCGAACAGCTCCGGCCGTTGCTCCTCCACGGCGCCGATGAGCAGGCCGCCGTTGGAGGCGCCATTGATCGCCAATCGTTCGCGGTTGGTCCAGCGATGCGCAATCAAGTACTCCGCCGCGGCAATGAAGTCATCGAACACATTCTGCTTGTGCGTCTTCATTCCCGCTTCATGCCACGCCCGCCCGTACTCGCCGCCGCCGCGGAGATTTGCCACCGCGTACACCCCGCCGAGCTCGAGCCACGCCGCTACGGCAGGCGAAAAGGTCGGGTGCAATGAATCGCTGAATCCGCCATACCCATACAGAATCGTGGGATGATTTCCGTCCAGCGGTACTCCGCGCCGCGCGGTCACGAACATCGGCACTCGAGTTCCATCCCTGCTGGTGTAGAACACCTGCTGGGTCTCGTAGTCGGCCGGCTTGAATCCGCTCAAACTGGGCGCGCGCCACAGCGTCGTCCCGCCGGTTTTGAGGTCCAGCCGGTAAATCGATGCCGGGGTCGTATAGTCGGTGTACAAGTAATAGGTCACCGCATCCTCGATGCGCCCGGCAAAGCCGCTCGCCGTTCCCAATCCCGGCAGAGCCACATCGCCCAGCGGCTTGCCGGTGGTCGAGAACCGCTTCACGACGCTGTGCGCATCATGCAAATATTGGGCAATGACCTGATGGCCGACCAAGGTTGCGGCATCCAGGGTGTCCCCCGACTCGGCGACGATGCTGCGCCAGTGGTCCCGCCCCGGCTTGGTCAAGTCGATCGCGATCACGCGGTAGCGCGGTGCCTCGTCGTCGGTTTGTACGTACAGCGTCGAACCGACGTTGCCGATGAAGGTATAGTTCGCGCGCGGCTCCGCGATCACCGGTTTTACCGCCGCATCAGCCGAGAGGTCCGCCACCAACAGCGTGTTCTTGACGTCCGTTCCGTGATTGGCGGTGACGATGAGGTAGCGCCCATCGTCCGTCACCTGCGCCCCGACGAACCAGTCCGGCTCGTCGCTGCGCACGTAGACCTTCGCGTCCTGCGTCTCCGCGGTCCCCAGCCGATGAAAGAACACAGTGTGATATTGACTCTGCGCTTTCAAGGATTGGCCGGCATCGCTCGCTTGGAAGCCGCTGTAATAGAAACCACTGCCATCCTTGCGCCAGGACGCGCCGGTGAATTTCGCCCATCGCACTTGGTCCGGCAGATCCTTGCCGCTCGCCACGTCGCGTACGCGCCAGGTCTCCCAATCCGAACCGGCCTCGGAGAGGCCATAGGCCATCAACTTGCCATCATCACTGAATCCGGCCCCCTTGAACGCCACGGTCCCGTCCGTCGATAGGCCGTTCGGATCCAACATCACCCGTGCCGGCTTTTCCGGATCCTCGCTCGCGAACAGCACCGATTGATTTTGCAGGCCATCATTGTGTGTGTAGAACCATTGCGCGCCATGCTTCTCCGGCGCACTCCAGCGTTCGAAGTTCCACATCTGCTTCAGCCTCTGCGCAATCCGGTCGCGTCCGGGAATCGCGGCGAGGTAGTCACTCGTAAGCTTTGCCTCCGCCTCCACCCACGCTCGCGTCGCGGGCGAGTCCACGTCCTCCATCCAGCGGTAGGGATCGGCGACTTTGGTGCCATGATAGTCGTCGATCTGATCGCCGAGTGGTGCACTCGGATAGTGGAGTTCTACGGAGGCCGCGGGGGATTGCGCGAATGCATTTCCCAGCAAACCAATTTGGAAGGCGGCGAGGACCAACAGCGCGGCTGGCGCCGGACCCGGAATTCTGCGTGTGACCAATTTCGCTCCCCCGCTTTATGTAAGTGATGCTGCCACACCACTCCCGCGCCTCTTCAGAAACAGTTGCGTCGCGCCCGGTGGCTGCCGCACCGCCTTCGGGTCGCGCCACCCATCATCACCATCAGTTTATCCGAAAAATCAATGGCGGTTCCGTGGGAGGCCGACAGGCGGCTACGGTGCATGGTTCTCTACGGGTGGTTGCCGGGTCGTCGTGCAGGTGGCGCGGCAACTCCGCGGACTCCGGCACGACGGAGATCCTGGTGTCGGCCTCATCGTTCGATGACGCGCACCGTGCCGCGGCGAGGTTCACCCCTGCGAGACCCATCAGGGACGAGGCCAATACGCAACGAAGCTTCGAACTATCGCGCCACGAACTCGGCACGGTCGTCGCGCATTACGACGCCGCCTTTCATCACGAAATCAATGGTACGTAACGCGTGGATGTCCTTGAGCGGATCGGCATCGATTGCGTCGATGTCGGCGTACTTGCCTGGGGACAAGCTGCCGAGATCGGCATCCATCCCGAGCATGAGCGCAGCCTGCGTGGTTCCCGCCTGCAGGGCCTGGAGCGGCGTCATACCGGCCTTCACGTACAGTTCGGCCTCCGCGACCGTCGCGATGGTGCCGTCGTTTGGCTCGAAAGGAAACTGATCCGTGCCGAGCGCAATCTTCACGCCCAGCTTGATTGCGTTTTGCAGCATCGCCCAGTGATCGGCACCGGTGATCTTGACGCGCTCGAGATACCACGGAGGTGAGCCGATCTTGTGATAGAACTCGAGTGCGCCGGGCTGCGTCACGACGATGGTTGGCACCAGCCAGACACCCTTCGCCTTCATGTCTTTGAGCACTCCGAGATCCAGGTGGTAGCCATGCTCGAAGCCGTCGATACCGAAGCGCAGGGCCTGCCGCGCCGCCTCGCTCGAACCGTTGTGCGCGGTGACCTTGATGCCGTTGCGATGGGCCACCTCGATGAGCGTGGACATCTCCTCGTCGGTCATCGGCGCCGCGGAGATGCTGCCGCGCGAGTCGGAGATGCCGCCCGATATGGCGATCTTGATCCAATCCGCTCCGTCCTTGATTTGCTTGCGAACGACGTGAGCGAAGGCGTAGGGGCCGTCGGCCTCCATCGATCCATGCCCGCCGGTGGGGACAATCACTTCGCCGGCAGTCTTGATGCGTGGGCCGACCACCTCGCCCCGGTCGATGGCCGCGCGTAGCGCGAAATCGGTCCCGTGATCCTCGCCGACCAACCGTAGCGTCGTCACGCCTGCCAGCAGCGATTGGCGCGCATTGCCCGCCATGCGCAGCACTTCCTGGGTGTCTGTCTCCTCGACCAGGGAGTCGCCCGCCGCACCCGGGAGCTTAAGGCCCAGGTGCACATGCATGTTCATCAGGCCGGGAATCAGCCACTTGCCCGGCAGTGCGATGCGTTTCGCGCCCTCGGGAATCGGCGTGCTGTCGGCCGGCCCCACCTTGACGATCCGATCCGCGCTGATGAGCACGACCGCATTGGGGATTTCCGTGCCGCTCTCGGTGTTGACGACCGTGGCGCCCACGAGTGCGATCGATGCGGCGTTCCCGGACGCGGCGCGCGCAGATACGGTGGCCGCAGTTGCCAGTGTCGCGAGGGCGAGCGCGGCGAGCCGAGCGGCGGTGCGAGGCGCCACGACGGTGCGGGGCACGGCGGTGCGAGGCGCGACGATGCAGGGCACGGCGGTGCGAGGCGCGACGATGGGAGGCACGGCGGTGCGAGGCGCGACGATGCGGGGCACGGCGGTGCGAGGCGCGACGATGCGGGGCACGGCGGTGCGAGGCGCGACGATGGGAGGCACCTCAGTAGGTGGCATCGCGGTGGGATCCATGGCGGGCACGGCGACGCGAGGCCGCAAGTTTGGCCGGGTGTGGATTTTTGCCGATCGACCGGAACGCATAGTGCACTTCTGCATGGCTATTCTCGCTACTCTTTGAGCTGGTTCAAACTGCTTTTGAGCTGGATCAGACTAACCTTTGAGCTGGGATCAGACTAACCCTTGAGCTGGGATCAGACTAACCCTTGAGCTGGGATCAGACTAACCTTTGAGCTGGGATCAGACTAACCCTTGAGCTGGTTCAGCTCATATTTCATGATGCGGCCGTGGCGCCCAGAGCGGTCCCGCTCGAGGGCGAACACATCGCCGTGCGGTCCGCGCCGCTCGCGCAGGACGGCCTGGATCGCCTCCCGATCGGCAGCGTCGAGCTTCAGCATCTCGATCAAGCGATGCGCGCCGAGATGCGAGGCGTTGGTCGCGCCGACGATCACGGCGGCCACCTGCTCGCGATCGAGCATCGCGCGCGACGCGACGGTGGCGATGTCGCAGCCGTGCTTGACCGCGATCCGCCCGAGTGTGGTCAGCAATCGCTGAAACAGTTCCCAGCCGCCGAAGTCCTCGATGATCAATTTGTACTTGATGAGCGAGCGGTTGGTGAGTTCGACGCCCGGCTCGGGGCGCGCAACCCAACGTTCGGACAAGAAGCCGCCTGCCACGGTTCCGTAGCAGAGGAGCGCGATGCCGCGGGTACGGCACAGATCGATCATGCCGCGCTCGGGACGATCGTCGAGCAGCGAGTATTGCGCCTGGAGAGCAATGATGGGCACGCCGGCATCGAGCATTTCGGTCAAATGGGGCACATCGAAATTGGTCACGCCGATGTGGGCGATCTTCCCCTTTTCTTTGAGCCGCGTGAGGACGAGGGCCGCGTCCACGGCGCCGGGGACTAAGTAGTCCCACCAGTGAAATTGCACTAGATCGAGCCGTTCCACGCGCAGCCGCGCGAGCGACCGGTCGATCGTGCGCTCGACCAGGGCAGCGTCGACCCGGTGAAGCTCACTGAGATCCGGCACGAACTTCGTATGCACCTGTACTGTGCGCGCGAGTACGGGGTAGCGGGTACGAAACTCGCCGATCAACGCCTCCACGCCGGTATAGATGTCGGCGCAGTCGAAAGTCGTGATTCCCGCCTCGGCGAAGGCGGCCATATCGTGCACGGCCTGTTCCTGGTCGATGGCGCCGTGGTCGCCGGCGAGATGCCAGCCCCCCTTGATGATGCGCGAAATTTGGTACCCGGGTGCGATCGCGATGCGCATCTGATCGAAGGGCATGCTCATTTTGGCGATGCTGCGGCAGAGGGATGCGCCCGATCAATAACATTCCCGCCCAACTGAGTTGCGTTTGCGGCAAACAATGCGCGGGTTGGTTCGAGTGGGCAGAGACCATGATCGGAATTCTCGGCGTGTCGATTCGACCCATGCGCGGATTGGTCTGCCGCGACCGGGCCGAGACCGCGATCGGGATTCTCGGCGTGTCGATTGCCCTAGGCGCGGGCTGGCCGGCCGCGAGCGGCCGAGGCCACGAGCGGGATTTTCGGCGTATCGATCCGCCCGCCGCAAGATTCCAGATACGCTGTCAGCGCCGAGATCATGCGCAAAGGAGCCGGGGGCAGGCGACGTCCGACCCGGCTGATGAGCTGCACCGACGCCTCCTGCAGGGCTGGGCTGTCGATGGGGACGGCGGCCAGCTGTCCGGTCTCGATTTCCCTGCCGGCAGCGAGCATCGGCAGGATGGTATAGATATCGCCCGTGCTGAGCAGGCTCTTGAGAAGCGTGAGCGAGTTGCTCGTGATGCAGGGTTGTAACGAGAGCCGCTCATCGCTCTCCGCCCGCTGCAGCAGCTGCCGAGTCTTGAACGAGGACTCGGGCAGGGCCAGCGAGTATCCGGCGAGATCCGCGAGCTTCAAGAGCGGGTGATTCGCGAGCGGGTGTCCGGCCCTCATGAGCGCGCAGAGCGGCTGACGCACCGAGGCGAGCACCCGGATGCGTGGATCGTCGGCCGACTGGAATACGAGACCCAAGTGCGCATCGTCTTCGGAGACGAGCTGCACCACCTCGTTCGACGACGCCGACATGTGCACGTTGATGAAGAGCCCGGGGTGCTTCGCATTGAAGCGCACCAGCATGCTGGAGAGCGGCTGGCCGATGAAACCCTCGCCCACGGCGAGCAGGATGCGGCCGGTTCGCAAGCCCTTGATGTCGGACAGCTTCGCCTCGAATGCTTCGTAGAGGCGCAGCTGGTCCGAATAATGCTCGATCAGCAGCCGGCCGGTCTCGGTGAGCTTGATGTTTCGCCGGCCGTGCTCAAGGAGGGCGAGCCCAACATCCGCTTCGAGCTGCGAGATCTGGCGGCTCACCGACGATACGGCGACCCCCAGACTATCGGCGGCTGCACGCATGCTACCCAGCTTGGCGGCTTCATAGAGATAGCGGAGATTCAAGTCCTGCAAGTACTCTGGCCCTCGTGTTTCGAGCATGACCACCCGAGTATGGACTATCTTGCGTGTGTCGCCGAGATCCAACAGCCGACTCATTTACCCGAGTATGGACCATCTTGCGTGTATCGCCGAGATCCAACGGCCGACTCTCCGAGTATGGACTATCTTGCGCGTGTCGCCGAGATCCAACGGTCGACTCCCTCCTCGAGTATGGTCAGGGGCATGCTGCCGCCGAGCAATATCTGGTCGTGAAAGGCCTTGACGTCGAAACGGGGACCCAGGGCCTGTTCGGCGCGGCCTCGGAGCTCGCGGATCTTGAGCTCGCCGAGCTTGTAGGAAAGCGCCTGTCCGGGGATGGCAACGTAACGCTCGACTTCGGCGGCTGCCTGATCGTGCGTCATCGAGGAATGGTCCATCATCCACCTGACGCCGGTCTCGATGTCCCAGCCCATGGCATGCAGTCCCGTGTCGATCACCAGCCGGTTCGCCCGCATCAGCGCGTAGTTGAGATGTCCGTAGTAGCTCCACGGGTCATCGAACAATCCCATCTCCTTGCCGAGCGACTCAGCATAGAGCGCCCAGCCTTCACCGTAGGCGTTGGTGAAATCGAAGCGCCTGAAGGAGGGAAGGTGTGCCTGCTCCTGCGCGACCGAGGTCTGGAAGTGATGTCCGGGCAGTCCCTCGTGCAGCGTGAGAGTCATGACGTTGAATCGGTCGCTGACTCCCGGGGCATAGACATTGATCCACAGCACGCCGGGCCGCGAGCCGTCCGGGCCCGCCGGGGAGTAATGGCCGTTTCCCTGCGAGCTCTTCGAGGACTCGGGCAGCGCGCGAATCTGAAATTCCGCCTGCGGCAGCACATCGAACAGGGTCGGGAGCCGGGGTACGATCTCGTGCCGGGCAGCTTCGAAGGCGGGAACGATCTGGTCCGGCGCCGTGAACTTCTGAGACGCGTCGTTGCGCACATGCGCGTAGAAGTCTTGCAAGCTGCCCGTGAAGCCGACCGCCGCCTGTACCTTGGCGAGCTCGCCCTCGATCCGCGTCACCTCGGTCTGCCCAAGAGCGTGGATCTGCTCCGGCGTGAGCCGCGTCGTGGTGTGGTAGCGGACGTCGTAGTCGTACAGCGCCCGTCCGCCCGGCATCTGCCCCAATCCCACGCTGTCGCGGGCATGCGGCAAGTACTCCTTGCTGAGGAACTGGTACATGCGGCGATACGCGGGCTCGATCACGGTCTCGATCTTGTGGCGATACGCGGCCGTGAGCCGCGTGCGATCTGCCGCAGGGAAGTCGGCGGGCAACTGTTCGATCGGATGCCAGAACTCGGTCTTACCGGCCGCGAGCCCCGTATGCACGCGCAATTGCGGTAGAACGCGCTCCACGACCATGCGGGGCAGCACAACCCCCGCTTTGATGCCCTCGCGCATGCGCCGGATGGCATCGTCGGTCCAGCGCGCGTAGGCGTCCGCACGCGCCAGCGCCTTCTCGTAATCCTCGACGGTCTTGAACGGATAGTCCCCGGCGCCGGCTGCATCCTCGGCGAAGCTGCTGTGCTCGCCCTGGAACTGGTCGATGGGCAGCATCCGAGCGGTCTCGAACAGGGAACCCGAGTAGTAGTCCTTGGCGAGCGTCAATTGCTCGCGCAGCATGCCAAGGCTGGTGCGATCGTTCTCGGAGAGCGACTCCGCGGGGAACGCGGCGCTCCCGGCGAGATACTTGTCGATGAGCGCCATCATCTGCGTGCGCCAACCGTCCTCGAGGGAATCGTCGAACTCCTCGCGATGGCGTTCGTCGTTGTGCGACAGGCCGAGCATTGGCTCGAGATCCAGAAGGTCGAGCCAGTACTGCTCGAGCATGTCGTTGAAGGCGGCGTTCGCAGGCGGGGGCGGCGTGGACAAGGCGGTAGCCAGCACCGGCGGCGCGGAAGAGATGTTCGCCGGCATCGGTGGCGCTGTCGGGCCGGTCGCCGGCACCGCTGGCATGGACGCGGCGGCCGCGCTTGCGGGCTCGGCGGATTTGGCGCGGATGTAGGTGTCAACTTTTTCGCTCAACGCCCAAAGGGGAATGTAGCCGCTGCCGAGGGCCTGTGCGTGGTACTCGCGCACATCGAAGCGCGCACCCAAGGCCTGGCGCGCCCGCTCGCGCTCGGCGACGAAGCGTCGCATGCCCACCATGAAGGAGGTGGCCTGTCCCGGGACGGCGAGATAGCGATCGACCGCGCGCACATTGGTCGGCTCCGGGCTCGGCGTATTCTCGTTCAGATACTGGATCGCCTGATCGCGAGTCCAGTGCTTGTAGTGCAGGCCGCTGTCGACGACCAGCCGGCTCGCGCGCCACAGCTCGCCCGCGAGAAGGCCGAACTCCGAATAGGGGTCCTGATAGAAGCCCAGATCCTTGCCGAGTCGTTCGGCGTAGAGCCCCCAGCCTTCGACGAAGGCACTGTCCTGCCACCATTCGTTCACCTTGCGAAGGTTCGGGATGGACCGGTCCACCAGGATGGTCGAGATCTGCATGTGGTGGCCGGGAACGCCCTCGTGATAGAGCAGATCCTCCAGCTCATCGAGCGGACAGAGCCGCATGTCTGCGAGGTTCAGATACACGGTGCCCGGCCGGCTCCCGTCCGCCGAGCCTGGCTCATAGAAACCTGGCGGCGAGGATGCTTCCTTGTAGGCTTCGGTGCGCACGATCCGCAGCGGCAAGGGGGCGGGAGCCTCGAATTCGTCGGTGATTTTCGCCTGCATGGCGGCGACGATGCTGCGCGCGCGATCGAGATAGGCGGTGCGGCCGGCGTCGTCGTTGGATTCGTAATTGCGCGGATCCGCCTTCATCCTCGACATGAATTCCCGCACCGTTCCGTTGAACTGGATCCTGCGCATGAGCGCGGCGATTTCTCCCTGGCTGCGGGCCACCTCGGCGAGCCCCATCTCGTGGATTTGCGCCGGCGTCATGTCGGTGGTCGTGAACTGACGGATCAGGAACGCGTAGAAGGCATCGCCGTCGGGAAGCTGCCAGACCCCAGCGGTGATCGGCGTGCGCGCCTCTTCCTTGTCGAGCTCGTCGATGAGCGCGGCGTAGGCGGGTTGAAGCTGCCGGATGAGAGCGCCCCGGGCCTCGGCGAGCAACTGCCGCTCGCGCGCGACGGAGAGGCCAAGGCCCGCCAGCCGCCGCTTGAAGTCCGCATAGATGGGGCTGTCGGGACCCGAGTCGTTGCTGTCCGGAACCGAATCGGGACTGGCGGGACGGGAGCGGGAACTGGAGGGACCGTTGTGGGAACTGGAGGGACCGGAGTGGGCACTGTCGGGATCGGAATGGGCACTGGAGGGACCGGAGTAGGAACTGTCGGGATCGGAATGGGCACTGGCGGGACCGGAACCGTGCGGTGCGCCGGTGATAACGTTGCGCGCGCCTTCGATCAGAAGCGGATAGACGCTCTTCGGCATGTAGACGCCCTGGCGCGCCTCGGTCCTCATGTGCGCGATCAGATCGTGGAACGCCGGGACGACGGCGCGGATTCGCCGGATGTAGGCCTCTGCGTCGCGCTCGTTATCGAACGGCTGTTTGCCGGTCAAAGTGCCGGGCACGTCGATGTGCAGGCCGACGATTTGGTTCAGCGCATAGAAGTGGTTCCGCCAGCGGTAGCGATCGAGGAACAGCCGCTGCTCGTCGATGAACACCCGATATTGCAGCTGCGAGGCGGTGTCGAGCTTGGCATAGTCGAAGCGGTGTTTCGCCGTCTCGATGTTACGGCGGTTCTCCGCGGCGCGGGCGGCCAGTGCGCGCTCCGACTCATCGTCCCATCGATCGTCGCCCGCCTTCGAGCCGAATTCCGTGGCGAGTTCGGGGCTTTCGCGCAGCGTGCGCTGGTAGACCGACTCCAGGAAATCCGCGAAACGCTTGGACTCCGGGTTGACGGGCGGGTTGGAAAGGGGCACGGCCAGCGTCGGCTTTCCAGGTATGTCGGCGGCCGCCGAGGTTGCGGGGAAGGCTGCCGCGACGGACAACCCTCCCCACACGAGGCCGGCGCCTCCCCACACGAGGCCGGCGCCTCCCCACACGAGGCCGGCGCCTCCCCATACGAGGCCGGCGCCTCCCCATACGAGGCTGGCCCCTCCCCGCACGAGGCTGGCCCTTCCCCACACGAGGCCGGCAATGATTCTCCGCGCGGCGGCCCCCGGGCGGATCATGCGTGCCGAGTCCTTACTTGGTCCGCACCGTGAGCCTGACGCCGATATTGCGGTAGCCGGGCTCGATGAACATGCCGTCGACGAAGGCCTTCTCATAGGCGTTGGTATAGTACTTCTTGTTGGTGAAGTTCTCGTCGAATGCCGTGACCGTCCAGTCGCCGCGCGTATATCCGGCGCGCAGGTTCCACACGTTGTACGAGGGGACGTCCCACGGGAACCCTGTGTGGAATTCGGAATTCTGGTCGGACTTGATGCCGCCCTTGTAATGCCACTCGAGCCGCAGGAAGCCGGACTGGTCGGCCGCGAAGTTGTGCGTGTACTGGCTCTCGGAGTGCAAGGTCCACTTGGGGGAATTCGGCAGCGTCGCGCCCGAAAGATCCCCGGTCGTGCCGAGACCGCTCTCGGCGTTCGGGAAGCTGACGTAGTAGGCCCGGTCGTATCCGGCGCCGGCCCCGACGGTGAGGCCGGTGGCGACCAGCGCGGTTGCCTCGGTTTCAAAGCCGTAGCTGCGCGCCGAGGCGGCGTTGGCAATGCCGGTGATGAACGACACGCCGCTGCTCGTTACTTCACCGATCGAGTAGTCCGCCTGGATGTCCTTCCAGTTCATCAGGAACACGTCCGCGTCCAGGCGCAGCCGCTTGTCGGCGCTTTCGCTCTTCACGCCCAACTCGTAGTTCCACAAGGTCTCGGGCTTGTAGACCTGGTTGCCGCCGTCCGCGACCGGCTGCGCCTCGACGCCGCCGGCCTTGAAGCCGCGCGAAACCGTCGCGTACAGGTTGGTCTGACTGTCGAGCGCGTAGAAGGCGGTGAACCTAGGGGAGAAATTGTTGAAGCTCGCGCTGCCGTTGACGTAGTTGAGCACCTGCGCGCCCGAGGTGTTGTAGCCGTCGTTCGACACCGTCTCGTGCGTGTAACGGGCGCCGAGCGTCAACGACAGGGACGGCGCAGCATGCCAGATGACTTCGCCGAACAGGGCGTCGCTGAAATCCGAGGAGCCGCCGAGCGAGGAGGTGAGCTCGAAGCCGTCGGGCACGCCGAACAAGGCCCCGCCGACCGAGCCCGCGTAAGTGTACTGGTTGACATGGCCGTAATCATGGCCGTAGTAGAAGCCACCGGTCCAATCGAAAGCGCTCCCGGCGGCGGGCACCGACTGGATTCGCAGCTCCTCGCTGATCGAGCTGCGCTTGATCGACTCCTCTTCGTAGAACAGATCGAGGCCCGACCCGTCGATGTCGCCGCCCTCGAACTCATTCGAGTACAGGTAGCCGACGACGTTGGTGATGGTGAAAGCGTCGGCCGCGTACTTGACGCGGTTCGCCACGTAGCTGAAATGCGTGCCGTCGCCCTGGCCGCGGTTGAAGTTCACGGTGTTGACGTTTTGCGGATAGACGCCGAGACCGTCCGGGTCGACCGGAAGGTAGGGGCAGACGAACGGCGTGCGGGCCCCGAGGTATCCGGGATTGGGCTTGCTGTAGGGCGAGCCGCCATAGAGTTCGCAGCCGAAGTCACCGAAGACTCCGGACGGGACGCCGTTACGCTCCCCGACATGCTCGTTGGTCGCCACCCCCGTCACGTCGATCGTCAAGTTGTCAGTCGGGGTGTAGCGCACGATCGCCTTGCCGTAGGTGTACTTGCTGTTGTTGCCCCCGCCGATGGGATTCACGTTGTTGATGTTGCCGTCGCTGGTCTCGTCCCGTGCCACCAGGCGGACCGCCAGCGTGTGGTCGATCAGCGGGAGATTGAGGATCCCGTAGGCGTCCACCGTATTGAAGCTCGAGTATTGGGCGCTCGCTTCCGCGAAGAAATCGTTGCCCGGCTGTTTGGTGGTGATGTTGATGGCACCGCCGACGGCGTTGCGCCCGAAATACGTGCCCTGCGGTCCGCGCAACACCTCGATCTGATCGATGTCGACGATTTCCGGATTGGAGGTGCCCTGCGCCACGTTGAACTCATCGATGTAGAATCCGAAGCTGCCCTCGCGGATATTGTTGTCGGGCGAGAGCTGATCGCTGATGCCGCGCAGCGACAACTCCTTGCGGTCGCGCGTGCCTTCCGAGGTAAAGCTGACGTTCGGCGTCAAGGCGAAGTAGCTCTCGACGCCCTGGAAATTCTGCTGCTCGATCTCCGCCGCGTTGAACACGGTCAGGCTGATCGGCACGTCCTGGGCATTTTCCGTACGGCGCTGTGCGGTCACGACGACCGTCTCGAGCGTGTCCGCCGAGGCCTCGTCCGCGAGCAGCGGTGCCGCGTGGCAGCCGAAGACCATTGCGGCCGCGCCGCAGGCAAGCAGCCGCGCGTGCTTACGCGCACGCGCGTCGAATCGATTTCTCATAAATCTCTCCCTTTCAAATCACTGGACCACGCCGGCCGCAGCGCGGCCAGACGTTGCCAATCCCCACATGTTGTCAATTTTTCATTTTTTCCCGGCGTCGCCCGGAGCCGGGTCGTCCGGCACGCTCACGAAGTTGATCAGCGAGATCTTGCCGTCTCTGATGGCAGCATAGCCCATGACCCGCTCGCGGCTTGCTTTTCCCTTCTCGCGCGCGCTCACAAAATGGTGCGTGAAGATGCGGTCGCCCGACGGCGAGGCGAACTCGTCCAGGAAGGGCAGTTCGATGACCACGCTCTCGGTACGCTTCTGAATGTCGCGGAAATGGCTGGCGAGGACTTCGAGACCGACGCTGCGGTCCTTGCCGTTGACGCGCAAGATGGCATCCGGGGTGAAGTAATGCGAGAACGCCTCCACCGTAAAGCCGTCTTTCTGCTTGTACGCCGCGTTCCACCAAATGAACATCGCCACCAGCGGATCGGGTTTGGCGGCTGCGTCGCTGCGGGTATCGGCGGCGAGCACGGCGGTGCCGGGCGACAGGAGCATCGCGGCCAGGAGCGCCGCGCAGAGCGACGCGTTGAATGTAGGATGTCTCATGCGGATTTCGGAGCGATATTCCCGCCCCCCAGCGGCACTTTCAATGACATTTCCGGGGCGCTTCGTTGCTGTGCGCGCAACGAATGCGCTGAGCGCCGGTCGGCCGACATCATCCACGAGCACCCCGGGCGGCGGTAGCGGTGCGTTCCAGGTCCTGATCGTCCAGGCGCTTGCCGGCGACGATGTCGGAGGCCGCGATCGCGACCACGGAGGCGCTCCGCGTTGGAGCGGAAATCGGCAGCGGTCCGGGGGCTGCGCCGCATCGCGTCGCACAAACAGCGTGCGAATTTGCTTGTGTGGTGCTCCGGATTGAGGCGCCGGGGAGCCAAGTTTCGCGCCCAGCAACCGGGCGTCCGACCTAAGCGGTTGATCTGCCTGTTGGCCGCTCACACGATTGCATTTGGCATGGAGATTGCTGCGCTTTAACTGTGGGCAGCGATCACTGTTTGCACGGGGCAGGCTTCGAATATTCGTTTGTGAGCAGCGATCACTGTTTGCACGGGGCAGGCTTCGAATATTCGTTTGTGAGCAGCGGCCGCTGTTTGCACGGGGCAGGCCTCAAATAGAGGTCAGCAAAGGCAAAGCCGCCGACCCGTACGCGACTACTCTCCGGCTCTATCGGGGACGCGTACCGTTGGCGGTTTTTTTTCGCCCGCGCGGCGTGCAGTGCGGGAAGCGAACGACCTTAAAGGGTTACACATGAGCAATCTCATCGCGTCCTTGCGCAGCGGCAATTGGAAGGCATTGCTGGCGTGCTTCCTGTACTTCGATACCGGCTTCACGGTCTGGGTGATGTACGGGCCGCTCGCACCCTATGTTTCGAAGCAACTGGCGCTGTCGCCGGCGGAGGCGGGATTCCTGGTCGCCGTCCCCGTTCTCAGCGCCGCGATCCTGCGAGTGACGCTCGGGAACTGGTTTCAGTCGAGCGACGGCCGGCGTCTCGCGTTGCTTGGGATCACGATGTCCGCAATCCCCTCGCTGATCCTGTTGCTGCCGATCGAGCCGTCTTACACGCTGCTGCTGATGCTCGGCGTGCTGCTCGGCATGGGCGGCGCGAGCTTTGCGATTGCACTGCCGATGGCCGGCAGCAGCTACCCGCCGAAAGTCCAAGGCCTCGTCCTTGGGCTCGCGGCCGCGGGCAATATCGGGGCGGTCGTGGACGGCTTCTTGTTTCCGACGCTGGCTCAGCATTTCGGCTGGCAGAGAGCCACCGCCGCCGCCCTGCCGCTGCTGGCGCTGAGTTCGATTGCCGTGATGCTGTGGGCCGAAGATCGCAGCACGAAGAGCGGCGGGTCCCGGCGGGCACTCAGCGGTTTCGTCATTTGCCTGCTTGCGGTGATGGCTCTGGTCGCTCTGGTGCATGCGGGCGTGTTCGGGGCGGGCAAGACTGGACTTCTGCTGCTGCCGGTGCTCGGTGCCGCGGTGGCGCTCGCGGTATTGCCGGCCAAGTACCGGCAGGTCCTGGTTCAGCGCGATGCCTGGGCCATCATGCTGGTGTACAGCATCACCTTCGGTGGCTTCGTCGGCATGTCCTCCTACGTCAGCCTGCTGCTGACGACGCAGTTCGCGCTCACCAAGGTCGATGCCGGCATGATCATGGCGGCGCTCTCCTTCATGGGCGCGATGCTCCGCCCGCTCGGCGGGCATCTCGCGGATCGCTGGTCGGGAGTCAAGGTGTTACTGGTGCTGCTGCTCGCGATCGCGATCGCCAACATGGCCTTCGCCCTGTGGATGCCGCCGCTCAGCGGCGCCATCGCGCTGCTCACCGCGTTGTACGTTGGGTTCGGCCTCGGCAACGGCGCCACCTTCCAACTCGTCCCGCACCGCTGGAAGGGCAAGACCGGCCTCATGACCGGCCTGATCGGTGCCGCCGGCGGCATCGGGGGATTCTATCTCCCGGTGGTGATGGGCATGGCCAAGGAAAGCACCGGCAGCTACCAGCTCGGGTTTGCGACCTTCGGCGTGCTCGCCGCCTCGGCCTTCGTCTGGGTGGTGATCCTGCATCGCCAATGGCTCGCGTGGTCCGCTCCCGAGTCGACAGGTCTCGCGCTCGATCTTGCGATCGCCCCCTCCGAATGAGCGCGGAACCCATGAAACTTCTCGTCGTCGGCAACGGCATGGTCGGTCAGCGGCTTTTGGACACGCTGGCCCGGGACGCCGCGGGACGCTTCGAGATCACGGTGCTCTGCGAAGAGCCGCGCCCGGCGTATGACCGGGTGCACTTGTCGAGCTTTTTTTCCGGTAAAACGGCTGCCGATCTCTCCATGGTCGAGGAAGGGTTTTTTCGCGAGCACGGGATCACCGTGTACTTGGCGGATGCCGCCGTGAGTCTCGACCGGGAGCGCCGCCTGGTGACGACGGCCAGCGGCCGCACCCTCCCCTACGACAAGCTGGTACTGGCGACAGGCTCTTACCCCTTCGTGCCGAACATCCCGGGCAGAGATCGCCCCATGTGCCTGGTCTATCGGACCATCGAGGATCTCGAGGCGATCCGCGCCGCCGCCGCCGTGAGCCGCGTGGGCGTCGTCATCGGTGGAGGGCTGTTGGGACTCGAGGCGGGCAAGGCGCTTCAGGACCTGGGACTCGAAACCCATGTGGTCGAGTTCGCACCCCGTTTGATGGCCGTGCAGCTCGACGACGGCGGCGGCCGGATGCTGCGCGCGAAGATCGAGCAACTCGGCGTACGCGTGCACACGGGCAAAGCCACGACGGCGATCGCTGCCGGCAACACTCATCGGCACGTGCTGCAATTCGCCGACGGCAGCGAGTTGCCGGCGGATCTCATCGTGTTCTCCGCGGGCATCCGGCCGCGCGACGAACTCGCGCGGGTTGGCGGGCTCGCGCTCGGCGAACGCGGCGGCGTGCAGATCGACAACCGCTGCCGCACCTCGGATCCGGATATTTATGCCATCGGCGAATGCGCGTCGTGGGCGGGCAAGTGCTTCGGGCTCGTCGCGCCGGGGTATCAGATGGCTCAAGTCGTCGCGGCGCATTTGGCCGGTCTCGGGACGGCCGAGTTCACGGGCGCCGACATGAGCACCAAATTAAAGCTCCTCGGCGTCGATGTGGCATCGCTCGGCGACGCGCACGGCGCGAGTCCGGGCGCGCGCGCCTACACCTTCATCGACGAACGGCAACAGCTCTACAAGAAGCTGGTCGTCAGCGAGGATGGCCGCAAGCTGCTCGGGGGAATTCTGGTGGGCGCGGTCGACGACTACGACACCTGGCTGCCGACGATGCAAAACGGTCTCGCCCTGCCCTCTGATCCCGCCGTCCTGGTGGTGCCGCGTACCTCGGCCGGGCCGGAGGCGGGTTTCGGCATCACCGCCCTGCCCGGCACGGCGCAGATCTGCTCCTGTAAC
>Ga0209611_10006362_pt1 | contig 19400 bp, 11 predicted proteins | sample S1TSphgellanicum_3_FD_187693 | JGI IMG/M metagenome (GOLD analysis project Ga0209611, IMG submission 187693) | Host-associated microbial communities from peat moss isolated from Minnesota, USA - S1T2_Fc - Sphagnum magellanicum MG (SPAdes) (version 2) | ecosystem: Host-associated > Plants > Peat... | reverse complement strand
TATTGATTTAAATTGAATTTGGACAAATTCAATTAATATTCCATGTGTCACAATTTAAACCATCTAAACATAAAAATTAAACATCTTGGATTATTTCAAAAGAATAAAAAAAAATTTAATTATTAAAAGTTGGGACACGTGGCAACACATAAATTGTTCCCATTGTTCACCAGAAAAATCGCATCCTAGTTGTAAACGACAATACGTATATGACAAGTCAAAGGATGAAGGCGTATTTTGTTGACTTTTTCTTTCATCCAAAATTCGTTGTCGTTTGCGACTAGTGTCAATGCGACTTGTCCAACGCAACTGTTAAGATTTTAGTTGCAAATGTCGCTTGCAACTAAAACTTAGTCGCATGGACCAGTTGTAAAATGGCCATTTTCTACTAGTGTTATAAGGCTTGAAAATTATTGTATTTCCATTGGACCTTTCATTGACGGGGTACTACTTCACAAATTTCAAACATCCTCGCTTACACAACTGCCCACTAAATACCATAATAAGACCCATGTTTTGTTGAACATCACGAATTTGGCGTTTGCTTCTAACCCCAACCTTCTAAAGATTTCTCACCTTTAATCACACAACTGAGGTTCTAAAACTATGATTACCAACTTTTGTTGAAGAAAATAATTAACTCTACACCTCATTCATCTAATATCAAAATTTGAAAAAAAACAACCCCCCATGCAACCATGCGCATTCATCATTCTTTATTCTAACATGAAGTTGCTAAAAACCCCTAATAGTTTTACCACACTCAAATATCCCTAATGTAATTCTTAAAAATTAAGACTATCGCACATGGTTGTGTTGGTATGGCTCATAGTTTTTCAGTACCAAAGGTAGGGACAATTGTTGTAACAATAGATACACATATGGTAGTTATTCAAGTATAGATAGGGAAAAATACAATAGAGGATGTGTTGCTAGATGGAAGTTCTAAAATTAATATTATCATAAAACAATTGAGATTGAGGTTTGGGCTTTCAAAGCCTAAACCTACACCATATAATTTGAGGATGGTAAATCAAACAACCACAAAATTAGTGGGGTTGATCAAAGATCCGAAGATATATGTTCATGACATTCCTTACATAACTACATTTATTGTATTTCAGAATAATGTGGTAGATTTTAGTTATTCAATGTTGGGAAGACCGTGGTTGAGGGATGTTAAAGTGGCACATGATTGGGGGAATAACATTATTACCATATAAAGGAATGGGAAAGTTAGAACAATTATAATCACCAAACATTTGGGAGGTGAAGTAAGAAGACCAAAAGTGTTATTGTGTTATGATTATCAAAATGGCATCACAAATGAAAAAGAAAATATCATCTTTTCTATAAAGCCATAATTGTTTTCAATAGGAACAATTAATTTACTTGAAACAATTCAATCTCTGAAAACCACAAATGTGGAGATCATGGATACAGATGTGAAGACTACTATTTCAAAATAGGAATTTGAAGTATGGAGCATTAGAAAGAATAACTAGCAACAATAGTTGTCACTCGTAGTTGTAATACCCAAGAAAAATGGCAAATTAAGAATTTGTTTAGATTTTAAGAAAATAAATGTAGCCACAAAAAAGGATTCATACCCATTACCTTTCACAGATGAAATGTTGAACATAATAGTAAGGTATGAGGCATTTTTTTTGGATGGATATTTAGGATATCATCAAATCTCTATAGCTCCAAGGATAAATATAAGATTGCATTTGTTATAAATTAAGGGGCTTTTATATGGAAGGTGATGCCATTTGGAGTGAAAAATGGACCTCCAACATATTAAAAAATTGTTACCAAAACATTTAGAGAATATTTGCACAATTTTATGAAGATATTTCTAGATGATTTTACAATGTATAGTGACATGGAGAACCATCTATAGAAGCTCAAATTATGTTTTCAAAAGTGCAGAGAATATGACATTAGTTTGAATATAAACAAATGTGCATTTATGGTATTTTTAGGGATGAAGTTGGGTTTTATTGTTTCCAAAGAAGGGAGACTACTAGATTTAAAGAAAATACAAGTAATAATAAACATGCCACCACCCAAGAATTGACAATAGATTCAAATATGCGATGGGATGGCATAGTTTTAAAAATGTTTTATCAAAAACTTTGCTATTATTATGGCACCTATCACTAAATTGACTAAAAAAACAAAAACTTGTTTTTGGACTGAAGAATGTTAGAAGGCTTGGGAATTGATCAAACATAAGTATATTGAAACACCGATATTAATATCACCAAACTAGCAAGTGGAGTTTTTGTTCATACATATGCATCCTTGTTAATTGTGGGGCCGATGTTGTTTCAAAATGTAACAAGGAAGAGTAATCAACTAATACTATATACTTATAGGCTTATGAACAAAGTAGAATAAAATTATAACACAAGAGAATGAAAGGCTTTAACAATGGTTTTTGCTTTGCATAAGTTTAGACATTATTTACTGGGCAGTAAGTTTGTATTTTATGTAGATCATATGGCATTGGTCTATTTGGTCAACAAACCACAAGTCTTAGGGAAAATAGTTAGATGGTTGTTATTATTCTTAGAATATGATTTCATAATAATGTATAAGCAAGGCAGAACTCATGTAGTTGTAGATGCATTGTCAAGACTACCAGATATTAAAGAATCCACAAGTGTGTCTGATCAAATCACATTTGCAAATTTTTTTTACACATAGCATGAATGGTTGAAAGATGTGAAAGAATTTTTGAGAACTTGACAAATTGAAGGCACGTTATCGATATAGCAGAAGTAGAGATTGGTTAGGAGAGCAGAACCTTTCACATTGAAAAATGGCAAGTTATAGAATGGGCCAACATAATAGATTGTGACGATGTTTGACAATTGTAGAAGCACAAATGGTGATGAGAGAACTACATGAAGGACCATTAGAAAGGCATGCTGCAACTGAAATATCATAGAGAAAAATATTGGATGCTAGATATTGGTGATCAATTATGTACAAAGATGTGCATGATTACTGTAAATCTTATGATGCATATCAAAGAACAAGAGGATTGGCAACTCAAAGTCTTACAAAACTAGTCATAAGTCTTTTAGAGGAACCATTTATGAAACAGGGACTTGATTTTGTGGGGCCAATTAAGCCAACAAGAAAATATATAGGAAACAAATATATTCTTATAGCTATAAATTATACTACCAAGTGGGTGGAAACAAGAGCATTGAAAACTAATATTGTAGCAATCACAACAAAAAATAATTATGAGTGCATATTAATTAGGTTTGGATGTCCTTTGACTATAATCATAGATTAAAGAATTCATTTCATTAATGATGTCATCAAATATTTGACAGATCATTTTTTGTTGAAACATGTGAGTTCTACAACCTATTATCCTCAAGGGAATGGGGAGGCTGAGTCTACTAACAAGGTACTTAAAACACTATTGACCAAGTTACTTTGTGAGAATAAAATAAATTGGGATGAACATTTGTTTATGGTGTTATTTTCATACAAAATAGCATACAAAATAGCAAAGGGTTTACACCATATCAATTAGTGTATGGATTACATCCATTGATGCCCACAAGTACATAGTGCCAATTGCTGGTGGAAATGAAAAAGATAGTACTTTAGTCAGAGTTTTAATTAATACAATTATAGAGTTGAAAAAAATTCTACGAAGCTAAAATGCAAGCTATAGAAACTAAAGGAATTTAGTAGTGGAATAAAACATTTTGGAATCAACAAAAGAATCTAGAAAAATAGTTCAATTTTGGTGATTATGTTTTGTGGTTTCCAAAGGGTAATAAATCACACCTAGGGAAGTTTACTAGGAAATGGTTTAGACCATACAAAGTACAATATGTGTTGCCAAATAACATTGTGTTATTGGTGACCATTGAGAAGTTTGAAACTAACCTTGTGCTGGTCAATGTGAATAAACTCAAACCTAACAAATACATGGAATTTGAAGTTCAAAAACAAGAAGAATATATGCCAATATATTGGGAATAGAATGTAGGTGGAGTTCAGGCAAAGAATTCCAATACGAAAGAGGAAAATGAAAACTATGAAATACAGAAACCATAGATGTAGAATATAGAAGAAAAATATATGGAAGATCCTATAGTCAACACAATATTGACTTTCAATCTACAGATGATTAACAAATCTATGAGTAATAACTACAAAAGTGAACAATTTGGGATGCAGAGATTTAAAGATGATTTATCATGGATATCGGCTAAATCCGCAACAATATTTGCCTAGTTATCAAGTGTATTCGCACAATCATCATATTTGTTGGCATAGTCAATAGAAAAATCGATATAATCAACATATGTATTGTCGTAGTCAGTAGATGAATTGACACAGTTAATAGATAAATGGGTGCAGTCAGCAAAAGGTGTACAAGGTGAACAAGGTGGAGTTAATACAACTAATGTAGGGAGATTACGAATGTGGAGTAATCGGAAGATGAAATTTGCAACGTTCATTCATAATGATGACATGAAATGCTTCCATATGGCTATGTAAGGGACACATAAACTTGAAGTGATGGGCCATATTAATTTCAAGGATCATGCATTAATTAAAAAATGACAGGTAGGTAAAAAAATGAATGTGATGAGTGGGAAGTTCAAGGATGAAAAAAAACAAAGTAATTGTCAAAAGTAATTTACGTTTGTTGTTGGAAATTATGAGTGCGTTTAAAGTTCTGGAGTTCACAACAACATGAATGTAGAGAGTGTAATTGAGAAACTACAGATAATAACAAAGGAAAAAGAAAACACAGAAGAGTGAACACAAACAAAAGCAAGAAGAGGAAACAAAATTGTTGAAAAGAACATAAGTAGAAATATAGTTTGAAAAGAGTAGAGAGAGCAAGCATGTTGAATATGTTGTCATTGGCTATGAGGTTGTTGTCGTTTCCATCATCATTTTTAGAATGTGCAAAAGGAAAAGTGTACAATAAGAAGATGCAATTTGCGTAAATGATAATTCATGATATATATAGAATTGGAACATCTATAGTTGAGTTTTTGCATAGAAGTCGAAAAAGTTGGTGTGCAAGAGAGCAGACAAGACCAAGAGCTACATCAATAAATCCGGTGTTTATTGAAGAATTGGAGGAAAATGAAGCTATGGAGTAGCATTTTGTGGAAGCACAAGCAATGTAGAAGGACGTAGGGGAGGATAATGTTGTTGAGGCGAAAGTACAGACATCCATAAAAGTGTAGGTGGAAGTACAACAAACCATAGAAATGCAGGTGATGGTAGAAGCACAACGAAGGGTGATGGAGATGGAAAGGCATGAATCGGAAACTATAGTGAAGAAAAGACGAACGATTTTGGACAAAGCTACACTTTTGGATAAAGGTATTAAAATTCCAAATCTTAAGCGATTTGTGTGGACGCAAATGAGAGAAAACTATGATAAGCATGTTGAACAAATGGAAAATTAAAAGGAAATTATTGAGGACGAAGACTGGGCTTCTAAAGCAAGGTTTGTTCCTTTGTTTCTGATGGATTGGCAAGCATTAATGCTCAATGTAAACACATTCCTGATCAAGGGCGTAAATATCTACTTTGGGCATAAGGATAAGGTGTATGTAATTAGCAAATAATTAATTGTAAATGTCTTTGGAGTGTGTGTAAAAGGGTATGAAAAAAAAACCGAAAGGGTAGGTTAGTTGTCACTAGTAATTTAGGCATTATAGAGTTGTAAGCTTACACATGCAAATTCTTCTGCAGATCAATGGAATGCAAAAAGTCTGGGTCTACCATACTTTATCAAATATCTTACCATTATATTTGTCATTTATCAAAGGGAGAAGGTATAGTATTTTAATAATAAGAATGTTATTACATTAGTGAAAATAGAGAAGGGGTAGAAGGTAGATTGGGCATAGATTATATTCAATAGTTTGTGTAGTGAGTTGGATCGGTGGTATAAGTATGTTAAGGAGAATAAGGGGGATAAGAAAAATACTTATTAATCTGCTTTGGTATTGGCAAAAATCTTTCAGTATCTGTTTGTGCATCAAAAGGAGAATCCATAGAAACCATTAGTCAAGGTTAAAATAACTAGGGAAGAGATGAAAACAACATTAGAAAACAAAAAAAATGTTGTAGTAAACTCTCCAAAAAATGCTCTTAAGAGGAAGAACAAAGTTGAGGAAGGAGGAGCCTCAAGCTCAGGAATGAAGAGGGAATAGGAGAGCACAAATGTAAGGGCACAGAAAATGATGAGGAGTAGAGTGGAACCATCTATAATGCCAACAGTGGTATAGGCAATGAGAATAGTTGTAGAAGCAACCAGACAAATGATAGAAGTACCACAAATGACATCTCCACATGAGAGATAGCCGAGGAAGTAGAGGCAAGAGGTACCACAAATAACAATTCCATAAGAGAGACAACTGAAGGAGCAAAGTCAAGAAGTTAAAAGGGAACATGACATAAGGTTACTAGAGGGTGAAGAGCATCTGCATTTTGATGGAGATGTATATGAAGATTGGATGGAGACCATTACAAATCCACAATTTTCAACATTTACAATAGCATTTGTAGCAACAACGACAATAGGCACAAGAAGGTTTACATGCTATTGGACTATAGACGGAGGGAGTGGAACCAAAGCTTTCTTTTGAAGCGTTTAGACCATTAGAATTACAAGTATCAATTAGTAAACCATAATCCATAAAAGGATTTTCATTTGAATTTGAGTTGGGGAGTAGAATGGTGCAGGAGATGAGATCATTTGCAAAAGGATCCAAAAATCCTATGACATAGATAAGTACATCGAAGTTTGTGGAGGAGGTAGTTGCAAAAGTAATGTAAGTAAATAAGGTAGCTAAATTATTTCAGACTATGGCAATTGTGAATTTAAATACGGGGAATTTGATTTTGGAGGTGAACAATCTAAAGAACAAATTGGTTACAAGGGAGAAGGAGAAGGCAATATTACAGGAGGAATTGGATTAAAAAAAGACTTCCAAAAGGGGTATAAGCATAATGTGGAAATCTAGAGGAAAAATAGGGTAGAGGTTAAGCAGAAAATTAAAGTGTTCATTAAAAACTATAGGATGAGAATGAGGAGGTCAAGGGTAGCACAACACGGCTGAAATCATAAGATGAAAAACCACAAGATTTAAGGTGAGAAGTTTAAAATTTAGGAAATCACAAAAAGGAAGTGGACAAAGGCATTGTTTCTTCATATGTAACAATAAGAAACTTTGGGTAGTCACGTGAAAGCACATACTAAGAGAAGAAGGAAAAGGAGAATGTTTTGACAAATTTAGAATTAGTAAATCTAAATAATGTATCTTTGTTGCAATCTAAAGAACTTAGAAAAAATACATCAAAGGTAGATAAATATAAATTGTTGGAGGAACAGAAGGAGTATTAGAGGAATTTATAGCACTTGTAAGCATAGTTGGAAATGACATAGGAACAAAGGAATAATCTGAACCCAACTGGTGTCAAGAAAAGATTAGAGGATTATGAACAGATGTTGTAATACTATACCTTGATAAGGATGAATAACAAGATGAATTCTAAGACAAAATCTGAGGAATAGTGGTAGGTTGCAAAGGAATATTTTATAAAAGAGTCGGAGAAGAATCTAGCTCAACATAAAGCTGATAAAAAAAATGAGGTACAAGTTGGAGGCTTATCAAAAGAATTTTTTAGATTTTATATGTGGTAGTCCAACAAGTACAGAAGTATTGAGCCAGGAGGAGGAGACTAAAACAAGGCTAAGTGGAACAACTTAGGAGGAGGAAATGTAAATTGAGGAACACAAGACCTCAAAAGTGGAGTAGCTCATGAGGAGGAGATATAAATAGAGAAACCACATGACCTCAGAAGAGGGGGTCAAGAAGAAAAATAACCACAAAAAATTCAAGAACAAGAACATGTGGAGACTATTCTAACAATAGAAGAAGAAGTACCTAAGATACAACTTTTGGAAATAGAACCACAAATTGAGTTAGTGGAAGAGGAGGTCAGAACTACAGATACGGAGATACATGTTAGAATTGCAAAGCTAGAAGTGGGTATAGGACCATTGGTTGTTGTACAAGTTGAAACTACAAAAATTATCGTAGAGGAGACAAGTGTTTAGAAGGATATGAAATACTTGCATTTCATTTTAGGTCATTTTCCAAGAATTTCAAGGATGGAATTGAAAGTATAAAAGGGATAATGTTAAAGGGGTAGGATGATTACATGATTTGGATGAACATGGTATCCAGGACAAGGACTGCTAATGGAGCATTATAGTTTTAAATTTCATTACAACAAAAGGTATCCCTACATGCCAAATGATTTCATTGGATTTTGAGTGAATTCATTGGTTTAGTGAATAGGGACTAGTGAACTGCACCCACATTTTATAGTAGTGTTTTGAATTCTTGTTGGTTTTGAATCATGATGATGTGACCTAGGATTATGAACCAACTTAGTTGCAAATTAAATGCAACTACTTTATTAAGGTAGACTAGCCCAGGGAGGGCTCCATTGCTTCTAATGTCCACAAAACTTGATGCCTTCTTCTTGGTGCATTTAACACACTAAGAATCGTAAAAAACAGATTAGAAATGAGAAAGTTATGGTCCCCCAAAGTAAAGGGGGTCAAGAATTCAAAAAAACAAACCATTGAACATTTAAAGGCCAGTTTTTAAACATCCAAAAAGTTCATTGAATGTTGCTATGTTGAAATTAAAATGCTTACTAGAACTTTAGGTGGCGTTCCTACAACACTTTAAATCATTTAAAATGAATAAGAAATAAGGAAGTTATGAGGTTTGAAAGTAGGAGTGGTCCAAAGAGAAGAAAAAGAAAAAGAAATGTTTTGTAACTTGGAAAGCTTATTTTTCTTATTTTTCTTCTTGTCGATTTTCATTACTCCTTTTCCTTTGCACTTCAAAGACGATTGTAGGATTTTAAAATAATTATGATTACTTATAATGAAAAAATATTTTAATATTATTATTTAGCTTAAACTAGTAATAGTTAAAAATGTTCAGGTATTTGTAGGTTAACTAGTGTAGCCTATTTAACATAAGTATTTTAACATAAATAATAAAATTGAAATATATAATACTTATTATATATATGTGTGTAAATACTATTAATAATCATTATAACTATAATAAATGTTTAATTAATAGTTATGATAATTTTTAATATTATAATATTAATACTTAATTTAGGTTAATACCTATGTAATTAACCTAGGTTAGAATATTTATAAGTTAACTAGTGTATCCTACTAGCCATAGGTATATTAATATGATTAATAATATTAGAATAATATTATTATTATATTAAAAAATTAGAATTAAAATTAGAATATATTTGACAAACAAAATTTGAAAAGTTGCAATACATATTTTTAACCATGGTTAGTTTTAGGCCAATTTATTTTAACCATAATTAATTTATCTTAGCCATAATAAGTTTAGCTTAACTTAGTTTAGCCATGATTAATTTGATCTAACTTAATTTAGCCATGATTAGTGTAGCTTAATTTAATTTAGCCATAATTAGTGTAACCTAATTTAATTTAACCATGGTTATTTTTAATTTAATTTAATTTAGCCATAATTAGTTTAATCCTAACTTTATTTAGCCATAGTTAGTTTTAGTTTAATTTAGTTTAATTTAATTTAATTTAACCATAATTAATTTAACATAACTTAATCTAATAACAGTTAATTTAGCTTAATTTATTCTAATTTAATTTAGTTTAACCATAATTAGTTTAGCCTAATTTAATTTAACTTCATTTAGTTTAACCATTATTAGTTTAACTTTACTTAATTTAGTTATGGTTATTCTAACATAATTAAATTAAATTTAGCCATCGTTAATTTAACCTTATTTAATTTAGCTTAAGTTAGTTTAGCCATAATTAGTTTAACCTAATTTAATCTAGCTATGGTTAGTCTAGCCTAATTCAATTTAACTAAATTTTGTTTAGCCATAATTAGTTTAGCCTAGCTTAATTTAACCATGGTTAGTTGAACCTAATTTAATTTATCTTAATTTAATTAAGTCATAATTAGTTTAACCTAGCTTAATTTAGCCTATGTTAGTTTAACCATGGTCAATTTAATGTCCTAATTAGTTTAGCCATGGACAATATTATTTTTTAATTAATTTAGTCATGGTTAGTTTAGGTTAGTTTTAGTTAACTTGGGTTTAGCCTATGTAGACATATTAAGTATATTAATTTAAATATGTATTAATTTAGGCCATTATTTTTATTACACATGTCCATGTTGCGCACATTTAGTAGCATGTTAGTTGCACACATAACCATATAGTCCAAAAATTATACAGTACCAAATTTGTAGTTGCAAACATGATCGATATAGTTGCAAACAACAACCAGTTGCATGTTAGTTGCATTGTGATTAGTTACAAACGACATGATTTCTATTAGTGATTACTACCCAAGTAAAAGCTCCCCAATTTGTTACGAAGGCTATTTTGCATCTATCCTCTAGTGCTATGGAGATTTGGTGATATCTAAAGTATCCATCTAAAAAGGAATAAGCATCATGCCTTGCAACTATATTCATAACTTCATTTGTGAAAAGTAAAGGGTATGGATCTTTCTTCGTAACTGTATTTGTATGCCATTGTTTTTAAACATTGTGGTATATAGTAGTGTTTTGTTTCTTAATCTAAGCACAAATTTTATTCTTTTAAAAGTTACAAATCTTGCATTATTCTGAATAGGATGATTAGTAATCATCCTAACTCTCTTTGGTGCAGAATGGCATGTTTTAATGATTCAGGGTATTCTGCCCTTAGAAGGTGTCCTTTGTGCATCACCCTTCTCAGAAATGTTACATAGATTTTTGTAGTTCTATAGTTGTGTTATCATTACCATGTTATACAAAATGGCCTACATATTATGAACATTTTCTAAATTCTATAGTGTTGATCTATTTTTTGACTAAATTTACTCCAAACTTATTCTTCTGGTAGTAATATGGGTTGACAGATGTGTTTGATTTTGGATTCACTGGTTTGCATTACATGAACATTGTCCGCCTGTCGTATTTCAGTATTAACCGCCATCATTGGTGGTATATTATATTATATTTTATTTTCCATTTTAGTTTGGTACACTCTTTCAATTACAAAAACATGTTATTCTAGATCCTCAATCTATTGTACAATTTCAACATATTGTGGAAATATTTGTTCAACTTCATCATTGTCAAAGTTTTCATCCCATTCTTCATGATTCTGATGGTATTAGGGTGAAGTAAATTGCCAAGCAAAGGCTCTGTTTATGAATCTTGTCTCCATACCTTGTACTTTTTGATGCATATGTAGTATCTCCTTGGATATGTATAGATTACCATATGTGTCTTTGGGTTGACAAACTCATTTTTATTCTTTCTTATTCCCTTCCTTGTAGATTTATAAAGGTAACCTTGATTGCACTATCTCCCCATTCCTTTTGTTCAACATGCAAAGGTTTTGCCTTCATTGGCAGCCTTGTTCCAACATTGGGTTGCCTCATCACTTTGCTAGTGAATGCTTCTCGAGGTTCCATAACTTCCACAAATGACGTCTTGTACCTTGCAAGCCATTCCTTAGTCCTAGGTATTTTTGGCATATTATATATGTATATTTGGAGTATGAAACTATGTTGCATCATTTGCAAACTATAATACTTCCTCTATTACATTCTTAAGAAATTATGTTACATGGCTACTTGAATTAATTGTTTCTGCAAACTTCAAGTCACTACTCAATTTATGTTTGTTGCCATTTTACCACTCTTCTTTAGAAAAAAACATTGCCACAAATTTCAATATTTACAACATTTGTTTACTCATATCTAATTCCTAACAATTTCTCCTTACCAATTATGAGTTTATAATTAAGATAATAACATAAAATTTGCATAATAACCTTTCTTTACTTGTTGTTAAACAATAACACCAAAGCAATTCATTCAACCCAAAATTCTAACTCCAAATTCATTATAGGGATGGTCGCCAAGTGGTAAATCCTAATATTCTAACACTATTTTAATTTTAATTTTTGATTTTGCAATAAATTGAATTTTAGTCATAAACTCTATACTTAAAATCCCTACATAATCCAAAATGGTTTTCCACAACATTTTTCCACAACCAAAGTATCTACACAATTATGAATATATCATAATTTTGTCACAATTTTACTTTTCATATTGATATAAAAGAAAAACAATAGATCATGGAAAAATATAGAAAAATAAAAATAAAAGGAAAATAGTTTAACAACTTTGTGTTCATCATCAAAACTATTTTATCCCTCAAAACTACTACTATGTTCTCTTTCTACTCTATGTTCCCAAAAAGAAACAAAACAGTTAGAAAAAAACTTCTTTAGAGATTTCTAAAGCCTCTTCTAATCCTCAATTTTCCCGCCTTAAATTAATTTGAATTCCACTTCAACAATCTTAATCTCACATACCCTGTTTCTACTAAACTAACTTTGTCCAGCTTGTTTAAGAATAGACATCATAACACCTTTTCCTTATCCTCATACATCCCTATTTGCTTGATTATTATAGTATAGTCTTACCCTTAACATAATCTATTTCAATTTTAAGGTCCCATAGTGATTTAAGCCAGTGAATTGCACCTTGGATTAGTGTAAACATCATTGGATGTTTGAAAAGGTTGGTATTTATAGATGTTCTAAAAAACAAATTACAACATTTCAACTATGATGCCATTTTCAAGAAGATAATGTAATATCTACCTTCTAAGTTTGACAGAGAGGTCATGTTTGAGTTACCACCAACAAAATAAGTTAGGGGCATGGCAAGTCTAATGCAAGGCATGGATACGAGATATGACAATCATCCTTGGTGTAAATTAAAGATTATAAATATCAAGAATGGTGATGGTTTGCCATTTAAACATTCATTATGTGTTGGCCATGTCTCTTGCCAAAATTTATAATGTGACTATTACATGAAGAATAATGTATGCAATGAAATTTATTGGGAAGGAAAATGCATTGGAAAAAGGAGAACAATTGTTAATTTGTACAACCTTTATGTGTAGACATTATAAGTTTTCACCAATTTGCATTGCAAGGTGCTTGGTTAGAATGTACTACATTACATCATTCCAAAACCATGACACGAGCTTGCATCCACCTTGGGACCCATGAACATCCATGTAAAGGGGTGAAATGTGGTCTTTGAACATTACCATCTTCAGGAAGGCAATGCCGAGGGAACAAGTTCAACTTCTTTTTATTCCTAATAAGAATTATTATCATTTACTAAGTTTACTACGATTATTCAAATAATTAACGAGTTCATGCAAAGAGAAAAAAAAAGGGTAGGGTCTATCATTTAGGGACAGACTTACCATCCTAACTATAGGCCATTCCAATAGTGTAAAAAGAAGGAAGTATAGAAAGAAAGCAAGCAAGATAAAAGGGACTAGGAAGTAACTACCTTTCATATCTCTATAGTACTTTTACTACATTAGAAGGGTGTCCAGTGGGTTTGCAGGCCTTCCATAGTTCATGTCTAACCTTCATGTCGCATGTAGATCTTTTGGTGGTGCTATCTATCATCTATAATCCCATGGCAAGCCTTCCCAACATTGCACATCCTTTGGGACTATTGCCTAATTGCTACCCTCCTATGGCAACAAGAGACTTCTTGCTCCAAAGGCTAAAACCAAACATACATTCTTACTACTTTTATAAAAGAAATGCATAACTATTATAAAAAATGTAACAAAAGATTATGTAAATTTAATTAAAATATATTATCTACCCTCATATCCTAATGCAATAAACTCATACAAAACACATTAAGATCCTTCACCCATTTTCCATTGAAATAACACAAGTATAATACAATTCCAAGCTCCTCTCCTTTTTTTTATGTTACACATACAACACCTCTCCAAAAATGAGCTTTATCACCCCAAAAAAACTACAACCACATCAAATGGATTAATAGAATCCCCCCAAGTCCTCCTCTTATCATCATTCTCCACAAAACCACACCAGGCCCATATTGATTTTATAAACATAGGTTTTTATCTTAATCCTTCTTATGAATCTCCTAGGTGATTGGGTGGAGTACAACCAAACACTCATAAATATGAACTAATTAATCCCATTAGCTTCATCCCTTTGGTAAAAGATGGTAAGCTTACCACTAGTAACTAATTATTTATTAAAATGCCTATGGCACAAACTAGTTTAAGGATTTTTGCCCCTTAACAATCCAATTGTTAGAGGCCCTTCTAGAAAGAACAAAGAAATGGCACATGATTTAATAAGAGGCAAGAATATGATAAGACACCCACTATCACCCTTTTAGCCATTGCCATGTTGACTAGTAGTAAGGTATTTATTACATCTAAGATTATTGGGATGGGATGGATCATAACCCAAGTTGCATCGAGAGGAATTTGATTTGTTGTAGGAAGAGTTCTCCCCTTTGAGATTTCCAAACATTCGAAACCAAAATGAACAATCTAAGATTTGGTAATGAAAGCAAAGGCTCCATTGATCAAACCTTGGAACTCAAGAGGTGATGTCTTTACAATTACATCCAATATAACATTTTCCATGGGCAAGGTAGTCTTAAAAGTTTTTTATTCAAGATGTCCACACATGGTCCTATTAATGGCATTGATATTGTGAAGCATATGCAACCAAGAGGGGATTTGGAAGGAAAATGGTTGATGTTTGACCACTGTAAACATGTGCAACATTGAACAACCATGGGTTGTTATGTTTGTGATCCTTTATATTATCGAATTTTGACCATTGCAATTTGCGACATGTAATCCAAAGATGTGGAATTCATTGTATGCATTTATTAATGGTTGATGCAATTTAACAAAAAAATTATTGATTTTTATCATGTGACAATGATGACTTCATTCAAGCATTTGTCCAACAATCGAAGTATAGGGATCACCTCATGAGAAGAAGTAAAGGGCATGATCCAAACAACAATGAGCTATGTTTATAATCAACAAGTCAATAAGGAGATTCACATAAGATTGTATAGGTCTTCAATCACCTTACATCATCTTCTTCCTTCAAAAGAGTAAAATGGTGGGGCTTGAAGGACAAGAAAGGTTTGGGACATGCACATGTGCAAATTTGGAACTCCACTAGGGCCTATTGGAGGTTCACATTGTTGTGATAAAGATAATTTTTCTTTAGTTTGACATTGTCCACCAATGCGCCCTTGTATTTCTTCAAAATATGTTGTGCTTCCATTGACATTTTTTCAATGCAAGTCCATTACAAACATGGGATTTAAACTAGACATTGTTTAGCTTTGAGGAATGGATGGCATGTTTGTAAATTGTCTAAATCACAAGAGGTTTTGGAAATAAATAACATTTAAATGAAATCGCATATTGAACACACAAAACTAGGATCTAGGGTGAAATGTACTATAATTTGTGTACTTTTTGGGAAGTGCAAGGCACTCATTGCAAATAGGATGAATGAAACTCCAACTCTAACATACTAAGGTCTATTCCAATTTATAGTTCATGTGGAATCACAAGATTGTAAGTTTTGATTTTGTGCAAATGACATCTGTAGATGTGTGGAAGGTGCAATCCAAGCATATGTCCTCTAACATCCATCCTTGCCCACTATATATGGCTAGTGATGATAAGCACAAATTTCACAACTAGTGAAATTGAATAATGAGGAAATGGATTTTTGTTTACCAAAACGTTCATTCCCACCTCAAGAACTTTTTGGGAGCATGGAATTCTTTGAAGGTGACAATCAATATTGAAAGCCTCCAAATGGGCAAGGCAAGCCCCATCCAAACAAGATGGGAAATTGATTTGACATAGTGAACCATGTGAACTTCATGATTGTAAATGGGAATTGGCCAACTTAATGGATGCATTGATTTTGCATCACATTGATGTTCCTCCACCTGGGATTGGATGCATGTACACAATTTCAACTGTCAAATCCATGCTACATGACCTAGTGTTTATGATGTCATAATGAGATGTTACCTTCTTTGTACTTGTTTTGATTTGATTTTTATGTTGTCATTTTCTATTGGAAAGAAGGGAAAACATGTCCCATGCAAACATTTGTATTTCATCTTCTCCAAATGGATGTCTTGTGATCCAAAGGTTGATATTTTCATCCACCAATTGACATCAAGTTGGAATGAAGTTCATCATTTATTACAAGAAGATAAAATGTGAGTTGAACCATTAGAAAATGATAGGCATTTCTTATGACAAAATTTTGTTAGATGAAATTATTTATATAAATTGATTTGCCTATTAATTCCATTTTGTACCCTACCCATATCTTTTGTATTGACAAAGGTTTTTTTTTCAAATGTATTATACGTTAGATCCTAAATAAGTTCATTTAGAAGGGAACATGGTAATTATCGAACTCTTGGTAGTTGGTAAGACCTACTACCTCCACTGATGTATGAGGTGACCTGCTAGTTTAAAGCTAAGGTTTGGATATATAGGATTATTGTCACAATTGTAGGAGGGAGGGAGGGGGAACACCTAGCTTAAGGTGAAGAGGAATGTATCTTGTTCTTTTTTTCACTCACTGTGTTTTGGTTTTGTACATTGGTGGACAATCATAATGATGATGAAGATTGTGGGGAATATGTGTGTGTATGTGATTTTGCTTTGGTTGTTTTCATGATGATTCAAATAGGAATTGGAGAAAATTGTGTGGAATTGTTTAGTATGGCATTAAGTACCATATTCAACCAAAAGGCATGGGTGCAAATGTTGTAAAGGGATGTGACATTAATTATTTCATCCACTAAACTAATATGTAGCTTTCCAAGTAATAGAAGGTTGTAGTTGCTTGAGTAGGTGGTTCTTGTTGTTGGTACTATAAAATTAATCAAAGGATGTAAATGACCATTTGGCTTTGTTTGCTTTGATTCTTTACTTTCTTTCTACCATTGAATTGGTTAATATGTGAGAGGTTTTGAGAGTTTTGCACTAAGCAATGCTAGATTGTGGATTTTGGTAATCCACCAACCATTTTTCTTATATGATTATATGGTCCTATTTATGTGGTTTGTTTTTTTAAAAAAATCCATTATATCAAATACCCAACAATTGTTCAAAGATCCATGTGGTAATTGACATAGAAATATACATATATTTCAAAAACATTTGAATGTACTTGTGATATTTCCTTATCCTTTTATATTATGTGTAAAATGTGTACATGGTCAAATAATGAAAAATCAATATGGATGAATGTGGATGAAAACAATTGATGAATGTAGATGAATGTAATGGGTGATGATAGATGAAATAATACTAATCCATGAGCCTAGTTGTATCCCTTAACTCATAATTCATGACCTAATTACATTTTAAGTGTGGGTTTTTAAAAAGTGGGTTGAAAAATAGTGAGATGAACGTATAAATTTTTTTGTCATCATTTCACCAAATTGAATATGGTTAATAGTGGATGAGTGGATGACATGCAAACATACCTTAAAATTCATTTGTCCCCTATTTTTATATTGTCCCCATATTTTTAAGGTTGATAGTATTAATTAGATGAAGTGCCTCCCAAGTTCAACAATTTTTTTTCTTTTGCAACAAGCCATTTTGAAAAAAATGAAAAAATTGCAACTTTGCAAACTCCCTAAAATAGAAGTTTCTATTAAAGATGGAGGGCCTAGTTATATACATGTGAAATGAGGACAATTTTGGGGGAAACATATGGGATAAAAGTGTGTTGCTATTGAAAACATCTTGAGGAACTTTTTAGGGATTTGCTAAGATCATATTGTGGTCAACAAAAAAATCTTTCCTCAACGATTTCCCCAAAGCCCAAAAAAAAAAACTGGGCCATATCAAGTGCATGTCAAGCCTTCTCATTGGCCACATGAAAATTAAGGTTCTTAAAATTGTTGTCATTTTTCGCATCAACTAATGTTGTAGTACTTGGGCTAGTCCAACATTAATTATATTACTTGTGAAATATTTGAATTTTAAAATAAATATCTCATAATTGTGCCCAAAATTTTTCAAAGTTTTTTTGGAACTTGAAAATTATTCCATATTGCTGCTACATTGATTTCTTGGAAAGTAAAGCATTCAGAGAAAATCTATAGTGTATTTGGAAGGCACCTTGTATTCATCAATTTCCCTCCTAGAAAATGGGAGGGATAGTATGCCTACTCTTCAATAATGAGAGGGTTCTTACACCTATAAGTAGGCATAATTTCCCTCCCATTATTGAGGAGTATGCATAATATCCCTCCCATTCCCACACCTCGTGATCTATGTAGGCTTGGTTCATGATAAATTTTGCCTCATGCTTTATGATAGGTAAAGCCCATGGGTGGGGGACATTCCCAAAATGCAAGGCTGGACTCGGCCTCGTCCTAGGCCCCTTCTTTTGCAAAAATCCCCATCCTAGGGCTTTACCCTACACTTGGCGATCAAACCTTTTGGAGATGTTGACATATTGTTGACTACTATCAACCTACATATGGTAGGTTGGGAATTACATATAGTAAAGGACGTCGGGATGTGAAGCATCATTTCATCTGTCCCGTCATCCATCTGTTCAGTCATGAGAACTGTTTTAAATGATGGGCGTTCATGTGACCATTCGATTACTTGGTGATGTTCAGTGGAGGGTATGTTTATTCTATTTTCAATCCCTGAAGTTACCTCAAATGATACCCTAAAACAAAGGCAAGCTCAGAAGATACCCAAGAGAAGATATCCCATTGGCATGGGGTGAAATACCCAGATCATACCTGGATCTCTCCTATTATGCCTGGATTATACCCGGATATCTCCTACTATGCCCGGATTATACCCGGATATCTCCTATTATGCTCGGATTATACCTGGATCTCTCCTCCCATCCCCACAAGGCCTGCCGAAGAGGCAAAGACGCTGGAGCAGAGGGGGGTGTTGTGCAACGATGCGGTTGTGCTCATATACACTTGCTTGACGCAATGACCTTTCGATATTGCTGAAGGGGAACAGTCCCTTGAACAAAGTGGAGCTCGATATACCCTGCCTCAGGCTGAGTGAGGACGGAAAGTTGCTTGGAGTGTTGAAAGAGGTTGTGTTGAATATTCGAAAGCTTCTCCTGTGAATCCTTCAGTTTGTTAAAACCCTGGTTATGATTTTGCTTCTGCCAGCTAGGTTTCGCCTTTCAGCAGCTTCATGTAATATTATGAAGCTGAAACTCATGTGATATTTTAAAACCCTGGGCCATCATCTTCTGGTTTTGAGTCCAGAGAAGCTGATTTATACTTTGATTTTGCATTGGATCAGGTTTTAGCACTGTGTCCCAAAGGAGACTACTGCCATGACAATGCGCCACTAGAG